>MDSV01113416.1_pt1 | contig 11937 bp, 22 predicted proteins | sample 810851 | NCBI WGS metagenome assembly MDSV01 (sample SAMN05326640, study PRJNA326480) | marine metagenome | isolation source: seawater | place: Atlantic Ocean: North East | collected 2012 | reverse complement strand
CGCATATCCGACATACCCCTCTGAACTATTGTCTTGAACAAATGTGACCTCGACAGGACACGTTTTTAACCACTCACGAAATTGTTCTTCTAGTGCTTTAGGCATGTGGAGAATTTTAGTCATTTTGGCTAATGATCTCCATAATGTTGGTTCCAATAATCTCATCTCTTGGTACGAGACTCTTCATTGGAGGTGTTGTAGGACTCATGAATTTCTTCACTACTTTTCCTTCTTTCCAATCGTTGAATGATTTGATCATTGCATTGAGTTGGATTTGGTTACTGTGAGAACCACCACCACTTCTCCTGAAAGCAGGATTAGATAGTTGATTCCTGAAGGACAGGATTGAACAATCAGTTGGTAAATTAGCTCCAGTAGAAAGTAAAGAGAAAAACTCCATCATTTCGTCTACACGCCATTCATAGTCATCACCTATGAGACATAAGGTAAGAGCAGCTGATTGGCTGAAGCACCTAAATTGCCTATGGCATTTCACAATAAATGGATAATATGTTTCAATGATTTCCTGCTTAGCTTGCCAATATTTGACAATCTTTGCGTGATGAGGAGTTACTGCACTACCCCATCTAATCTTTGGATTCTCGGTGTAATTGATATACATTTTGATTGAAGCTGCCAATGTTAAATGATTGGACTTGCAACCAGAAAGAGTCAGCATGTCACCAGCTGTACGTGTCTTTCCTATATCAATAACTGTGAAGATAGAAGGATCGCAGTTCTTTGCCATCAAGATCCTGACGGGTCTTTTAGCTTTAGCTATTGCAGCTAAACGATGCTGACCATCGATAATGCCTCCTTTGGCATCTAAGGCAATACCTTGATTGGTAACTTTCCAGTCACCTCTCTCGATTGTCCTTACTAAGGTCACGACACGAGATTTTGTAATCTTACGATTAATGTTCTGACTGTTGGTCAGGATTGTACGAGCCCATTCAGGGGTCATAAAGACCACTTCGAATTGAGGGTCTGTAGTAGGAGTTTGTGAGTTCATAAGTCGGAAAGGGGAAACTGACTTGGACAAATCAATAGTTTTAAGTCGTAGTGACAATTGGACTTAGCTATTAACTAGCTGTTTTAGGAGGGACACCGTTGACATTACTTTCCATCTTGTGGATTCGTTCGTCAACTCGGTCTAAAAACTCTTCGTAGGCTCTTGACCAGCCATTGTTTAATTCGTGATAATTCGAATCTTCCAAAGCATATGTGACAGTGTCGAAGATATACTCTCCATCAAAGTCAGATACTTTGCTAATCAAAATACCGAGTGATTGCTCATCACTTACTTTTGTTGGATCATTAAAACCTTGATCTTTATACATGGAAATAGCTTTTCTCATGTAATAAAGGGCATCTTGTTTTTTAGTCATTGAGCCACCCACGATTAGCTTGGAACCATTCTGTATATGCGTCTTGTTGCCAAGGGAAAGAGAAGTCATCGAGGATTAGCTCTAAGGCTTCCTTCTCTGACTTAGCTTCAAGGACGTCGAGACGCATCCAAGCACAGAAGTTTTTAGTTTTTGAGGCAATTTCAAAGTTCATTTAGTCATGAATTTGGTATACAACATTTTTGCTGGTTGAGATGCCCAGCGTGGAGTGCGAAGACATTCGATGTAATGATCCAAGGTTGGAACAAAACCGAGATCTTCTTTAATGTGTTGCTCAAGGATGAGAGAGGTAGGTACTTTTCTTCCTTTGGAATTAGTGAAGGTGTCGCCAAATAAGGCAACACCATCTGCTATTCCTTGGGTGTGATGACACAACATCCGATGAAGGATCTTGCTTGTACCTGCACGTCCTCTATCCATCCACTTATGTAGTGGTGCATAGTCTTCTGGTTGACCACCAAAAGCTTTAGCAGAACTAACACAGTGATAGTGGTAGTGAGACATTAGAACATCTCTACTTCGACAGATTCGACAACAATCGTATTGTTCTCGTGATCACAGGTACACTTCCATTGACCTAGATCTTCATGATCTTTTTTGATATCAATTTCACCTTGACCGCCTTCATTGTTATGGAAGCCAGGAGCAACGTCTTGAGTTATCCACCATGCAACTCTTGATACATGCTTATAAATAAAATCATCGCTGGAGATATTTATAACGTTACCTTTCTTGTCATAGAACTCGATATCTTCAATATCACCGTCATCTCCGCAACCTTGATATTTGACATTGATAGAGTCCAATGCAGGATGGACAAGAGTGATTGCATTAAGCCCATGTTTGAAAGCTTGAATCCTTTTCATAAAGAAATCATGATCCCATGCTTTTGATTGAGACCAGAAAGTATTCCAATCTCCTTCTTTCTCAGGAAAGGTAGGTTTCTCTCTGCCTACAACATTCTTTGCGTTTCCGTGCTCGAAGTATTTATCAATACGTTCGAAGTATTCAAATAATGATTCGTCACGATTCTTTTTAAAGTCCAATGGGACTATTGTGGTGGAATTTGTCATGGTTAATGATACAAAAGGGCGAAGGGTTGATCGATAGGGCCATAAGCAAGGTCATCTTTTTTATCGACAGGAAGGTTAAGCTTGGCAGCTTCTTCCAGAGACTTGACGACTCTTGCTGAGCGTGGAAAATCCACAGGATTAATCAGGTGGTCATAGCGACCTCCGATACTTGCAGTTAATCTGTAGTTCTCAGGTTTTTTAACATCCAAGAACAAAGGTAGATTTTTGGTGTAAGAATAATGAATCAAATGATTCAATTCGTTTGAAGTATTGAAGATTGCATCACGAAGTTTTACTGAATCGCAATCACCTGAAACAAACCATCTCAACATTTCAGCTTTCTTGAAGCCTTTATGTTTAGAGATAGATATGACCATGAGGTCAGTTAGATCTGTAAGAGTTAATGAATCTATTAGATCTTTGTTATGCCAACGAGCCTTACGGACATTGGGATAACGAGCTTCCATACGTGCTGCATAACAGTCGTAAAGAAGATTGGCAGCTTTAGTTAGCTTGCCTGTCTCCTTGTCAGCAAGAACATGGCAATGCTTAGCTCCAGGGCAGGTATGACCAGCTGGAGTACTGAAAGTAAGGATGGTGTCGGCAAGCTTGAGGTTACCCGCCCCAAGCTTCAGTAGATCCATAAAAGTACTGATGAAAAGTTACACGAAAAAACCCCTCTGCGCCCACCAACGCAAAGGGGTTTCTTGCTGGACTTACGTGAGATGATATGATCTTATTCTTCTGATCAATACCATACCCTTTCCGCCTCACGGCCAGGAAAGGTTACATCGATTTTAGTCCATAGAATCAAGTTTGTTTAACGTCGCTTTTCCTTTGTTTCTTTTCTTGTACAGGATTTCAGTCATGTATTCTTTCGTCTTTGTAATCATTGCTTCTTTTGTCTTAGCTTCTTCTTCAGTTTTCACTTGGAAACTTTGAAACGCTTCAACTATTGCCATAAGTTCTCGAGTTGAATATTCAACATCGTGTTGGAGATTAATAGCTTTGTGAAAAGCTTTTTCATCTGCTTCTAGATTTCTTCCTTCAAAGAAATGGTTTGGGTCGGGTTGCTTATAAGGCATAGTGATGAGTCAGGGTAGATGTTGCAAATTGGTTGGATAGAAGTTACAGAATTAGCTGCTTCTTCTATTAGGTTGAGAAAGTTTGTCCGAGGATCGGATGTCAATTGCGTCGATGTTTCCATCTATAAATAGAGGCTCTCCAGCTTGGTTAAGTTGATATCTAAGGGAGCGTTTAAAACTGCCTTCCCTTAGTTTATATTTTTGACTTTTTGTCTTACGCTTGTGTTTACCCATCAGATGGTAGGAGTAGAGCTTGTGTGACTTGTTCTGGCTGAGATTTGCCATCAAATAAGACCCAATACCTTTTATGGACACGTCCATTGGAATAGGTCTGATCGCATCTACCACAGATGACTCCCTTCTTGTTTTTAAGGGAGCCATTCCTGTCAGGTTTCATGACCTTATCTCCAAGTGTGTACTTGGCTTTTTGGGTAGAGTTGTTTCGTTTGGAGGCGAGAGGCATGACAGTTGGTTTTACCGTTATCTAAGAAGAAAGTCAGTGAAATCAGCATTTAATCTGGCAATAGGGCCGTCTAATTGCTGAGCAAACCTTGCTTCATCACCATTTTTAACGTGTTTCACGTGGCTTGTAAATTGTGTTACTGCCGAATGAAGACGAAAGATGTTGTTCTGTCTTGTCTCAAGCTCATCACCTATAAGATCCATCTTGTAGATCCTTTCTAATTGGTTAATTAGATTGCTCTTAACTGGAGCAGTAGGAGTATTTATTAAATAGGATCTGTCTTCTTCTGGAATCATCTTCTCGAAGAATTTACGGAGGATGGTTACACCACTGTTAATAGTGCATGGAGTATTAATCATCTTGATTTTGTCTTGGATATACTTCTCACCTGTAGTGATAGCAACATCCATAGCTTGTTCAACATCGATACTGTCACGCTTTTGTCTGTGGTTAACTCTAGTATCTGAGCCTTTTAATCTACGAGTCATTCCGTTTTCACAAACTAATTCGTTTGCGTAAACAGTGGCTTTCATGGACTGAGCTTTTGCATAATTAATGGTGTACATCAGAAAGAAATCAGTTGTATCACCAACTTTTAGCAACTCAGGAGTATTAAGGTTGGTCATCTTGGAAAAGAAGTACAACACTTTGTTATGAGGAAGCCAACCAATACCGTCAAGGTGAATGTATGGTTTGTTTTCTATAGATTTCTTGTACCAATTAAGAGCGTCTAAAGGATTAACGATGAATCGTTTATCTGTAAATTGACCAAGCTTGTCTCCATTGTCACTTTGATACCAATGTATGACTTCGGGATATTCTCTGTCGAATTGCCTAGAGAAAAGTTTTTCAGCTTCAACTGTCCAGTTGCAGTGAATAGATTGCAATTGTTCTTCGCTAGTTTGGTGGTCTCTACATTCAGAGACGATGCCCTTGAACAATTTACGATCAGCTTGATTTAATCTGCCAGGAACAAATGTTTGTGATCCTGGATCATCAATGTCTTTAGTGCATATACCTGCAGTTGTATAAGGCATGGAAGGGGTGGGAGTAACAGTCATTTAAGAATAGGGTTTAGGTGGACGAAGTTTTAAATCAGCTGAGATATCTTCAACAATTATTTCAATTGCCGTCAGATCTCGTCGATGCATAGGATCTAAAACAGTTTTTAAGCGACGTAATTTGGAAATAATAAACGCCACGTTATCTTCAATAGAAGTAGGAACATACGGGGTCTGTTCTTCAACTCTGTTCAATAAGAGCTTGGCTTGCCGGAATTTCGTCAAATCGGTTATCTTGCTCATGATTGACACCTATGAGTTGTGAGAAAGGAAGAGGTTGATCTAGCTTTCTACAAAGCTGGCATACATTGTCTTCAAATAGCACTGGATCACGATTGAAAGCAGCAGCTTTTACTGGTTGATTATCAGTGTTGAAGATGTTGGCAAAGATACCGCCTTTAGAACCTCTAGATGTGTATATCGTGCCGTAGATATCCCAGAGGTCAAGGTCATTTTGAATGTGGTAATCAACGACGCTATCCAAGTCACCCAATAGGGTTGTTGGAGCACATTGTATTAGTTTCTTACCTGTATCTTCATTAACTAAACCACCACATCTCATTTTGAGAATACCTGTGATAATTTCATCTGATCTTTCTAGATCTGGTTCGATATCGAAAGTTTTGAAGATGAAGTTTAGGTAGGGAGTCAGCTTGCCTTTGCTGGTGTGGTGGCTCACTCTGATGACAGGCTTGCCCCAGAAGGTAAGACCTTCATTCTTTTCTAGTGTGAACGCTGGTTGACCAGGAGTCTGACCATAACCATAGATACAACCAGAGGTATTGATACCCATGACAACAGTTTTAGTGTCGGGTTTGAATTGTCTCGTAGGAGTACCTACGGAAGAAACAGTGGTGAGAGAACTTGTGTTAGAACTCATAAAACGAAAGCAACAACATAAAACGTACTGATGAACAGCCGCACAAAAAGCTCTCCTAAGATAGGGATAATCGCATCTTTCAGATGGAACTACATAACGCCTCTACCCCAGAATCTAACGACCAATCACCAGTGACATTAATGGTTCAAGGAGATTCTTACGAGGATAAAGTCGGAGCTGTTGGTGAGAAGTTAGTTTTATTAGCTGCATTCGCAAAAGAATTGCAAACACAAGCACACTTAATTCATTTCAATTACGAAGGATCTAATTTTCTTGCAGTCCATGCATTTTTGAAGGAGCAATATGAATTACATACCGAGCAGTTTGATACCTTAGGTGAACTGGTCAGAACTTTGAATTATTGGATGCCTATGTGTGCATGTGGATTAAAAGAAGCAGTGGGTCCTTGCTTTAAGAACGTAGAGAGTTACGAAGGCGATGCTATGTTAACTACTTATTACAGGAATCTAGAGTCTTTCTCCAGCATGGTGAAAATGGTAGAACCAGCTGCACAAGAGACTCAGCATTATGATATTGCTAATTACATGGCTGAATTAATTACTCAGACATGGAAAATATGTTGGATGGTTAAGGCGACTCTGAAGAAGTAGTTATAACGTCAGGAGTTGCAACGTCTTGCTCGAAAGCTGAAGCAGGGATCTCTGCAGGTGCAGTAGCTGGAAGACTATGAGCAGGTAACTCCTTATCTTGTAAATCAGCATCATCATTACAAAGCCATTTAACAATAGTGACTGGAAATGTTAATGATTGTTCTTCTCTACCTCTGACTTCTAGCATTATCTTGGATGTAAGCCACGCTATTAATTCGTCTTTACTACTAAAAGTATCTAATTCGTTAGATTTAGGTCCAGAAACACCTTGTCTAACAGCGTATATTTGTTGAAGAGTCATAATTGTAAATGATCTGGAAATATATTAGATCAACTATAGTCATATGTCGGCATAACTTGCCACACATCTGCAGAACCTCTCTTCTGAGCTGGTATGGACTTCAGAAATCGTTCCATAGCTGAATGAGAGGTGCAGCCATATGCTTGGAAGTGGTAAGGAAAAGGTTCTCCTGGCGGGCGATAACTCACCTGCCAGTCACCTAGGTAAACGTCATCCATATCAATATGAAGGAACGTCTAAGAAAGCCTCATCCTTGCAAACAGTAGTACAAGTCTGATCATTTATTGCACATTCAGATAAGCACTCAAAGTATTGATCGACGTCGTCTAACTGTGTTGCATCTTTAGGTAGGAGATTGGTTGGTGTAGTCTTCATGTCTGTTCCTCCTTGTGGTTTTGAGTTTGCTTTTACGTCGGATGCCATAAAAAATGTATACCAATGAAAAGATTCCTAAGTAGTCTAAGAAAGTCATAAAGAAGGTCTCGGTAGGGAAAACAACGAGCTGCTAAGATTGTTTCTTCCTTGGAGATAATTCAATATTTTGAATAGTATTAGTCTTATCCCATTTGATTTTTACAGTCTGAGAGCGGAATCTCAAGGAAAGCTTGATCCATCGAAAGAAACGTTTGAAATATTTCATAAATCTATAAGTTCTTTAATGAGTAAATATTCTGTCTGGGCATTACGCCAAGAGATTAGTCGAGCTTCTCCTCCTACTCCTTTTCTGAAAGTGAAAGATAGGACTCGTTTGCCTGACTTTTGCCAAGCATAACAACTGCGTTGGTCTTGAGAGCAGACCGATACAGTTTTACCTAGTTCTAGGTCTAAAAGAACACTTTTGCGAAGATGTTCATCATGATTCTTCTTCATTTTCTTTACGTTCCTCCTCGAAGAAATGTTCTAAAGCTGGATCGTCTATGCAGTTTTGAATGTTGTATGAATCCAAGGTGTAGGGAGGGGGATAAACACTTTTAATAGGCCATCCCATCTCCCTTGGAGCATCGATGTAAACATCTTCATCCAAAGCCTCAATCGTACTTTCAACGATCTTCCCATCTTTAATAATGAGAGTTATTTTGTGGTTTGACATCGCATTAAATACCGATTGAGACATAGGTTAGTAGAGATTAAGAGTCTTGACTGAATTTCTCTTGCCTCTTGATCTGACCATTAGCAATAAAGTCTTTACCACTGTTGATAGCACATGAGACAACAGATCTTTGGATATGATCCACTGTAAAAGCAGGTTTGCAACCTAAGCGTTTAGCAGCATAAAGCATGCCATCGCATAGTTGCTCAATCATATATTTGAAGTCTGGATCCAACTGTCCAAAAGGGTCAGAGGAATTGACACCATCTTGGGTTGGTTGGTAGTTGTCGGAGTAACCGTCAAATCCATCTCTTTGCCAGTCTGTTGCAATGAACGGAGAGTCTTCTTCCATTTGTTGCTCGCTCTGTGGTTTCTCGTCGCTAAAAATGAGTACATCGACTCCGAGGTCACGGTCGTACTCGATGTGTGTTGTATAGTCGTTACCTTCGATTGGAGTTCCATCTGTGCTGAATGGTTCGTTCGCTGTGAAGATATCACCGACTCGTTTCCTGACGGAGGCTGGGAATGCAACTGTTGCATAGGTGGGGGAACCGTTCCTTCCTCGGACGGTGTAATCAAACCTTGCGAACCAGTATCCTGCTTTTGCAGGTTTGGTTTTAACGCAGGCTGATAAGCATCCTTTGAATTTGTGGAAGGATTTGTAAGGCGATTTGGTTTTCGTAGGGGTGATAGCCATTTGATTGCAAATTTAGGTGGGATAAAATGTTCGATAATAGCTTCTATATCTCTGAGTGGAAAGACAATAGAGTCTCCTTGTCTGGAGGAATTACCTCCGACAAATACATCAGTCCATAGGAAAGCTAACGCTTGTTCCGATATGGGAGTCAGGAATACTTCACTGGCTCCTTTACGGGTTGAGACTAGAAAGTCATGCGTCATTCGAACCTGTACTTACGGGAACTGCTCATAGTAACTCCTTTGAAGTGAGCTCCGTTCTTGATATGTGTCTTAATGGCTGTTTTCTTAATAGAAACAGACACTTCTTGACAATCAAGAGGGATTTCTTCCATATCAACATCGAGATAGTCAATGTCAATGACGTTTGAAACAATCTTTGACTTCATCTCGAAGCTAGGGAAGCTGTACTTTGTTTCGTCAGGGTGAAGTTTACCCATGACATCTAGAACACGTTCTTCTATTTGGTCAGCTTTATGCTGTGCAGCACTAGCTAGAGCATTAAGACGCTTAGCTTCTTGCTTTCGAGAGTTAGCTAAAGAAATGTATTTCTGACGTAGGTGCAACATTCGATCAGCATCTTGTATGAACTGTTCAGACTGACTCAAATAGTCCTGAATGCTCTGGTATAATTCAGCCCTTTCTTCATCGGTTTCGACATCAGCAAGGGAATCAACCAGGATTTCTATCGGACTTAAAGATCCTTTGTTTTGAATTTCTAGGTCGAATGAGGAAATCTGGGACTTTAGTTGGGTGGAGCTCCCCTTCAGAGAGGTCACCTGAATAGAGGGCGAGGCAGTAGTTTCCTGCGTCTTCTGCTGAGTCGAAGGTTTCGACCCATTTGAGGTTTGTTTTGCTGTCATGGACAAGAATGCGGGAGAAGTTATCTCGATAAGGGGTGGCGTTGTATCTATCCATTGGTTCTATTGACTCTTGAGGTAAGTAAGCGGACCAATGAACGTACACGTCTTGCTTTTCGAGGCGGGATGTTTTGAAAGGATTGACGAGAGCTGTGAATCGCTTCCAGTAGTTGGGTAAGTTTTTCACGGCGGCAATTGTTCTCAACAAGAGAATCATGTGTCAACATGTCATGGTTATGAGTAACTAGATCATGCCGAATAAAACAAGTTTTGGGTAGTCTTGGGCTTACGCTTTAGCCAATAAGTGGAGCAGACCTGACCACAAGTTTGGATTGCTGCCAAGACTATTAGAAGTTAGGCAGCAGCTGGTGCTCTCTTCTTGGCAACATTGTTCTTAGCAATGGCAGCATTGTCAGCGGCTGACTGCTGAACCATCTTTGCTATGTATTCGCCAGGAATCGTCCAACCTTGATAGGTTCTAGTCTCGTAAGTCTGACCTGTTGTAGGACAAGTGAAATCTTCACCTTCTACTACTGGGCATGACATCAATTCAGCGACAGAAGTCTTTTTGATGATGTCAGCACAATCTTCGTAGGAAGTCTTGAAGATTCTAGGGATGCCTTGGTTCTTACCACTGAGACGGTTAACTTGCCAAGCATTTACTGTGGCAGCTCCTTCTCTGTATCGGTAGTAAGAGATGAGTCCACCGAAGAACTCTGCAAACGCAGGCTCTTCTTTGGTGTAGAACTTTGGTTTTGATTGGGTGTGCATTGTGTAGTTGAACGTAAACAACGCTAATCAACAATACAAAATGTACTGATGAAAAGCGCCAAATAAAAATAAGAAAAGAACGTTAAACTATAGAGAGAACGGTCGTTTTCTTAGGTAAATGCAAAGAGTAGGACGTGTAGATCAGGCTATGGAAGCCTTAAAAGCTAAACTGTCTCAGTTGAAACAGCAGACTGGTGATGTTGTTCAAAATGCTGAACAAACCATTATTGATCAAGCAACTCAAAGAGCCAGCCGAGCAAAAGCTCAGCAAGTCTCTAATGTTGCTAGTGGATTTAATAAGAAAGTAGATCAAGGAGGTCAAGAGATACTGAGCGTTTTAGCAAATCTTTTAGGTACTACTCCTGCAGACGTCAAACAACGTATCCAAAGGGAGGGATTAGATACTGTGACACAAGATGCTGCAACAAATATGGCAAGACCAAGGAGTTTCAACACTGCATATCAAGCAGTGAATGAAGCAGTGGCTAATGATCCAATGGTGAGAAGATTGGGTGGGCCACTAGCAGCAGCATCTGGTGTAGCAGCAGGAACTGGAGCATTAATGGAATGGAATGATCCTGAAAGAGGTTTTGCAATCGTAGCTGGACCTAATGTTAATGAGCAGTCGATGCAAGATATTATTGCTTTCTTAGAGAATGGTGATCCTTTGAGAAGAGAAGAAGCTATTCCAGATTCACAATCAGTATGAGGTTAGCTGGCGACGTATTTGACTTTGACGTCAAGGATGGGTTGAGTGGTGGAAACATCGACAGCCTAAGACGTGGATTTAGGGCTGACAAGATGATCCCTAAGTCATTAAGTCGTGGCTTCTATGATTTCAAGGATATAAATAGGAATGAGATGGCTCCTGAGAATAGTGAGCCTGAATATACATTGACAGGTGGATACCAACCTGAAGTCACCTATGGGCTTTAGGTCTCAATCTTATCTCCGTAATAGTTAACATTGATCACTGACCTGTAAGGTTTATCAGTACAAGTAGTACCTCTATGTGGGTATTTATTAGAGAAGATAATAGCTCTGTTAGCAACAGTATCTATCTTTTGCTCAAAGTTATCTAAATCTGGGTGTTGAACATTTGTCCAACCATTGCATGTGTTGAGATGAATGATAGCAACTTTACAGTTATCTCCAAATGCTTCAGGCGGGTTCTCGTCGTAGTGGTAAGGAGAAGGTATATGTGAGTCTTTTCCAGTAATAAGGTTGACCTTAATCCTGACAGGTACTCTGGACTTCAAGGAAGTCAACATGGGGATAAATCTTCCGAAGTCAGGAGAGATATGAAAATCAGGGCTGACATCGTAATGACGAGAGACAAGTTGTAAATTGCCATGTGGTGGATATTTCTTCCAGAATTTCATAGCTTTGTCTTTCTCTTCTTGAGGCATGTTGGGGTCACCTATTCCAGAGATGGTTGCTATTTGCCAAGGTTGGTGAACTTCACACCAAAAACTAAGATCATCGAAATATTGCTGGTCTAGGAAGTTATCAATGATTTGTATATCTTCTAATGCCATTAGTAATTTTGATAGACATAGTTAACGATAAGGTAAACGCTGGTAATAATAATTACAAGCAGCAGAAGGTGAGTCATGGTACTGATGTGTTAAAGAAAAAAT
>MDSV01194922.1_pt1 | contig 11940 bp, 9 predicted proteins | sample 810851 | NCBI WGS metagenome assembly MDSV01 (sample SAMN05326640, study PRJNA326480) | marine metagenome | isolation source: seawater | place: Atlantic Ocean: North East | collected 2012 | reverse complement strand
CACTGAGAACAAAAGATGATTAAATCATGACCGAATCACTTTGTCAAACGTTCTATTTTAATAAATTTAATCTGTAGTAAGTTATTTAATTGTGGAATATTTTATTAAAAAAAATATTAGAAGTCTCAAACCCTCAGCTACTTTGGCTATAAATGAAAAAGCAAAATATTTGTCAAATCAAGGAAACAAAATTTATAATTTTGGTTTTGGTCAATCTCCATTTCCCATTCCAGAAAAAATAGTATTAGCGTTGAAAGAAAACGCTAGTAAAAAAGATTATCTTCCAATGCAGGGTCTAAAAGAACTCAGAATTGCAATATCAAAGTCATTGTTAAAGAAGACGGGTGTAAAATATGATGAAGATAATATAATTATTACACCTGGGTCTAAAGAAGCAATGTTGTTAATGCATGTGGCATTTAATGGTGAAATAATTTTACCAGCACCTAGTTGGGTATCATACGAACCCCAAGCAAAAATAGCGAAAAATAAAGTACACTGGCTCCAAACTTCGAGAGATAATAATTGGTTTCCAAGTGCTGAAGATATAGAAAAAAAAATTAAAAAAATTGGAAAAAAAAACACAATTTTGATTATTAATTCTCCCAATAATCCATCGGGTACTACTTGTGACAATCTCAATCAAATCGCAGCGGTTGCAAAAAAATATAAAATTAAAATACTATCTGATGAAATTTATACAGATTTAACTTTTAATCAAAATTATGCTTCTATATCCAAGCTCTATCCAGAAGGTACTTTTATAAGTGGTGGATTAAGTAAATGGTGTGGAGCAGGCGGGTGGAGGCTAGGATTTTTTGCTTCACCGAACAATAATAGAGATTTCATTAGTGCATTGAAAACTCTTGCAAGTGAATCTTATTCGACAGTTAACAGTCCAGTACAATATGCTGCTGTTGAGGCATACGAGGGAAATTATGATGATTATAAAGCTAAAACTACAAGTATTTTAAAAAATATAGGAAACTATGTTTACACAAATTTAAAATCAAATAAAATTTTAATCAATCCTCCCCAAGGGGGATTTTATCTGATGCCTGAATTTTTGAATTCAAAGTTCAAAACGTCCAGCGAAATGTGTGAGGACGTTCTTATCAAATCTGGTGTAGCTTTATTACCTGGATCAGATTTTGGTTTTAAACCTAACAAGATGCTTGCAAGACTAAGTTTTACTGATTTTGATGGTGATATGTTTTTAAAAAATATCGATACTGGTAAAAAGCTAGATGATGATTTAATTAAAAAGTATGCTCCAAATGTTGTTGAGGGAACGAAAAAGTTAGCTGAGTGGCACAAAAGTCTTTAATTATTAGATTGCATAATCTGTCCAAATTAAGCTTTTTTACTTACATATTTCATTTTGAATTGATACCATTTTAATAATTTAATTATAATTAAGGAGGATAATTATGAAAAAAGTAATCTCAACAATCTCTGGAGCGTTGTTTTTATTTGCGATCAGTTTGCCTCTAACAACTATAGCAAAATCTGCTGAATTCTTTTCAATAGGAACAGGTGGCCCTACTGGAGTTTATTTTCAGGTTGGTAATGCTATATGCAAAATGGTAGCAAAAATACAATCTGCGGAGCACGGAAGAAAAAAGGGGACTGATAAAGCATTACGTTGTTCAGCTCCTTCTACCGGTGGATCGACTTATAACATAGGTCAAATCATGCAAGGAGAACTTCAGTTTGGTGTAGCACAATCTGATTGGCAATATCATGCATATAACGGAACTAGACCAGATAAAGTAAAACCTTTTAATGGTCTTAGAGCTGTTTTTTCAGCTCATCCTGAGCCATTTCAAATAATAACTAGAAAAGGTTCAAAAATAAAAGATTGGAATAGTTTGAAGGGTAAAAAAGTAAATATTGGAAACCCTGGATCAGGTCAGAGAGGAACTTTCGAAGTTTTAATGGAAGCCCATGGAGTTGATACTGGTTACTTCGGATCTACATCTGAATTAACATCTTCAGAACAATCAGGCGCACTTTGTGATAAGAAAATCGATGCATTTGGTTATACTGTAGGAGTACCAAACGCTGGGGTTGCTCAATCAACTGATGGATGCGGCGCAAGTATCATAAATTTAGATACAAGCCCTGTAAAAAAATTAGTTGCTGATAATCCTTTCTATGCATTTGCAACAATTCCTAAAGGTACTTACAAAACTTCTAAAAAAGATGTAACTACTTTCGGTGTTATGGCTTCAGTTGTAACAAGTGAAGCTGTGCCAGAAGAAATGGTATATGCAGTTGTAAAAGCTGTTTTTGAAAATCTTGACGATTTTAAAAAACAACACCCTGCATTTGCAAATCTAGATCCCAAGAAAATGATCGTAGATGGTTTATCTGCACCATTACACCCAGGAGCAGTCAAGTATTATAAAGAAAAAGGCTTAATGTAAGCTATTTATTAAAAAGGCCCAGTTGATTAACTGGGCCTTTTTTTTTATCGTCTCATAATGAATTCAGCACCAGATCCAGACAAACCAAATTTTTTTGAAAGATTTGATGAAGAAGGTGGTTCAAGAAGAAAATTAAAAAATTGGAATTTGAAACTTGTAGCCACGATTGCAATTTCATGGTCATTATTTCAGCTTTGGTATGCGTCTCCTTTGCCTTTTATATTGGACTTTGGAAAGATAATTGATGTACCTGCAAGATCAGTGCATCTAGCTTTTGGACTAGCATTATGTTTTTTAGCTTACCCAAGACTAAAAAAAAGTAGAGACAAACCAATATCTTTATTTGATATTTTTTTAGTAGTTATAAGTTTAGTAGCAACATTATACATATTATTTGATTATGAAGGTTTAGTTTACCGACAAGGAATAATGGCTAAAATAAATTTGTTTGGTTTCGTCATACCTTATGAGGTAATACTAGGATCTTTTGGCATAATTCTTTTATTGGAAGCCACTAGAAGAGCTATTGGAATTCCATTAGTAATTATTGCTTTGATTTTTTTACTTTTTTCAATTTTTGGACAATCCATGCCAGATTTGATTTCTCATCAAGGATTATCATTAACAAGATTGGTTGGTTATCACTGGTTTGGTGGCGAAGCAATATTTGGAATACCAATTAGTGTTTCAGTTAGTTTTATATTTTTGTTTGTATTATTCGGAGCAATTTTAGATGTTGCTGGAGGTGGAAAATATTTTTTAAATCTTGCATTTGCCTTGGTTGGAAAAATGAGGGGTGGTCCAGCAAAAGCTGCAATTTTAGCATCTGGATTAACAGGTTTAATTTCTGGTTCATCAGTAGCTAATACTGTAACAACCGGAACTTTCACAATACCAATTATGAAAAAAACTGGATTACCATCTGTTAAGGCAGGAGCGGTTGAAGTAGCAGCCTCTGTAAACGGACAAATTATGCCACCGATTATGGGAGCTGCAGCTTTTGTTATGGCAGAGCTTTTAGGTATATCCTATTTTACTGTTATTACTCACGCATTTTTACCGGCAGTTATTTCGTATATTGCCTTATTTTATATTTCACATTTAGAGTCTGTTAAATTAAATATTAAGGGATTACCTGAAAGTGAGATACCCAAATTAGGAAAAACTTTTTTAGGAGGAATACACTTTCTAATTCCAATTTTTATTCTCATTTATTTGTTATTGGTTGAAAGATGGACAGCTGCTTCATCTGTATTTTATTCAATATTATCATTAATGATTATAATTTTTGTTAAAGAACTATTAGACGCAAAGAAAAATGATATTACTTTGCCCAATGCTCTTAAAGTTGGTTTCAATAAAGTTGTTGGTGGTCTTGAAAAAGGAGCAATCAATATGATTAGTGTTGCAATTGCAATAGCAACTGCAGGGATAATAGTAGGAGCAGTAGCGTCAACTGGATTAAGTAACAACTTAATAGTTATTGTGGAAGCGATATCTGGTGGGAACATTATAACTTTGTTACTACTAACTGCTTTGCTTTGTATTATCTTAGGAATGGGTCTGCCAACAACTGCAAATTATTTAGTCGTTGCCGCTTTGATGGCACAGGTGGTTGTAGAGGTAGGAAATGCCTCTGGTTATATATTTCCACTAATTGCAATCCATTTATATGTTTTTTATTATGGATTAATGGCTGATGTCACACCTCCCGTTGGTTTAGCATCCTATGCTGCAGCAGCAATTTCACGAGCAGATCCAATCAAAACTGGAATACAAGCTTTTTGGTATAGTTTAAGAACCGGGATACTTCCTATTGTATTTATTTTTAACAACGAATTATTATTAATAGGCATAGAGAGTTTGTGGCATGGGTTTTTAGTTGTTTCAACTTCCCTAATAGCAATTTTAGTATTTACAGCGGCAACACAAGGGTGGTTTATAAACAAACTTAGATGGTATGAAATTATTATATTTATTATAATCGCTATGTCTTTATTTAGACCAGGATATATTCTAGATAAATTTTCTCCAAAATTTGAAAACAAGCAACTTAATGCTGAACAAATCAGTCTAATTAAATTTGACCCAAATAGGGATATACATATTAAAGTTACAAGAAGAACAGAGTATGGGGACCGTTATAGACTTTTTGTAATAGACAAAAAAAGTTTTGAAAATCAGTATTCATTAGAGGATGCGGGTATAATATTAAAAAATATTGATGGTAGAATTACAGTTGACAATCTGAAATGGAACGGAATAGCTAAAAAAATGGGAATAGAAACAGGAGATGTAATTAGTCAGTTTAAAATTGAAAATTTAGACAGACCAAATAAAGCAGTTATTTATCCATTTTCATTAATAATTTTGATTATATTTGGATATCTAAATTATAGACGGCCTCAAACTAAGTAATTTATTTATTTATTTTTAAAATTTTCCATACTCCAGAAGTAACAGCTACCACGCCTTCTGAATTAATAATCTCACAGGTTAGAAATACTAACGTATTAGTTTTTTTTTGAACTTTTACTTTTGCTACAAGTTTGTCACCCAATTTACCTGCTGATATAAACTTCATCTCCAATGAAATTGTTACACATCTTTTGTTACCAGCTGCTTGGTGCGCGGCATTACCCATACCAGTATCTGCAATGAAAGTAAGAAATCCACCGTGTGCCATTCCAGCTGTGTTTAGGTGTATTTCTTTTACTTCAGTTTCGTATTCATAAATGGAGCTGTCAATTTTTTTGCCTTTGAGCCCCCCAATATGTTTTGCATAACCTGAATTAGTTTCATCCATATTTTCTTTTACCATAAATTGGAGCCAGTTGTGAGAAAATAACTGCCAATAAGATTATAATTATTCCAAATATTTTAAATTCATTTAAGTATTGATCCAAAATTATCCAAGCAGCAATCGACCCAAAAACTCCTTCCAAAGAAAAAATAATTGCAACGGGCGCTGGAGATAGATTCTGTTGTCCAAAAACTTGAAGCATAAATGCAATTCCGCTTGATAGTACACCAGCATAAATTAATTCTGTACTTTCCATTAATATAAGTTTTATAGAAATAAATTCAAAAGAGAAAGCTGGTACAAAAGTAATTAAAGAAGCACTTAAACATTGAAAAGTTGCAATGGTGATAGGATAATTAAAAATTTTAAGAAACTTTGAAATAAATACTATATGGAAAGCCCAAAAAAATGCACCAACTACAACCAATGAATCTCCATACCTAACTCGAAGATTACCCAGCTCACTCAAAAATAGCCCCCCAACTAAACACATTAAAACGGAAGGCCAAACAGATTTATGAATTTTTTTTGAAAAAAGGAAGTAAGCTATTATTGGAACAATCACTACATATAACACAGTGAAAACCGCAGAGTTAGCTACATTAGTATATAAAAGTGAAATTTGTTGCAAAATATTTCCACCAGCAAGAAAAAATCCAAGGAAAAATAGATAAATAAATATTTTTTTAAAAGTTAAATTTGTTTTTTTAATTTTTTTAAATTCGAAAATAAAAAAGAAAGGTAATAAAGTTAAAAAACCTAAAAATAATCTTACAGCAGAGAATGTATAAGGACCTATAAAGTCCATACCCATATCTTGAGCAACAAAAGCAGTTCCCCAAATTAGTGAGCATAATACAGCACAAATAAGTGAAAATGTTTTTTTATGCATTTAAATAGCCAACTTGAATGCAAAATCTTTACCCAGACTTTTGGATAAATGAACGCAAAATCTAGCACCTTCGGCACCATCAATCACTCTGTGATCGTATGATAGAGATACTGGAAGTATTTTCCTAACAATTAATTGTCCGTTTATTTTTTTAATTTTATCGAAAGTTTTACCAACCCCTAAGATAGCAACCTCAGGAGGATTTATAATTGGTGTAAAAAAATTTCCCCCAATACCTCCAAGGCTTGAGATCGTCATTGAACCACCAAAGAATTCTTTTTTATCTATTTTTAGCTCACTACATAATTTGCTTACTCTTTTAAGTTCTTCATAAATTTCTTTTAAACCCATTTGATCAACATTTCTCATTTTTGGAACCATTAAACCATGAGGCGTATCTACAGCAAAACCAACATGATAATATTTCTTAAATATTAATTTGTTATTTTCAGCATCTATTGAAGAATTGAAATTTGGATAAGCTTTCAAAGCATTCACTACAGCTCTAGTAATAAAAGCCAGAGGGCTTATTTTAATTTTCTCTCCAGAATAGTTATCTATCAAAGTTGTTCTAAACTGTTCCATTTCGGTGATGTCTATTTCATCATGCTGGGTTACATGAGGAATTTCAGTCCAAGACCTAACAAGTTGAGGGCCAGAAAGCTTCTTTACTCTTGGGAGGTCCTTTTTTTCTATTTCTCCAAATACTTCATGCGGATACTCGTCCTTGTAAATTTTTTTTTCAACTTTTCCCTCATTTACAGATGCTTGTGATCTTACAAATTTTTTTACATCATCCTCTGTGACTCTGCCTGCTCTTTGAGACCCTGGTATCTGTACTATGTCAGCACCCAATTCTCTTGCAAACTTTCTAACTTTTGGACTTGCAGGTGAAACGCCCCCTTTACTAATTTTTTGAACCACAGGAACAATCTCTTTTGGAGTTTTTTCAATTATTGTTTCTGGAATATTTTTTTTTATTTCTTTTATTTTTCTACCTTCCCCCTTAATTTCCACAGCCTCTAACAATAAAATTTCATTTCCTTCCGAAACTTTATCTCCTACCTTAACTACAATTTTTTTAATCTTGCCCTCATTTGTTGAAGGAACCTCAACGCTTGACTTGTCGCTCTCAAGGGTAATTAACGGGTCATTTTTTTTGATTTGCTGTCCTGATTTTACTAAAACCTCAATAACCTCAACATTTTTAAAATCTCCTATATTCGGCACTAATATTTTTTTTTCAGACATTAAAATTTATAATTTTGTTGGAAAAATCTTTTTTTTATCAATATCATATTTTTTAATCGCTTTTTCAGCATACTCTGTTGCTAACAATTGTTCTTTTGCAAGAGCACTTAAAGTGTAGGTAACAATATGTTTTTTATCAACTTCAAAAAACTTTCTTAATTCTTTTCTTGTATCGCTTCTTCCAAAACCATCGGTTCCTAACGTATAGAAAGGTTTATTAAGATATGGTCTTATCTGGTCTGAATGAGATCTTATATAGTCAGTAGCCCCAAATATAATGCCTTCTTGAGAGTTTAGACATGTTTGAACATAACTTTTTTTTGGCTTTTCGCTTGGATTTAACAAATTATTTCTTTCTACCTCCATGCCATTTTTTTTCAATTCATTGAAACTAGTTACGCTCCAAACATTACAATCAATTCCATAATCTTTAGACAAAGTTTCGGCTGCTTTTATAATCTCTCTTAATATAGTCCCTGATCCTAGCATTTGAACTTTAGCTTTTCCTTTTCCTTTATAGTTTTTAAATAAATACATTCCTTTTAATATACCTTGATCTGAACCAGCAGGTTTATCTGGGTGAGCATAGTTTTCATTCATTGCAGTTATGTAATAATAAATATTTTCTTTTTTCTCATGCATTCTTTTTAATCCATCTCTAAAAATCACTGCCATCTCATATGCAAATGTAGGGTCGTAACTTACGCAGTTAGGTATCGCAGACGCCATAAGAAGACTATGCCCATCTTGGTGTTGTAATCCTTCTCCTGCTAAAGTTGTTTTCCCAGATGTTGCACCAATCAAAAAACCTCTAGTCTGAGAGTCTGCCGCTGCCCAAGCCAAATCCCCAATTCTTTGGAAACCAAACATTGAATAAAATAAATAAATTGGAACCATTTCTAAATCATGATTAGTGTAAGAAGTTCCAGCTGCTATCCAGGACGACATAGCACCTGCCTCTGTAATACCTTCTTGTAACACTTGCCCACTTTTGTCTTCTCTGTATGAACTTAATTGTTCTGAATCTACAGGTTCATACTTTTGACCTTCGTGAGCATAGATACCAATTTTTTGAAAAAAACCTTCCATACCAAAGGTTCTTGCTTCATCTGCAATGATTGGTACTAGTCTAGGTGCAACGTTTTTATCTCTTAGTAAATTTGCAAGCATTCTTACAAGAGCCATGGTAGTAGACATTTCCTTATCACCTGTAGACTTCATAAAACTTTCAAAGATATCTTGAGGCGGCGTTCTAACTGGTTTTGCAAAAGTAGTTCTCTCAGGAATATTTCCACCAAGCTTATGCCTACAATTTTTTAAATATTTAATTTCAGGTGAATTTTCTGGAGGTTTGTAATATTCAATATTTTTAACCTGCTTATCAGTAAGAGGTACATTAAATCTATCTCTATAAAATAATAAATCTTCTTCATCTAATTTCTTTTGTTGGTGGGTGGTATTTATACTTTCACCAGATTTCCCCATCCCATAACCTTTAATTGTTTTAGCTATTATTACTGTTGGTTTTCCTTTGCATCGGACAGCAGCGTGATAAGCCGAATAAACTTTGTGGGGGTCATGTCCACCTCTATTTAATTTCCAAATATCCGCATCCGTTATATTTGCTACTAATTCTCTCAGCTCAGGATATTTCCCAAAAAACTTTTCTCTCACGTAAGCACCGCCTTTTGCTTTAAAAGCTTGATATTCACCATCAACTGCTTCATTCATTCTTTTGATAAGTAAACCAGTTTTATCCTTGGACAAAAGCTGATCCCAGTAAGATCCCCAAATTACTTTTATTACATTCCAGCCTGATCCTCTAAATCTACCTTCAAGCTCTTGAATAATTTTTCCATTACCTCTTACAGGGCCGTCTAATCTTTGAAGATTACAATTAATTACAAAAATTAAATTATCTAATTTCTCTCTTGCTGCTAGTCCCACTGCACCAAAACTCTCAGGTTCATCCATTTCACCATCACCTAAATGGCACCAGATTTTTCTATCCTGATCTTTTAAAAGACCTCTATTGATTAAATACTTAGTGAACCTTGCTTGATAAATTGCCATCATTGGGCCGAGTCCCATTGATACAGTTGGGAATTGCCAAAATTTTGGCATCAACCATGGATGTGGGTAAGAAGACAGCCCACCTTTCTCAACTTCTTGTCTGAATTTATCTAATTGTTTTTCTGAAATTCTTCCTTCTAGGAATGCTCTTGCATACATGCCAGGCGCACTGTGACCTTGGAAATAAACTAAATCACCACCAAACTTATTATTTTTTGCTCTCCAAAAGTGGTTCATGCCAACATCATATAATGTTGCTGCTGATGCAAAAGTACCAATGTGGCCGCCTAGCTCTGGATTTTTTTTGTTAGCTTTAACAACCATGGCAGCTGCATTCCATCTTATGTAAGCTCTAATTTTTCTTTCTAGGTTTTGATCTCCTGGAGATCTGACATCAGCTCCTGATGGTATTGTATTAATATAGGGTGTAGTTCTTGTATCAGGTAAAATTAATCCTTGAGTATACGCTTCATCAATTACTTTCTTTAGCAAATAACCTGCCCTAGAAGATCCATCTGATTTTACTACCGCTCGAAGTGAATCCAACCACTCTTGCGTCTCCACGGGATCTATATCATCTTTAGAAATTGGTTGAGCATAAGTTGTTTCTCTGTCGTTGCTGAGCCCATTTGTTTTTTCTGTATGCTGGATTATTTCTTTTTTAGCTTCTTTAATTTCTTCTTTTGTAGAAACGATTTTTTCTTTTTTTTCATTTCCACCCTCCAAGGTAGCAAGAATACTTCCTTCAGAAACCTTGTCTCCAATTTTTACTTTTAATTCAGAAATCTTACCCTCAATTGGAGAAGGTACCTCAACACTTGATTTGTCGCTCTCTAAAGTAACGATTGGATCATTTTTTTTTACTTGGTCACCAGGTTTTACAAGTACTTCGATTATCTCAACGTCCTTAAAATCACCTATATCAGGAACAGATATATTCTTTACCATTTAAATATTATACACAATTTTTGACACAATTTATCCGCTTTTTTGACACTTGATTTTTGCATTATGTTTTATGCAACTTTTAAGACTTATATTTAAAAAGAAAAGACCTGATATAAACTCTCAGGTATTAATTCAGAAAATTTTATTAAGAAAATACCTGGCTAAAACCAATTAATAGAACTACTAAAATTATTGCTCCATAGTAATATTGATATCCTCTTACAGTAAAAGGTATTTTACTTATTGCTCTATTTTTTATTTTTTTTCTTGGTTTAGATAGTTTCATTTTCGCTCAATACACATAGCAACACCCATGCCCCCTCCAATACATAACGTAGCTAGACCCTTTTTGGAATCTCTTTTTAACATTTCATGAATTAGTGTGACAAAAATTCTTGTGCCCGAAGCACCAATTGGATGGCCAAGAGCAATTGAACCACCGTTCACATTTACCTTTTCCATAGGAAGTGAGAGCTCTTTTACAACAGCACAGCTTTGAGCGGCAAAAGCTTCATTGGCTTCTATTAAGTCCAAGTCTTTTGAAGACCATCCAGCAATTTCCAAAGCTTTTTTTGAAGATGGTATAGGTCCTGTTCCCATAATTGATGGGTCCACTCCACATGATGCCCATGATTTAATTTCTGCCAGAGGTTTTAAACCTCTTTTATCTGCTTCTTCTTTAGACATTAAAATTACGGCTGCTGCACCATCATTAATACCTGATGCATTGCCAGCAGTTACAGTTCCATCTTTTTTAAATGCTCCTCGTAATCTACTTAAAGTATCTAACGATGTAGTTGCTCTTGGGTGCTCGTCTTTATTGAAAATAGTATTACCTTTTTTAAGTTCAATTTCATAAGGTACTATTTCATCATCAAATTTATTTTCTTTTTGTGCTTTTAAAGCTTTCGACTGAGAGTCAAATGCAAATTTATCCTGATCTTTTCTTGTAACCTGAAATTGCTGAGCAACATTTTCTGCCGTGATACCCATGTGATAACCATTAAATGCATCCCAAAGGCCATCTTTAATCATTGAGTCGACCAGTTCTGTGTCTCCTAATTTTTTTCCATTTCTTAAATGAACTACATGAGGAGCTTGAGACATACTTTCCTGACCGCCAGCAATCACAATATTTGAGTTGTCAGAAAGAATTGAATGATAACCTGAAGCTATAGATCTTAAACCTGAACCACAAACTTGATTTACAACATACGAAGGAATTTCTTTTGGTAATTTTGATTCAATAGCGGCTTGACGTGCTGGATTCTGTCCTGCTCCACCAGTTAACACATGTCCCATTATAACCTCATCAATTTCTGTTGGTTTTAAATTAGATTTTTTTATAGCGTTAGAGATTACTGAAGAGCCCAATTTATAAGCTGGAATATTCTTAAGAGTTCCTCCTAATGAACCTATGGCTGTTCTTACTGCCGATGTAATTACTACTGATTTTTTATTAGACATGAATAGACTAATTACATTCTATTTAGACTTATATCAATGCCATATAAAAACCCTTTAAAGATGGTAGTTTCTTTGAT
>MDSV01014724.1_pt1 | contig 11940 bp, 4 predicted proteins | sample 810851 | NCBI WGS metagenome assembly MDSV01 (sample SAMN05326640, study PRJNA326480) | marine metagenome | isolation source: seawater | place: Atlantic Ocean: North East | collected 2012 | reverse complement strand
CGTCGCGTTCCCGCGATGCCTCGGAGGCCAGCCCCGCGGGCCACTCCTCGCCGCACGGCAAGCTGCTCGCCGCGTGCGCGGCGCTCGCTGTCGCGTCGTCCCTGGGCGACGCGCCCGCCGCGCTCGCGTCGGCGCGCGTCGCGGACGACGCGGACCGCACGTCCCTCGCGGCTGAGGCGAGGAAGGATTTCCTCAAGTTGGAGGCTGAGCTGAACCGGGACCTGCGCGTGATTTCGCGCGAGATCGAGATCGACAAGGAGCTCCTCGAGCGGGACGTGGAGCGCGTGCCCGTGACGGTCGAACAGTTCCTGGCGAAGGAGCCGCCCATCCTGGTGGGCATGGCGGTGATCGCCGTCGTCAACGGCTTCGTCGGTTTGACGTGGGCGCTGTTTTTCCGCGAAACCGAAGCCGGGCCGGGCGGCGAGGTGGGGAAGGGCGTCGCCAAGTTACGCGGCGAGGTCGTCAAGGGCATCTTCAAGTTCTTCGGCAGCGTCATGGGGAGCTACACCGCCCGGAGCAACCGGAGCCGGTGAGGCGCGCCCCGGCGGAGGCGTGCGCGTTGTGATGGAAGAAGAGCGAAATCGTCGCGAACGAACGAGCGAAATCGTCCGATGCGCGATGAAAAAGAGTTTTACGACAAAAATACCTTCGTCGCGGCGGCTCATACGCGCGAGAGTACCGCAGCGCGCGAGACGCCCCGCGCGTGCGTAAAAAACGCGCGCTCGAGCGCGTTCTTTTACCACCGCGCGCGCACTACCCCCGGTGAGGCCTCGCGGCGTGTCTTTTCGACGCGCGTCGACGCGCGTCGTATCACGCGGTGCGCGTCCCCGCGCGCGACCGCGACGCGACGGTGGTTCGCGCGAAGAAAAAGGTTTCGCGCGGAGGGTTCGGCGCGACTCGCGCGTCGCGATTCGCGAAACCGGTCTGCGACCCGACGACACAGGGCTCTTCAGAGCCCGTGTCGTCGTCCTCTCGTGTTCGTGTCTCGTCCTCCGAGACACGTCTCGAGGCTCGCTCCGCGTCCGCCGGTTCGCCGCCGCGCGGCGACGGCGGTGGGAGTTCCACCGCCGGAGGCGCGGGGACCGACTCCGGCTCGACGCACACCACGCACAGGACGACGCGCGGCGCGTCGGCGTCGTCGCCGCCGCCGGAACTCGAACCCGGAGGCGAACGGTTCGCGCTCGCGTGTTCTTCCGCTGCTTCTCGTTCTTCCTCTTCTGTCTGTGTGCCTTCGTCGCGCGAGAGCCGCGGCGAGCGGTTCGGCGCCGGATTCGGATCCGGATCCGGATCCGGCGCCGGCTCCGGCGGCGCTTCGAGACGCGCCGCGCGCGTCGATACAGAGCTCGCGGGTGCGCCGCTTTCCCGCGGCGCGTCCGCGCGTGCCGCGTCGTTCGGTCGCGTCTGTTTCGCTCCCACCTCGTTCTCGCGACGGCGAGACGGCGGTGTCTGCCTGAACAGCTTCGCCTCCAGCGCGCGCACCTCGAGCGCGGCGCGCCGCGCGTCGCGAGCGCGGGACGCGACTTCTTCGCGCAGCGACGCGCGCCCCGCCTCCGCCGCGTCCAGCCGGCGGAGGAGCGCCTTTTCCGAGTCGCGGAACGTCTTTCGATCCGCCTCCCGCGCGCGTCGCAGCGTCTCGTTCGCGCGCCGCAGCTCTCGCAGCTCCGTGATGCACGCCTCCAGCTTCACAGCGCTCGCTCGCGTTTCCGCGGCGAGGCGCGCCAGGGTGCGCGGCGCCTCTTCGTCGCCGAGGAGCCTCTTGGTCGCCGCCTCCGCTTTCGCCGCGCGCGCCTCGGCGGCGAGCGACGCGCCGCGGTACTTAGTCACAAATTTGTGACTAAGGTCCGCGGCTCGCTCCGCTCGAGCCAGCCTGGACTTGTACGCCTTCGCCAGCGACCGCGCCGCCCGGGTCTCCTCGTGCAGACGGCGCAGAGCGGGGTCGCGCTCGAGCGCGGGGGGGAGCGACCCGCCGAACCCGCCAGCCCGCCCGCCGAACCCGGAGACGAAACCGGAGCGCCGAACGGAACGCTTCATCTTCTCGAGCGCGCTCGTTTCGGGAATCGTCTTCTGGGAAACGCCTCTTCGGGAAGGGGGGCGCGAGGAGGCGTAGACGTTCGCGGTGCGCGTCACCGACTCGGCGAACGAGACGGCGAAGTCCTTCGGGGGGTTGGGCTCGGCAGGCGCGTCGTCTTTCTCCAGCGGCGCGGCGTCCTCGGGGGAAACCGCGTCGCGCACGCGCACTTCCACGATCGAGGGCATCTCGCCACGATCCTCCGGTTTTGGCGACGGCGTCGGTCGCGATGCCGCCGAGGGGCAGATGCGGAACCACGAAATGTTTCCGACCGGGGATGCTTCGGACGACGCGTGCCGCTCGGAGGGGGACGTCTCGGGGGCGATGGCGCCGAGAGCGCGCGCGCCTCGCTCGACGCGGTGCACGACGCGCGCGGCGAAGTGAAAGACGTTTCGTCGTTCTCGAGGAACTAAAAAAGAAACGCTCGTTCCTCGGTCGCGGAGACGCACTCTCCGTTTATGCCGTCAGCGAAGAGCCGCTGAGCCGGTGCCTTGCAATTTAGCGAACGGTCGGTTGTGACGAGACCAATGCCGACGCCTCGCGGGTATCACACGGCGACGCGCGCGCCACGCGGTTCCGCGACCGCGGAGAGGCGCGTCCAGGACGCTCCGAGCGGCTCTGCGGCGGCGCGTCGATCTCTCCGGACCCGTTCCAGGCGAGCCGTTCGCGCTCGGAGGAAAAGCGGGCGTCGGCAAATTCGATCCTCGTCGCGACCCGGGGACTCGGCGCGATGCCGAAGACGGCACAGAGCGACGGCAGTGACCGCGCGGACCCCCTCGCGGAAGCCTGGCGAGAGCGCTTCACGGCACGTCGAGACGCGCACGTTCCCGCGCCGCGCGATGGGCTCGAGCGCGTCTCCGAACCCGGCGTCTTCCGCGTCCGCGTCTCGGGTGCGAAACGTTACGCGTTCGGCGCGGAGTGCGCGAGGGTCGCGGCGCGGGGAAACGCACTCGGCGCGAGGGTGGCGTGCTCGTTCTACGACGAGAGCACGGGTCGGTTCTTCGGCACCACGACGTCGGGCGCGGTCGCGCCCGTCGCGCTGCCGGCGGCGCTCGGTCGAAAACAGGCGCGGGACGCCGGTGACGAAGACGCGGACGAAGACGCCGTCGGCGACGTCGACTGCGCGCTCGACGCGTTTTTCGTCACCGAGATCCGCGACGCGCGTAGGCTCGCCGTGTTCGAGATCGTTCTGGTGGAGACGCACCCGAGCACCGGTCTGGTGCTCCGGGAGAGCTCGGGGGGCTGGGCGGCGCGTCCGGTGGACGAGCGCGAGCGAGTCGAGTCAGAGACGGAGGTGTCTTTCGCCGCGAGCGCGATGACGGCGTCGGCGTCGTCGTCGTCGAAAGAATTAGAATCCGAAAACGCGCTCCCGGTGCTCCGCGGGTCCCCCCGGTACCTGGCGTGGGGCGCGCCCCGGACGGGCGCGCGTCTTCCCGAACTCATGGACGCGTGCGCGCTGTCCGTCGCGATCGAGAGCATTTGCGTCGGCGGGAGTGACGGCGGTCACAAATTTCCGAAGACGTTGACGTCGTTTCTGGAACACGACGCGCTCGTCCCGGCGGAGGCGACGATCCCGGGCCTCGCGGGGACGCTCGCGGGGCCCGACCCGATGGCGCCGCGTCCGCTTCGCGCCGTGTCCCTGGGCCGCGCGCGCCTCGCCGTGCCCAGCGCGATGGCGCGCGTGCTTGCGGCGTCGCTCGGCGAGAACTGGCCTTCCGCGACGAGCTCCTGGAGGCTGGCGCTCCGGGTCGCCGCGCACAACGGCGACGCGTTCGTCGGCGCGAAGGACGTCTTGTTCGACGCCTTCGCCTTCGACGGGGACGCGCGCGACGTCGTGCGGCTGAAGACGGACGCGGTGGTGCCGGACGTCCCTCACGACGCGACGTGCGCGCTCGTGGTGGAGGCGGTAGTCGTCGTGGGCGACGGCGACTCGAAAGAAGTGCGCTCTCTGGGGTGGGCGCCCGTGGCGCCGTTCGAGGCGAGCGAGACGAACGCGACGGACGGCGAGGGCGACGAAACAAAAGGCGCGGAGGGAAACGAAGCCCTCCGCCGCGGCGCGCGAGAATGCGCCGCGTCGCTCGGCGGCGCGCCGGGCCCGCGGCCGGAGCCGACCGTGGACTGGCGCGACGCCGTCAACGCGTCGCGCACCGCGTGGGCCACCGCCGCGCGCGCCACGGCGGCCGCGGCGGCCGCGGGGACGGACAGGGAGACGTTCGCGCTCGAGGCGCGCGTATCAGTCGCCGCCGCCGCGCCCGAGACGCCGCCGCGCGAGACTGAGGAGACGGAGACGTCGGATCCGACGCCGATCCTCGCGCCCGCTCCGGAACTCTCTCGACCCGCGACAGGCTCCGCGCCGACACCGCCTCCGCCCACTTCATCTGAGCCGCCTCTCGAGGCTTCATCTGAGCCTGCCGAGGCTTCATCCGAGCCTCCCCCGGCTTCCGATTCCCGACCGGTTTCCGAACCGGCGGTCCCGTCTGCGACGCCTCAGTCCCCGCCCCCGCCCCCGCTCGCGTCGCTGGCGTCGCAGATGGAGGCGCAGATGGCGCAGATGCAGGCGATGGAGGCGCGGCTCGAGCGCGCGGCGACGCCCGCGAAGCGTCCGAGCCCCGCGGAGAACTCCGCGGGTCCCGCCGCGTCGCCGCGTTCGGAACCGAACGTCGACGAAAAAGAAACCGAGCCCGAAACCGGAATCGGGAGCCAGATGCACTCGCCTGTCGTTCCCCCGGCGGCGAACGGCGTTTCGCACTCGGAGAGCCCGGCGGCGTTGCCGCGCGAAGCCGCGCGCGTGCTTTTCGGGGAAGAGGGCGCGCTCGAGGAGGCGTCGGAACCCGCCGTCCCGAACGAGACGAAGGAGACGAAGGAGGAGACCTTCGCGGACGTCGGCGCGTCGGCTCGGCGACGGGTTTCCGCGGGCGGCTTCTCGCGCGCCACGCGCGCCAGGCTGCACGCCGCCGGCGCGGACGCCGCGCTTCCCCCTGACGTGCGCCTGGCGCTGCGCGCGTCGACTGGCGGCGCGGCGGTGGCGACGACGACGACGAAGGCGGAGGGTCCGCGCGCCCTGTCGCGACTCGACGTGCTCGCCGAGCTCGAGGATTCGCGCGACGTCGACGACGTGGTGGTGCAGTTCTTGGCGTTCCGGTCGTTTCCGGAGGCGAAGCGAACGTTCGGTTTCGAAGACGCGGATTCGGCGGCTTTCGCGCATTCGCGTGATCGCGGCGGCTCCGTCGGTCGCATGACGGACGGGCGCGTCGACGGCGCGCGCGACGCGCACGCCGGCGCCGGCGACGCATTGCGCTCGCTGGCCAGCGTCCGGTTCACGTTTGACTTTTTCGATTTCCCGACGGTGACCAGCCGCGCGTGCGGCTTGACCGAGGCGACGAAACCGGGCGAGCCGAGGCTGGTCGTGCCCGCCGTTCGCGGCCGGCGGTTCGAGGAGGCGAACGCGTCCTCGTCGCAACAAAAACGAAACGCCGCCGCGGACGCGAAAGAACAACACTCGAGCGATCCCCAGCGCGCGGGCGAGGCGTGGTTCCGGTTCACGGTGGACGGCCGCGCCGGAAACGGCGCCGGCGACGCCGTCGCCGACGACGCGGAGAGCGTCGCCGCGCGACGCGCGTCCTTCGCGCGGTACGTCGCGCGGGGGGGGCCGGTGTCGGTGGACGTGTGGGACGCACAGTCGCTCCTGCAGGTGGGCGTGTGCGAGCTGGACGTCTCGGCGCTCATGCGCCGCGGCCGCGATGTCGCGGACACGCTCGTGGAGGCGTTCGTGCGCGACCACGTGAGCCCGTCGGCGTCCGGCGCGGAGCGAAGGCCTCTGGGCGCGCTCCTGGTGCGGCTGGTGAACGTCGGGAGACGAGCGAGTGGCGGCGAGGGTGTCGCGGCGGATAACTTGTTCGCGGACGCGAAACCGGGCGCGACACCTCGTGTTCGCGCGGCGCCGGATTCCGGAGGCGACCTCGCGGCGTCGCTGCGCGCCGGCGAGTGTCCGGCGGAGGCGCGCGAGTCTCGCGCCGCGCGCGCCGCGCTCGAAGCGCAGGAGACGCGGAAGCTCGCGCGCGAGCGGCGACTGCGCGAGATTCGCGGCGAAGCTTCTTCTTCTCGCGGCGCGCGACTTCGCGCCGCTACGGCGCCGAACGACGCCGGAGAAACGCGAATAGGGACGGTCGCGAGCGGGGACTCTGCCGACTCTGTCGTTCGCGCCAAGCTCCTGGAGTCGGTGGACGCCGCGCGGCGGCGCGCGAAGCGCGAGGCTGTGCTGCGGAAACTTCGCGAGATGTCCGAGTTCAAGAAGACGGTGCGGCCGCGCTTCGGCGAGCTGTGTTTCTTCGAGCACCCGTTCCGCAACGGCTCGGACCGCGAGAAGGTGTTCGAGATTCGGTGCGACGATAAAGACATCGTCCTGGTGACCTCCGCGGCCGAACGCGAGGCGCTGCGGGAGCTCTGCGCGCGCGACGACGACGACGAAGGCGCGCGAGGCGACGCCCGCCGACCCAAAAACGCCTTCGTCGACCTGGAGGATGACGCCTTCGACGGGAACCGATTGTTCCTCGCCGCCGGCGAATCGGCGCGCCTCGCGTTTACGTTTCAGAGTTTCGAGACGTACGGAGAGAGGACGAACGCCGACGGGCCCCAGTTGCGCCCTCGGAGCGCGGTGATACACTTCGTGGACACGAGCGAGGGCGTCACCGCGCACGCGCTCGTGGTGGACGTGCGGCCGCGCGCTCCTCTCATCGCGCGCGCGTTCCGGTTCCACGCGAGCGAGGAGGATTTCTGGAAAGCCGAAATCCCGGTTCCCGCGCGCGCCCTCCTGGAAGGGGTCACCCTAAACCCGTCCGGGCGGGTCACTGCGCGCGCGAGCGACCCCGCGGTCGCCGCGACGGTCGTGGGCGGTGAGCTCTCCGAGCGCGCGTTTTCCGCGAACGAACGAACGGACGTTCGCGACGAACGGCCCGGAGCGACGGTGTCGCTCCGCGCCAAGTGCGGCGCCGCCGCCGCGGCGCGCTCGAAGGAGCGAAACGGTTCGAACCTCGTGCGTCGGACGTTTTTCGTCAACATCTACGGCGACGAGCGCCTCGCGACGCTCCTCTTGACGTGGCGCGTGACCCTGCGCGTCGCCACCAAGGTGGACATCGCGGCGACCGTCGGGCAGACCACGCGCGCGTCCGTCGCGGTCACGGGGATGGACCCGGGGCTCGCGGACGCGAACCCCCGGCGGCTCGTCGCGTACACGTCGCGGCCCGCCGAGCTGCGCGCGTCGCTCGTCGCGCCCGCGGGTCCCGAGCACGAGCGCGCGCGGTTCGCCGAGCTGACCCTGGCGTTCAAGCCGCGCGCCGCCGGCCGGTCCTTGGATGTCGTCCACCTGATCGACGATTCGACCGGCGCGCTCGCGCACGTGCGGCTGGTGGCGTCGGACGCGCGTGCGCCGACGCCGAGCCGCGTCTTCGACGCGCGCGTCGCCGCCGCCGTGCAGACGCACAAGAAGGTCTCGTACTCAAATCCATACGCCACGCGAAGGGCGTTCGTGCTCAGGAGCACGCACCCCGAGCTGCTTCGGTTTCGGCCGGCGATCCTGGAGCTCGCGCCCGCGGGCGAGGAGGGCGCGACGCGGTTCTTCGGCATGACCTTCGCGCCCTCCGAGGCGTGGACGACGTCCGCGGGAGGAAAAAACGCGTTCGGGTCGGACGACGCGATGAGAAGAGACGCGGAAGCGCCGAACGACCCGACGGAGGTGACGGTGTTCGTCAACGACGAGCAGGACGCGACGGAGGAGTGCTTCCGCGTGCGCGTGTTCGCCGCGGAGGAGGTGGATGAAGTGATGCGCGGTCGCGAGTAGTGTCGCGAGTAGTAGTGTCTTTCGGCGGGAAGACGAAGTCGTGGCTTTTTCGTCACCCCCGAGACGTTCGACAGAGAAGAAGGAACTTTCGGTCTCTCCCCACGTCTCGCGCGCACTCCTCCCCGCGCTCGTCGTCGCGTCCACCCGTGATGGCTTCGATCGCCGCGTCCGCGGTCTCCGCGCGTCCCGCGGGCCACCACGCCGCGCGCCGCGTCGCGCGTCCCCGACCGGTCGCGACCCGCGCGCGGTTCAACAAAGGCAAGCCCTCCAAGTCCTCGTCTCGCGAGGAGTACGTGGACGAGCTGCGCCTGCTCGGGGGCGACGACGACGCCGACGTGATGTTCACGTCCGACCCCTTGCACAGCGCGACGCCCGTCTCCGCGACGATCGTGCGCGACGCCTCGGGCCGGGCCGAGATGGTGTACGACGTCGAGCTCCCCGCGATCGACATGGGACTGGTGTTCCGCGAAGGGCCGAGTCACACCGTCGCCGTCGTGGACGCGGTGGTTCCGGAAAGCGCCGCCGCGGGGCGCTCTGCGTCGAGCCCGGGGACGTGCTCGTGCGGTGCACGGCGACGGTGTTCGCGACCGAAGAGAGCGACGGCGCGGGCGACGGCGGCGACGAAGTCGGCGGCGGCGTGGCGTCGCGCGACCCGTCCTTTTCCGCGGAGGAAAACCCGAAAAAGCGCCGCCCGGCGTTTCGGGCGAAGCCCGCGCTCGTCACCGTGGGCGGCTACGAGGAGGACTGGATCGGCACGCGCCACGCGACGGTCTCGTTCGAGTGCCTCGGCGCGCCCTTCGACACGCAGATGGCCGCCGTGCGGTCCACCGGCATCGTCGACGCGGGGTTCGCGAAGAGGAAGGTCAGGCTGGAGTTCATGCGCGCGCTGGACGACGAGAGCGACGAAGCGTTCGGCCGCCTCGACCCGGCGGGGCGCCCCGCGGGCCCGCGGGACTACGACCCGCGAGCGTACCCGCCCTCGGAGTGAAGCGCCGGGCGACGAACGCCTCGCGCACAGACTGACGCGTTCGGGAGCCGCTCGAACAAAGTGTCGATGAGACGCTCCAATTGAGTCCCGCGAGTCGTCTTTCAATCAATCACAGCTCGTGCATCAGAACAAAAAGCGTAGTATAGCGTCTCGCGTCGTCTCGTCGTCGTCACTCTCTACGCCGCCGTATAAGAGCTCTTCGCCTCCCGCCACGCCGTGGCGAGCGCGCGCTCGTCCCGCGCGTCCGCGGCGGCGGCGGCGGCGCGCGCGACTCGCGCGGTTTTTCCGTCTTCGCCGTGCCGACGCCGCGCGAGCGCCTCCGCCTCGAGCGCCGCGCTTCGCCGCGCCGCGGCGAGCAGAACGCGCTCCGGCAGACCCGCCAGACGCGCGACGTTCACGCCGTAGCTCTTGGGGCACGAGCCCTTCTCCAGCGTGTACAGAAACGTGACGCTGTCGTAAAAGCCGTTCGAGACGTTCGACACGTTTTCCGCCGAGACGTTTTCGCCGAGGGTGGGACCCGTCCCGTTCTCGAACGGCTCCCGGCGCACGTCGCACCCCATGTGCGCCAGGGCCACGGTCTTCTCCTTCCCGCGCGAACGCGTTTTATCTTCAGCCGCGCCGAGACGCTCCGCGAGGCGAGCCTCGTCGTCGTCGCGCTCGTGCTCCTCGGCGAGCCGGTGGTAGTGCGTCGCGAAGAGCGTCCGCGCGCCCGTGCCCGCCAGCGAGTCCACCACCGCGGACGCGATGGCGAAGCCGTCCGAGGTGGACGTGCCGCGGCCGAGCTCGTCCAGCGCCACCAGGCTGTCCCGCGTGCACCGGCGCAGCATGCTCGCCGTCTCCGCCAGCTCCACCATGAAGGTGGAGCGCCCGCCGGCGACGTCGTCGCGCGCGCCCATGCGCACGTACACGGCGTCGCAGGCGGACATCGCGAGCGACCGCGCGGGCACGTCTGCGCCCACGTGCGCCATGACCGCGGCCAAGCACACCTGCCTTAAGAGCGTGCTCTTGCCGCCCATGTTCGGGCCGGTGAGCAGCGTCACCGGAGGGACGAGCCGCTTTTTTTCGCTCCGGTTCGACTCCGGACCGCGCGCGTCCGGTTCGAAATCGCCGCCCAGCCGCACGTCGTTGGGCACGAACGCGTTCCCCGCGGCGAGCGACGCCACGCAGGGGTGCCTCAGGCGCTCGGCGCGGAAGAAGGGCGAGCGCGCCTCGCCGCTCTTCTCGCTCGCTTCTCCCCGGCGTCCCGTGGGACGCGAACACGTCGGCTCGCGCACCTCGGGCGTGCACGTATCCGCGCACGTCGCCGCGAGCTCCTCGGCGAACACCGCCAGCGAGGAGAGCGCGTCCAGCGCCGCCGCCGCCTCGGCGGCGCGGCGCCACCTCGGCCACTCCTCGCAGAAGGCCACCGTGAGCGTGCGTAACACGCCCGCCAGCGCGAGCTCCCTCGCCTCCTCCGCCTCCGCGCGCTCGCGTCTCAACAGAGCGAGATCTGGCGCGTCGAAGCGCTCGAAGCCCTTGCGCTTGCCCTCGCGGGACCAGGTTCCCGGGACGCGCGACGCGAGGCGGTCGGGAACCTCCACCAGGTGCGTGTCTTTGTTGGCGGACGCGAACGCCGCGGCGTCGCGGCCGCCGCCGAGCGTCTCGCGCGCGCGCCGCAGCCACGCGTCCAGCGCCTCGTCCGCCGCCGCGAGGCGCTCGTCCGCGGCGTCCACGGCTTCGTCGGCGCCCGGCTTGGGCTCGACGCGCCCGGAGGCGCGCGCGGCGTCCCAGTCGAAGGCGCGCTCGAAAAACCCGAGGGTCTCGTCCAGAGACGGCATGGAGACGCCGTCCACCGCCGCGAGCTGCGACGCCTCGATTTCATCGAGGCTCTCGGCGTCGCCGAGGGGTACCGAGGGGTCCGCGCCGTCCAGGCCGTCGCCGTCCTGCGTGACCAGCCGCAGCAGCGCGGGCGACGCCAGCCGCGCGCGCGCGGCGTCGAACGCGTTCGCGGTCTCCGCCGCCGCCTTCACGGCGTCCAGCGCGTTGAGAAAGCCGCGCAGACGCTCGCGCGCGGCGTCTTCGTACAGCACGACGCGCGCCGCATCGCGCCCCCGCCCGCCCGCCACCGCCACCAGCCGGGCCACCGCGCGCTCCATGTCGGGTGCCTTCCGCATGAGCGCGCGCGCCCTGCCCATGGCGTCCAGGCCCGCGCCGCGCAGCTCGGCGACGGCCTCCTGGCGCGCCTTGACGGCGGCGGCGCTCCGCAGCGGACGCGCGACCCACCGGCGCAGCAGCCTGCGTCCGCCCGCGCTGGCGCATCGGTCCAGCGCGTGCAGCAGCGAGCCGGCGACGCCGCCGCCCGAGTCCTCGAAAATCTCCAGGCCGGCGAGCGCGGCGGCGTCCAGGTGCACGAAGCCGCCGTGCGCCCAGCGCGCGGCGTCGTCGGCGGACCCGGGAAGCGCCTCGACGCGACCAAGCGGCACGAGGTCCTCGTCCAGCATGGCGTCCCGCAGGTAACGCGTCATCGCGCCGAACGCGCCGAGCGCGGCGTCGCGCGCCGCGCTCGGCGGGTCCGCCGCCAACGCCGCCAACACGGGAGGCATGCGCGCGGCGCCGTTCGCGTTCTTTGTTTCTTCGGAAGAAAAGTACCCGCCGACCCGCAAAAGCTCGAGCGCGCCGGCGGCGGTGTCGTCGCGTGCCGCGGCGTCGAGCGGTTCCCGCCTCCGGCGCACGACGGCGTCCGGCGCGACGTCGCGGACGGCGGCGGCGCACGCCGCGCCGAAGCCGCCGGGGGGGGCGACGATCTCGACCGGTCGCAGCGCCGCGAGCATCGCCCTCGCGCCGGTGAGCGCGGCGTCGTCGCGCCACGCGCCCACCAGGAACCGCCCGGCGGCGCAGTCCGCGACGCACGCGCCGATCCACGGCCCGTCCGCGCTCGCGTCGACGTCGGCGTCGCCGGCGGGAATCTCCACCAGCGCCGCGACGTGCGCGGCGTCCGGGCTCGCCTCCGTCATCGCCGCGTCCACCAGCGTGCCTCGCGTCAGCACGCCCACCTTCTCGCGCGCCACT
>MDSV01223280.1_pt1 | contig 11941 bp, 11 predicted proteins | sample 810851 | NCBI WGS metagenome assembly MDSV01 (sample SAMN05326640, study PRJNA326480) | marine metagenome | isolation source: seawater | place: Atlantic Ocean: North East | collected 2012 | reverse complement strand
TGATACCGTAAAAAGGCACCCTTTCGGTATCACAGAATCGCCGCCACCCAGGGTAAGCAATCGACTAATTTGGAAATCCATAAAAAGTAAAAAGTAAATCTCCCAAATTAGTCGATTGCTTACCCTGGGTGGCGGGGATTCTGTGATACCGAAAGGCCCGCGTTTTACGGTAGCAAAGAGATATCAAAAGTGAGGTGAGGAGGTGAGGAGGTGAGGAGGTGAGGAGGTGTTCGAAACGATACCGTTTTTGATTTAGAAACGGTATCGTTCCGAACCAGTGAGGGGGCCCCTCACGGGATGTTTTACGGCAGCAAAGTGATATCAAAAATGAGGTGCAGAGGGGTAGAGGTGTAGAGGTGTTCGAAACGATACCGTTTCTGATTTAGAAACGGTATCGTTCCGAACCTGTGAGGGGAGCCCTCATATGTAGCAACACGGACCCCGCGATCTCATATCTGTACCTGCAGACCAATGGACACTGCTATCTGCAAACGTTATTTGAGATCGTGGTTGGCGCGGCAATGCGTCGCAAAGAACGTGTTCGCAAAGCGCAATCTGACCACGCAGAATTCAAGAAGGCGGCGGCACAAAACGACCATACCGGCTGCGCTACATGGTTGCCTCAGGAGTGGGACATGAGCAATTTCCGATATTCGTGCGCCGAGTGCGGCGCGTTTTGCGGATCCGAAATTATGAGGTGCGCACGATGCAACATGGCGGGGTACTGCTCAAAAGAATGCCAGGTCTCGGCCTGGAAGCGAATACACAGCAGAACCTGCGGGTCTTATCCCAACCCGCTCGACCGGCGAGCTTTGGAGTCTATGCGGGGCGACGTGGCTGGCGACGTGATTGCAGAATTCTCGAGCAGTAATCCTTGTGTTTCGCAAGTCTTCAACCACGGCTTGCAGTGCAACACGGCCGAGCAACCGCGCGTTCTCCCCACGCCATACACGGTCTTTCAAATTTGTAACGTCGCGCGTGACGTGCTCGATTCGATCGTACCAAAGGGGGGAGACTCCTTTAGCACTACCTTCGAATCTGCAACGGAGCAAGAAATCGAAGCCGCAAAGGCCTTCAGTGACAACCCGCGTCATGGTGCTTGGCCTTTGCTGCTGGGTTGTGTCTCTTGTCAAAACGGCGATGCTGAAAAAAGGCTTGTTGAAACGAACGTCTGCCAAACTGTGGCAAACGTGGTCTGCATTAATAGCCTCGTATCCGACAAGAAAAAGATGATCAACCCAGACGGTGCCTTGGGGAAGGGTATCATACGGGACTGTTGCTACATATCAGCTTTGTCGAACATGGTGTATGCCCAAGGCAGTGCCTACATACTCGAGAAGGAAGCGCTGTTCGTAAGAGTACTGGAGTGCGTTGTCGATGTCATGATTCGTTTCTTGGAAATCATGAAGGACACAGAGTCGTGGATTGACTGCGCTGTGCTATCACAAGCTTTGTCCGAACATGCCCTGGGCGATTCCGAGTCGTGGATTGCATCGAAAATGCTTTCCGATGCGTATCATCTGCAGCGTGCACTGTGCGCCTACCTGGTTGCGAATGCCAACATACTTACCGAGATGCTGATTTTGATTCGAAATGTTACTTATCACGGCGTGAAGTGCGACGAGCGCTTGATTGGTCGTCTTGCGGACGCCGCGATGCTCCACCTGACCTCAGACTTCAAGTGCAAAGACGTTCCATCTGCGCTCATGATGGTGCCAAAGGAAGGCGTTGACTCTTCTGCGTACCCAATAAGCTTGTGGATCCAGATCGGGACCAACCTCCGAAACAATGCAGCTCCTTTTCAACCGTTGGAATGCGTTCTTGTGCGAGTTATCAGTTATCATTACAACATGCATGGGTTTTATTCTGGTTATATGCAGAATGGATAGTCGGCTCCTATCGCTATCCCAATTCTCCGTATCATACAACACCCCAGTGAACGATACGCTCGGAGTCCCGCGGTGGGCATGCTGGCTCGCAAGAGTGTGCGTGCCTCCGACGACGCAGAACTAAAGCCCGATGATTCGTTATCGCCGCCCCGGGATGTCGACTTCGAAGAAGAGCATGTAGAAACAGGCGGCATCGAGGAACAAGAGGAATTAGACGACAACTTTGTCGATACGTCCGTGTTCAGCCCCCCTCCTCCTTGTCACCGGGTAGGAAGGTGGTGTGGAAATGCAATTGGAATTATCACGTGCGCTCCGTGTCCTGTCACTCAAAAAGTGGTGCTAGTACTGATTCTGATGGGTCTGGGAGTGGCTATTGCCTACTCCATGGACTCCGACGCTTTAGAGAACGTGATGGGACGCGTAATTTCGAGCATTGACATCGGAAGCGGAGAGCCGCTGTGGTAAATAGGTCTATGGTGTAGGATCCGTCGACTGGGTGTTGTACTCTCTAGGATATAGGTCTGGCCCTGACTCAAGCGCGCGATTTATAATCAAAGACTTCATTCTCGCGTGCGCATCGCCTTCGTTTTCGGATGGTATTCTGAAAGAAAGCTCCATATCTACGAATTCGAACGCGGCGAGGAAGGTGCCGAGCTTGTCGAGGAATGCGTTTTCTGAGAGTGCTTCGAGCCCCTTCTCGACGGGCGTCCTTATTCCCACCAAATTGCGTATTGCGTAGATTGCGAATTCGGAGGTTGACGAATACCGGCAGGCATACTGCAACATCGTTTCTTGGGGGCTTGCAACCTGGAACGCGATCATGATGTCTGGGATGCCTTGTGCTGGAAGTGAGTTCGTTTCGCGCTTCTCTTTTTGCATGTAAAGCGGCGATCTTCTGATCAAACGCCGAGAAACCGGATCGTTGCGCGTGTACAGCGCGTACCCCAGCAAGGTGATCTGTGACTTTTCCCACGGAAACATGTACGGCATTCTCAATTTTGCAAGCTCCGTTTGCATTGCGGCGCGTCCGACGCCTGTAAGTTCAGACTGCATCGCTTCGATTACGTCGGCACGGCTAACTCGTTGTTTCTCCACAGCCTCGATCAGAGTTGTGAGTCGATAATCGACCATTGTGATGAAGGGTTCTGCTTTGCAAACCTGAAATGTTGTGCTTTTAGCGTCGACCTGCTTATGGTCGGGATGAGGTTCGAAAAATGCGTCCAGGCCCAGCGGACATTCCAGAAATTCCCTCGTCGTCGTGGTTATCTCGTCTGGTGCGTAGGGATCGTGCATTCGTATTCCAGACTGCCTCATCTCCAGATGCATCACGACGTCTACGCATCCTTGCAGGCTGAGGCTGCTCGCTTCGTCCGCCTCGTGGTGCATAACGGGATGCACCAAGTCGGACATCTCGTTGAGAAGGATGAGATGAATGGCCGCGGGGGCGAAAGGTGCACCCGAAACCGGCGCAATGTCGTCTTGTTTGTTGGAGGTTGCGTTTATAGTGTCGTGCTTGGTAATGCCGCAATCCACCAGCTGCAAGACTATGGCATCGAATGACTTCTGGTAGGCCTCTTGAGTTTCAAACGCTTTCCAGGAGAAGATCGGTGGCGATGCGGAATCGCGCGAGCGCACGTTTCGCGACCACTTTGAAAAGTAGGGCATGTGAACCAGCATCATGAGGAGCGGAGTTTGGTTGTACGCGTCCGTCCTGCACGCTTCCTTCTGCTTGTCCTCTCTCGATTTCAGGGATTCTAGCACCAGCTTTACGACGTCCTCGTCCATTGTCAGGCATGCCAGATGCAGCGCGGAAGCGCCATCTGTTACTTCGTGGAACATCTCTCGGGCGTAACGCATCTGTTCGAAAGTCGGGTCCTGTCTAGGCAGTCGTGCTATCTGCTTCAGAATCGTGGTGTTCCTCATCAAGACCGACGTCGCAAAGTTGTCGTACGAGACTTCGATTCGATAGAGGTTTCTGCAGGCCGATGCGTCTGCGTCCTTGGTGGACGTGCGTTGGGTATTCCAAAGGTAAGAATCGCGCTCCCTTTCGAAGGCGTGCGCTTTGTTCAGGTGCTTGTCAATGTGTTGCAGCCCCAACTGCAGCACGGCCTCCATTCGCTGCGCTGTCTTGATCTTTTCGTTCGCCAGAACGAGTCGAGCTCTTCGCATCTTCACTATCGGTTTAGGACCCGGCGCCTTCTTTTGTGGTTCCGAGGACGGCGTGTCTGCCTTTTCCAGATCGAATTTCATGACGGGCGGTAGTGGCGGTGTGTCGGGCGGCGGTGGCCGTCTACGAGATCTTTCGTCCGTGCCGGGCGCCTCTGCATCGGGGTTCCTTTGTTTTGGAGGCGGGGTCGAAGGGTTCGCGTCCACTCCGGTCCGGGTGTCGTAGTATCCGGCCTTCTTCCAGTCCATACGCGAATGGGAATCCCTGCCTGCTATTATCATCCCGCGCATTGCCTGCGACGCGAGCATCGATATCCGCAGTCTTTTTATCTGAACCTGGTCGATTGGCTGGCACTTTCTCGCCCTCTCGAGTTCTGCTGCAATTGCATCCGTGTTTCGCGTCCACGCGCGCACGAGCTCCGCGTCTTTTTCGTTCACGTCCCCTTCCTCTTCCGTATCTCCTCTCCATCCAGGAGTCTCGCATCCTGGATCTGCATGGTGTCCCGGGTGCACAGAGACGAACACTTTGTTTTCCTTGTCAAACTGTATGGACAGCATATTTTTAAACGCCTCTTCCACGACCGACATTGTGCACTCTGCGCGCTCTTCCTTACTGGAAGAATCATTTGAGGATTTATCCCTCCCTCTGCCTAGCGCTTTCCTGGTGTTTTCGCTTCTTTTTTCACACGGCGCGTCGCATGCTAACTCCCCGAGGCCAAGTCGCCGACGACCACGTCGCCAACTCTGCCTCCAGAAGCCAGATTCGATTCGACCGAGCCATCGAGGGTGATTACGTTCAAGAGGAGAAAGAGGCCCAGGTACACTTTTGCGGAGAGCGAAAGAATGCAGTAGAGGACTTCGGACCCCCCTGCGCAATACAGATGGGGTGCGCGCGCGCGTGTGCACGGGGGTTTGGTATGGCGACCTACAGTAGAATCCGGGAGGGAGGTACTGGAAGATGGCCTGCACGAACGAAAAGCTCCAGAAAATGAGTATCGTTCCCCATAGCGCGCCGTCTACCCATTCTGGGATGGTGACATCGTCGCGCTCTACTGAAAGATCGTAGATGACCAACCGGTAGTACGCGACGATGACCACCCACGCTCCCGTCATTGGAAAGTACCCCAGAACGTGCGGATACATCCGGAAGAAGTAGTTTGGCCAAAAATTGTCGACCTTCGTATCCGAGGTCGAGGAAGTGGCAACCTTGTCCCCTTCCCAAGCCGCCTGGTCTATGACGAGAGGAAACGAGTAACTCTCTTCAATCGTCGGCTTGTACTTGACCGTTTTTGGTCGAGTCACTGGCCTGGAGTACACTTCGCACGTCCACCCCATCCACATGCATGCCACGTGGCACAGGAAGATGAGAGCCAGCGCATTCTGCTCTCGAATTCCAATCGATATCGCGAGTGCCATCGCCATCACGGAGGCACTTGCCGAGTATTCGATCCACCGCCAGTAGCACCGAGCCTGATCTATTTGACGAAAGTAAAAGATCCAAGTAGATTCGAAGATGCCCATGGCGCAGGCGAGCAGGTGGAATGCGGCAGAGAGGATGAAAAAGGAGGCCGTCAGCAGGCAGAAATTGATTGGCATTGTGTTTCGTATCACTTCAAACTCATACCCATCTCCCGTCAAGTCGACCCATCTTCCCTTGACTCTGTAAATCGTAATGTCCATTGTTCCATCGGTCTTGTTGAAGGTCAACGTCCATATCGCAAATCCCAAATGGACTAAAAAACAGACGGCGTTCAAGAACCAGATGACCCGCGCTGCGGTTACTTTCGTGGTCCACAACATCTCCTTGTTTACCACGCTCGTTTCGGATATCCAGTAGGGCTTCGTGTTGCTTTTGGAGTCTTTTTCACCAAGTGCGTATACCTTGGAGGAGCCGTACACGCCCCCTCCCGTGGCTCTTGCGTCGCGCTTGTGAACGCCGTCGAGGTTTCTGTACCCGCCTGGGCCAACCATTACATGTGCCATCTCCGGTTCTTTCTCACTGGCCGTATTGTTTGCGGGGTTTATGTGGTGCCCTCCATTGCGTATGCCCGCGCGCCTCATTCCGCAAGCAATCCGATCTTTCGCGATCCTGGCATTGTCCGTTTTTATGTTCTGCGCTATGATCAGCTCTGGTGGATTTTGCTATCCGATGTTCAATTGCCATATCGCTGCGCACGGGCGCGATCTCGTACATACGCCACGCAAACGCAAGTTGCATGGGCAGCGATCGCTCCAAGGCCAAGCACCGTAAGCGCAAGCATCCTGTCGATTCGGCCGAAGATGCAGAAGACACGGAGCCCGGCGTGGAGCCCACCGACGCTGTGGAGGAGCCGGAGGACGCGGTAGAGCCCAATGTGCCGGAAGCGCCAGAGGCTGGCGAAGAAGATGCGGAGGAAGAGGAGGAAGCCGAGGAGGAAGAAGAGGATGGCGAGGACGCAGTAGACGAGGAGGAAGAAGAAGGCATGACAGAAGAGGCCAAAGCGCGACTTGAGGCCAGGAAGCAGCGGGCCGAGAAGAAGAAGCGTCGCAACGAGCGTGCCAAGAAGCGTTCGTCTGGTTATCGCAAGCAGATTGTTCGCGGCGGAACTGGTGCCGTCGACCACCTCAAGGAGGGTTCGATATTCGACGGCATCGGGGACATCAAAGCCTCCGTATTCTCGGACGGCGACATCCGCCGTCTCAAGGGGTTTGTTCCGGAGATGCTGAATCAGCCCAACTACGGAATCGCCGAGTTCAAGACCCGGCTCGGGCTTTCGTGCGAGCCTCTGACTCCGGTTCCGACTCGCGTTCTCAAGATGCACGTCGAGCACCTGGCGCGGTACGTCGTCACACAGGCGATCCTCAACCACGTCGAGCACAACCCCGCAATGAGGATCGGAGCGTCCTCCCTGTACAGCGTGATCCGGCCTATGACTCAGCGCATGCAGTTTACAAGTGCAATGCCCATTGGGCTTATCCGCCACGCGCAGTCGGTGGACATCGGAGTGAAGAAGTACAAGGACGACAACGGCGAGGTCCAGATGGACTACACAAACGCACGGCCTGCGCTCAAGTCTCGGTCTACGGACGTGGACGAACTCAAGAAGGAGAAAAAGGACCTGAAGAAAATGATTGAAATGGACAAGGAAGCGCGCAGGTTCTTGGCCGAGCAAAAGAAACTCCGCATCGAGTCGCGCAAGAAGCAGAAGACGACGAGTGGGCCTTGAAAAGAGCGATCTGCGCGTCGTCGTCCGACCCTTTTGTATTTACCTCGCTCTTTGTCGTGCCGTCTGTTAGTCAATCGATTCGATAAACCGACCGAGTGTTCACCTTGTTAGGGTGTGTAGTGCGTGCATGGCAGAGGCGCTCCCTTCAAGGCATTGTGACAAAATAACACTTGGTGACGAAAACTGGAATTTTCTACTAAAGAAGCACGGCACATCAGAGATTCCGCTGTGGTCTGCTTCTAAAAATCGGTGTTTCTTGCTTTCGCTGGAAGCCGACAAACCCAACCCGAGCTGGAAGCCATGGGAGAAGGCGCTCGACATGATTGTTCAGGCGTTCCAACCGTCTCCTGTAATGACGCATTCCGAATTGATGTTTTCTCCGACTCAGATATCGGACAATGACAAAGGACCTCATTTTGCTACGTACTACAATAAAACGTCCGATTGGGGCGCTACGTTTGGCGACGGTTACTCTTTCTATCTCGGTGCAAACGCTCCTTCCTGGCGAGCGACTCCGGTAATGGCCGCAAACGCATCCGCGCGCGTCGAGGAATCGTGCGACCGACACGTCGACGCGCCTTACAGCATTGCGAGGTATTTCTTCAGCGCGCCGCCAGGTCGCATGTTTTCCTGTCTTCTTCCCAACGCTCCCAAGTCTCCGGCGCATTGCGCCACCATCACCGCCCGGATCCTCAAGCGCGCCCTTCCGGAACTCAATATGAAAAACTATTCTGCCTGGTACGGGCCATCTACATTGTTCCTCGAGCTTTCGTCTGTGGATCGTATGAAACAGTACCATCGGGAATGGGGCGCGTCAATAGAGAGCATGACCGGCGCCTCGAAAACAGAAGCGGAGGGGTGGATTTCAACGCTGCTTCGGGGAAGTAACGACGACGTACTGAGGCTGAAGTCGCACGAGTGCGAAACCGCCGTGGATTTGCTTTCCTCGCGAAGCATCTCCATCTCTGCCACGGGCGATGCTGCGGATGCGAGACACGCCGAGAAAAGGTTGGCGCTCGCTCTCTTGCGTTGGTCCGAGATCCAGTATCGGAATGCGCCATCCGAACTCGATGTGCTTTGCCAGGGAGGCGGCCTGCGGCGTGGTTCTCGCTAATAGCTATGTATCTAGACTTTTAAAACAGAGGACGCTGCTTTGTGATGTCCTACTGTCATGGACAACACTGTGTGTGCGTATTTGGTACTGCTTTGTAATTGAATGCCCGTGACCAGAGACGATCCGCGCGTGTCTAACGGAACGGCGTACTCGCCTCTGAATCTGAAGCAGCGCGTCGCGCTGCTTCAATCCTCGGGATACACCGCGGAAGCTCTGTCTGAAATGTCCGACGACGAATTCACGTTCGATATGCTGCTCAAGTCGGGAGCGAGGGCGAAGCATCTCATGGTGGCCCGGGTGTCTCCGCAGATGCTGGTAGCGAGGGGTATGAGCAACGGCGCAAGGAGCATGCGGGATCTGGGATTCGACGCCTTGCACATATCAGACCCTGTGTTTTGCGCAGCCTGTATCGCTTGCTTCGGTGCTAAAGATGTCGTTGATAACTTTGTCGTAACATCTCACGACGCGGTGGCGCTTGCCGGAACTCCCAGCGCGACCCAGCTGGATCTGACCGCGGAGTTTCTGCTGAAGTCGTGCGCAGGGTTTCCTATTCAAGCAGCAACCGTTGTGGCCGAACTTCAGCCTGTAGGAAAGAGTCTTCAGGGAGTCTCTGCAGATACGGTCCTTGATACGGGTCTGCGGAAAGCAAAGCTTGTAGAGCTTGGATTCAACAGCAACGCGATTTTGGAGCAAACCAAGGCGACTCCCAAGCAAATGCAAAAGCTCGGATTCTAGCATTTCCTTCGCTAGCTGCGCTCTCTTTGATGTTCAGGCAGAATGTAGACATCGCATCGACGATATCTAGAATGAAGAACGCGAGCGACTGCTACGTTATAGATTACGAAACAATCTCACCGTATGTAACTGCTGTTTGGCTGTCGCTCCTCGTGGTTTTGTGTATTCTAATGACGGGCCTCGTATTTCTTTCTGTTTTAGCACACAGGACTCTTCGAACGCTCCGCCACATTTCCAGAGACGTAGGACTTGTGTCGTCTCCGATAATCGATTCGGAAGATCGAAGCGACGCCCGTCCGCCTCAATCGCCTTCGAAGAAAGCCAACGGAAAGTCTAATGGTAAGGCGAAGATGCCGCCCGACGACCTTCAAGATGCCGAAATCTGAGTGGGTTCTTAAATGAGCGTAGCCGAAAGACAGCCGCTGACTGCCATCGTAGCAGAAACTGCGGAGCAGGTCCCGCTCAGCGCCTTGAAACAAATCAGCCAAACTGCTGTTTTGAATGCAGTCGTGTATGCAAAAGAGAGCGCCTTCAAGGGATGAAGCGCGCGCGTTGCGCACACGAGTGAAATTAAAACGAGCGATACCGGGTCGGTGTGTGCCAGTCCCATCCAAACTACGCACACCACGCCCGCGTTCGAGATTCTTCCTTTCGCTCCGCGTCGGTAGGCTCTGCTGTTTTGTATCTGTAAAAAAGGAACCACGGCTCTTTCGATCCATAGCTGCGCGAACACGATTAGCATTATGGAAGGCGCTGCAATGAGACAGCTGTTGTTGTCGAATGGACGAGAGCTGCAAAATGGCTCGTCTGTGTAGCACGAGTACACGAGAATGAAATGTGCTGCCGTGTATAAGCAGCAGTTCGATGCGGTGTATGCAAATCGTAGCAGGGCGATTGTTTTCGACCCGGCGTGGCTGCCCATCAGTTCAGCAAGCGCAAACGCTTTGTCTATGATTGTGACATAGGCCGCCATCATGACTGCGCCCGCCGGGAAGCTGTAAGAAAGCGCTTTCACCAAGTTTACAGATGCGGGAGTTTGCATTGCACGCAAGCCGCTGGCGCTAAGAGATACACACCTTCAGATATCGTCTGCAGAACGGGATAAGATAGCGTATAGTGTGTGGGTATGACAGACGTCGGAGGGTATCCGTATTTCACCGACCCCGGCCTTGCGTATCGAGTTTACGATGTGAGAGGGGCCGCGTGCGCAGATGCGCGCGATATGGAAGAGATACGCACGAGGGGAGGGTGCCTCGACGCCAAGAGCGCACTCGAACTTGTTCCTGGATTTTACTCTGGAATAGAGTCGCATGTTGCGGAGACGTACGACGGCGAAGAATGCAGCGGTTGTTTTGTGGATGTCGTGTCGGATCCGCATCGCTTGTATTTCTGCAACGCCGTTGGCGGACAAGTCCCTTCCGATGCGATTGCTCTATGTCACGTCCAGGCGTCTCCGTCGCCACCGCCCCCCTCTCCGCCGCCGCCGTCTTCGCCTTGTCCTTTTCGTCCGCCGGAATCGCCATCTCCTTTTCCTCCGCCGCTGCCCCCTCCGAGTCCGCCTCCATCGCCGCCGCCGCCTGAGCGTCCCCCATGCACGCCCCCTCCATCGGGTCCGCCCGCGTGCCCTGCGCCCCCCGCTGTGCCGCCTTTGCCGCCGCCTATCCGTTCGCCATCTCCTGGGCCTCCGCCTCCTCCCCCTCCAGATCCTTCGCCGCCGCCTCCCGGGGGGCCGAAACCACCCGGAGCTCCTCCATCTCCACCCCCGCCCCCCGCGGGCCCTCCTCCACCGTCGCCTCCCTCTCCCCCCTCGCCGCCTCCCGGTCCTCCTCAGCTTCCGAGTCCTCCGAGCAGTCCGTGTCCTCCTCTTCCGCCACCATCTCCGCCCCCTCCGTCGCCACCGCCTGAACTCCCGCCTCTCCCGCCGCCATCCCCGTTTCCCCCTCCTCCTCCACCCGTTCCTCCATCCCCCCCGGAGCATCCTTCGCCCGAGCTCCCTCCCAACTCTCCCAATCCTGGACCCCCTCCGACACCGCCAGACTCTCCTCCCGATCCCGATCCGCCCCCCTTTTGGCCTCCTCCTCCCAGCCCTCCGAGTCCTCCGCGGCCGCCTCGCTCTCCTCCTCCTCCTCCGCCTCCCAGTCCCAGCCCTCCTCCCCCGCCTCCATCTCCGCCTCCTCCTCCGTTGCCTCCTCCTCCGCCTCCTTCTCCTCCCCCTTCTCCCCCTAAACCTCCTCCTCCCCCGCCCCGTCCTCCCCATCCGCCTCCTCCACCCTCTCCGCCTCCTCTTCCTCCTCCCTGCCCCCCCTTGCCTCCTGCGCCTCCCGCTCCGCCGCCTCACCTTCGACTCGCGGACCTTGGAGTTTGTTATCCCACGTGCGACGCGTATGCACTCGCCGACGCTGGTGTTGATGGTTACGAGCAACTGAACAACGCCGCATGCGGTACGTTCTTCGCGGCAGGATGCACGCAGTACCTCGACTTTTTCGAAGAGGTGTCGGAGTTGGGCGATCCGCCTTCCCCTCCTCCGCCGCCCACTCCTCCCCTTGAAGATCTTCAGCAACTCCCGGTGACGAGAATATTCTTTTCCGGTGGCCCCGATCCCAACATGCCTTCGATATCGGTTCGTTCCTCTCCGCCTCCGCCCGTCCTTGGCGGGAGGAGATCTTTGTACTCCAAAGAAGACGTGGGGTTGGAAGTCTTGGACGCTAGCACCGATCCCGAAGTCATCAACGCTTGTACCGATGGGAATGCGCATACTCTCTGTCAGACCGCGGGAATGGAAAACGCGTGGATTATGATCGACTTTTCGGACGCAGCAGAAGTCTCTATTG
>MDSV01083439.1_pt1 | contig 11941 bp, 9 predicted proteins | sample 810851 | NCBI WGS metagenome assembly MDSV01 (sample SAMN05326640, study PRJNA326480) | marine metagenome | isolation source: seawater | place: Atlantic Ocean: North East | collected 2012 | reverse complement strand
TGAATCTACACTAAGACCAGAGTCATCAGCTAAAGTTACTAATCCTGATAAATTTCCATAAACTTTAGCCTTGATCTCGGAATTTTCTTGAAATGTTTTACCACACTCCACAGCCTCAAATGTGATGCCTAAATCTCTCAAAGATAATAATTCAATGCTATCTAATTCCAACATTCTCCTGAACTCTTCTACTTTTCCAGAATTATGTGATGCGATTAATAATTTATTATCCATAGTTACTTAGTTTAAAAAAATACTTTGCGAAAATCCTGTAAAATGTTTTTTTTTTGCGTTGATATAGGTTTATTAGGGTGTTAAAATTCATATATATATTATTCTAGTATTTAAACTTTTAAATCTATAGTATATATATTAATAGATTATAGATTAGAAATTATTACAGGATTAACAATCCACTTATGAAAAAAAAATTTATCAATAATAAATCAAAACTTCTAACATTATTTGTTATTTTTTCTGTTTTTTCTATTTTTGGTTGTACTCCAGATAACAATCAGTCAACATTTGGAACTGCTGGTCCTATTGCTGACAGCCAAGCTAACCTGTTTTTAACCATCTTTGCTATTGCTGTAATTGTTTTTATAGCAGTTGAAGCAGCTCTAATATTTATTGCTATAAAATTCAGAAGAAAAGATGGAGATAAACTACCTTATCAAACTCATGGTAATAAAAGATTAGAAATTACTTGGACTATAATTCCGGCAGTCATACTAATTTTTGTTGCTATACCAACTTTAGTGGGAATTTGGTCTCAACAAAATGGAGTTCCCGATGACCAGGGTCAAGTTTTAGAAATTGAAGCTATTGGACATCAATGGTGGTTTGAATTTAGGTACTCAGATTATGAAATTATAACATCGAATGAACTACATATACCCAAAGGTAGACCCGTATCATTTAAACTACAATCACAAGATGTTATTCACAGTTTTTGGATACCAAAAATAGCAGGTAAAGTTGACATGGTTCCACTAAACGACAACTATATATGGATGATAGGAGATGAAGTTGGTGAATTTTATGGACAATGTGCAGAATTTTGTGGGACATCTCATGCACATATGAGGTTTAGAGTGTTTGTTCATGAGGAAGAAGATTTTCTTACTTGGGTAGATCAAATGCATACTCCAGCTGATCCTCCATTACCTAATACACCTGAATCAAGAGGCCAAATGCTTTTTGCTGCAAATTGTTCAATGTGTCATACTAATAATTCAACAACTCCTGGTAGTTACCTTATGGAAATAAACACTCAAGATGCACGGTGGAATAGCTGGGTATCAGATACTGAAAATTCTGCATTGGTCTCTGCACCAAATCTTACTCATTTTGGAACACATTCTACAATTGCATCTGGTATAAAAGAGCTAAATCATGAATCGCTTGTTGAATGGATAACAGATCCTTCGAACATAAAACAGGGAACAAGAATGCAGAAGCAAGCCATGGTGTATAACACTAGAGATGGAAAAGCTAATCTTACTTCATCAGAGATATCTGACATTGCAAGTTATTTACTTTCACTTAAGCCTGGTACAGGAGCTGAATTGATTATTGATAATGTTCCATTAGATGGAGTAATTGATGCTGAGGGAGTTTTTGCAATAAATTGTGCAGCTTGTCACTCACTTGGAGATGACGTCATAGTTGGCCCAGGAATGGGGGGGCTTAAAGATCGAGCTGGAGATAGAGTAAGCGGACAATCTGCTTATGACTATGTTTATGAGTCAATCGTTGAACCTCAAGCATACATTGTTGAAGGTTATCCACCAGTAATGCCTGCTTGGGCAAGTCTTGGTGACGAAACAGTTAATGCTCTTGTAGAATATTTATTAGCTTTGGAATAATATGAATTATAGAATAAAAATTATAAATGGAGTGAAATTTGACAACTAAACCTGGAACCAAATCTTTAGTTTTTCCAAGATTTTTCCCTAGGCCTAATTCTAAAACTGGTATATGGAGCTGGATAGGAACAGTTGATCATAAAAAAATTGGAACTTTGTATGGTATAACATCATTTTTTTGGTTCATAGTTGCTGGTTTAGAGGCATTACTACTCAGGGTTCAATTGTCTCAAGCAGAAAATGATTTTCTTTCTCCAGATATGTATAATTCTTTATTTACTATGCATGGTACAACTATGATCTTTTTAGTAGTAATGCCACTATCTGCTGCATTTTTTAACTGGTTGATTCCTTTGCAAATTGGTGCCCGAGATGTAGCATTTCCAAGGTTAAATGCTCTTAGTTATTGGATTTTTTTGTTTGGATCAATAATAATTAATTTTAGTTGGATAACAGGAGAAGCACCTAATGGAGGGTGGTTTGGATATGCACCTAACTCAGGTATAACATTCAACCCCGGTAAAGGTATGACTTATTGGGTTGTAGGGCTAAATGTATTAGGAATTTCTTCTATTGCTGCTGGATTAAATTTTGTCACTACAATAATAAACATGCGTGCCCCTGGTATGAGTATGTTTAAAATGCCAATATTTACATGGATGACACTTGTAACATCTATATTAATTGTTCTTGCTTTACCAATCTTAGCTGTTGCTGGAATTCAACTCCAAACCGATCGTATCTATGGAACTCACTTCTTTAATTCTATAGGAGGTGGCGACCCTGTAATGTGGCAACATATATTCTGGCTATTCGGGCACCCTGAAGTATATATTTTGATTTTGCCTGCTATGGGGATAGTTTCTGAGGTTCTACCAACTTTTGCAAGAAAACCTATATTTGGCTATTCTTTTGTTGTTTTTGCTGGAGCTGTAATAGGTTTCATGGGTTGGTTTGTTTGGAGTCATCACATGTTTACTGTCGGACTAGGCCCTGCAGCAAACTCAGCTTTTGCAATCTCTACTATGCTAATTGCTGTACCCACTGGAATAAAAATATTTAACTGGCTAGGTACCTTATGGGGTGGAAGTATAAGATTTAATACAGCAATGTTATTTTCTTTAGGTTTTATAGCCATGTTTACTATCGGAGGATTAAGTGGAGTAATGCATGCGTCTCCTCCAACAGATGCACAGCAACAAGATACCTATTTTGTTGTTGCTCACTTTCATTATGTTCTTTTCGGTGGTGCTTTACTTGGTATTTTTAGTGGAATTTATTTTTGGTGGCCTAAATTTACAGGATATTTTCTCAATGAAAAAATTGGAAAATTAAATTTCATCTTTATGTTAGTAGGATTTAATATACAATTTGGGCCAATGCACTGGCTAGGCATGGATGGTATGCCAAGGAGAATATATACTTATGCTGAGAATATGGGTTGGGAGGGATCTAACTTAGCTGCAACAATAGGTGGATTCATACTAGGTATTGGAGTTCTACTATTTATTTACAACGTAATATATTCTGCAATTCATAAAGAAATTGCAGGTGCAGATCCTTGGGACGGAAGAACGTTGGAATGGTCTACTTCATCTCCTCCGCCAGAACATGATTTTGATGAAATTCCTCATGTGAAATATAGAGATGATTTTTGGTTCAGAAAATACCCAGAAACAATTTCTCAATACTATGAACACGGAGAAGTATTAGATAATACTGAAAATGATATTTTAGAAAAATCTCATGATGATGAAGATGAAATACACTTACCTGACCAGTCATATTATCCATTTATACTTGCATTAGGGCTCGCAATATTAGGTGCTGGTTTTTTATCTAATATCTACATAATAGCTATTAGTGTGCCTATTATGATTTGGGGTTTATTAGGTTGGTCTATGGAGCCAGTTAATGACCCTCACGATAATCACTAATAAAATTATAAGGAATATATTTTGAACGAAATAGTAACAATAAATAATCATCAAGATGAAATAGAAAATACATCTACTGGATTAAGTAATAAAAAATTAATGATGTGGCTTTTTCTAGCGTCAGATGTTATGTTTTTTGGTGCATTTATATCAACCTACTTGATTTATCGAGGAAAAAGCTTAAATGGACCATATCCCTCAGAAATACTTGATATTCCAATAACTACTGTTTCTACTTTCGTGCTACTTATGAGTTCATTAGCTATGGTATTAGCCTTGCACTATTTAAAGGAAAATCAAAAAAATAAAGCAACTTTATGGATATTAGGCGTTGTAATTTTAGGGGCTATTTTTATGGGTTTTCAGGTGTATGAATTTACGCATTTTGCTCACTTAGGTCTTACACCTAGAACTAATATTTTTGGTACTACATTTTTTATATTAACAGGTTTACATGGTGGTCACGTAACAATTGGAATTATATGGATGGTATTTCTTGCTTATGGTTCTCACAAAGGAACACTTAGATCAGATAACGCCATAGATCTAGAAATTGCCGGACTATATTGGCATTTTGTTGATATTGTGTGGATAATTATTTTTACAGTAATTTATTTGATTTCAGCCAACGACACACCTCCCCTTGGTGCAGAACTATTGATACACTAATTACTGAAGATTTATTATGAAAAAATTATTAAAAAAATTATTTTATCACGATGGTAATGGTTGGTGGAACCTACCAAAAAATATGAGTATAAAACCTAATCCTCCATATGAAGGACCAATTGGAGGCCCTTGGTTGATAAGGTTAATTAATATTATTACGTATGGTGGTAAATCACATGCTGGTCCTAGATTCTATATTATTGTTGGAATTTTTCTTGCTATTATTACAGGACTAGAAGTATGGGCATTTGAGCTTGAATCACAATTAGCAATTCTTTATATACCTATTTTATTAATTTTAGCTCTAATTAAGTTTATTGCAGTTGTAGCTTTTTATATGCATCTAAGATTCGATAATAGATTTTTCTCTTATGTTTTTGCTAGCGGGATGGTCGTAGGAACAGTTGTATTTTCTCTATTATTATTCATATCTGAAACCGCATATATGACAAGATAAAAATGGAATTATCTAATAATTTTAATCTGATAGATAATTACTATGATTTTTTTATCTCATGGAATTTTTCAACACCGCAAGCATTTTTTTTCCTGATTATTTTTGTAGGATATATAATTGGTTCAATTAAATTAATATCAATATCTGAATATAAAATAAATCGTTTATTTATTTTTACTTTTTCTGGATTAATACTTCTAGCTTTTGCATTAGTAGGCCCATTTGATAGCTTTTCTGAAGATCTGTTTACCATGCACATGGCTCAACATATAACTCTTGCTATGTTTGCGGCTCCATTAATTTTACTTGGAAGGCCAATGCCTATTTATTTATGGGCATTACCAAGGTTCTTAAGAATTGGAGCAGGTACTTTCCTTACAAGAGATAGCAAAATAATCTTAATAATAAAAAAACTTACAAATCCTAAATTTAGTATCTTAGCATTTATACTAACTTTATATTTTTGGCATATACCATTTGCTTATAATTTATCATTAGAAAATGGATGGGTGCACCTACTAATGCATTTCACAATGTTTTTTACATCTATTATTTTTTGGTGGCCTATAATTGGCCCCCCACCTACAAACAGTATTTTAAGTTATCCAAAAAGAATTACTTATTTGTTATGCGCAGTAACACCTACGGCCTTACTTGCAGCAGTAATAACTTTATCTAATAATGTGATTTATGAATTTTATATTGATTCGCCACCGCATTTTGGTTGGACTACTTTAGAAGATCAAAAAATCGCTGGGTTACTTATGTGGATACCAGGAAATTTAGTCTATTTATTCACATTAGTAAGTCTATTTTTTAAGTGGTTTGAAAGCGAAGAAAAAAAGATGTATAAGAATTAGTCCTTGATTTTCTTTGATTTTCTTTTCTTTTTAATATACTCACTTATTAAGTATTCATTATCTTTTTCTAATATCAAAGATAATATTTCATCGGATAGATTTTTAAGGTAAATCACACTAGTCCAAGCTTCTGTAAGACCAGAATAAATTTCATCTATCGTCATTGGTTTATTGGCGTTTGAGATAAGTAATTTGAAGATCGCCTCAGTTATAGGAGTCCCTGGCAGAAGAAAGTCTGCTTCTTCTGAGCAAACTGTAGCCATTATTTTCATATATTCTGCAGGAGGACCAAATCCGTTTGGAAAGCCTGCATTTGTAGCAACTTTTTTACCCTCTTTTGATAATCTGGAATAGATTATAAAGCCAAGAGATCTACCAGAAGATTCATATGCCTTTTGATCAATATGGTATCTTGGACTATCAGAAGATTTTCTTGAACTACTTTTTTTATTATTCAGGTTTTCTATTTGGTTTAGCATGCTCATAATATTATTGTAACTGAAATTAAATAAATATGTCATCAATATCATCTAAGAAGATAGCATTTACCTCTTCTCCGATATTAATTTTTTCTCTATCCTCCGGACAAATAGCTAAGGCATTAGCATTTGACATAGACATCAATACTCCAGAGCTCTGATTACCTGTAAGTTTAGCGTGAATTTTTCCATCTTTCATTTTATAAGCCTGTACTCTAGCATATACTCTTCTACTGTCGTAATTATTTATCTCATCATCCATTATTATTTTGAATGAATTCTTTAATATGTCTTTTTTCCCCATCATTAACTTAATAGCTGGTACACCAAATTGTTCAAAAGCAATCATAGCGCTAACTGGATTACCTGGAAGCCCCAAGTGAGGGATTTGTTTTCCTTTTATGTCCAATACCCCAAATGCTAAAGGTTTTGCTGGCCTCATTCTTACAGACCATAATTTTATTTCTCCTCTTTTAAATAAAACATCTTTCACTAGATCATAGTCTCCTTTGGATACTCCAGCACTTGTAACTATCAGGTCCGAATCACACCCCATATTTAGGAGAGTATTTAATGATTCTTCAGTATCTTTAGCAGTACCTAAAATATGCGGAATGCCTCCATTAGCTTTGATCATAGCAGCTATTGAATAAGCATTCGAATTATATATTTTTCCTGGTGTAATTTTCTCTCCAGGTTCTAAAATTTCATCTCCAGTTGAAATAATACTTATCTTTGGTTTTTTTATTACTTTTATTTTAGATTTACCCAAAGATGCTATTACACCTATATGAGCATCTTTTAAAGTTTGCCCTAAAGATAAGATACTTTGACCTGAAACTATATCTTCTCCAGAAAATCTAATATTTTCACCTTTTTTTACATCAGAATAACACCCAATAAACTGTAAGTCTTTATTGTTATTTTCATCTGTTTCTTCAAAAGGAATTACAGAATCTGCACCTTTTGGAACTGGAGCTCCTGTCATAATTCTCATTGCTTCTCCAGATTTTATTTTTTTTGAAGAAACATAACCTGCTGCAACAGAACCAATCACCTTTAATCTAATTGGATGATTTTTTGATGCACCTTTTGTATTTTTAGAAATAACTGCATAGCCATCCATTGCTGAATTATCTAAGGGGGGTATAGAAAAACTTGCAGAAATATCTTCGGCTAAAGTCTGTCCTAAAGATTCTAAAATATTTTTTTCTTCTAATGCCAAGATTGAAAAATTTTCTAGTATTTTTTCTCTAGCTTCTTCTACACTAAGCATCTCTTCATGGTAGTGATTATTCTTCATATAATCATTCCCTGATATCTACATCAAAATTATTTTTTAATTCACTAATAATTCTCTGCTCAGATTTATTAATTTCTTGCGAAGTAATTGTTTTATTTTTCGATTGAAATGTTAATCTCAATCCAATCGCTTTCTTATTTTTTGGAACGCCTTTACCTTCAAAAACATCAAAAATATTTATACTTTTAATTAATTTATTATTTGCAATTTGATTAATTAAATCTGCTACAAAAATATCAGAATTTACTACCAATGATAAATCTCTGTAAGATGAAGGCAATCTATTATATTCCTTGAATTTTTTTTCTAATAAATCTCTTTTTTGACTAATAATCTTAAAAATCTTCTCAATTGATAACTCAAATATAAATATTTCTTCAATTTCAGAATTAAATTTTTCCAAAACATTTTTATTAATTTGTCCAAGCATTCCTATATTTTCATCAAATATCTTAATTTCTGCGCATACACCCTTTACAAATAAGGAGTTTTCTAAAATCTCAAATTTAGGCTTGACGTTAATTTCTTCAAATATTGACTCTATCACCCCTTTTACATCAAAAAAATCAATATCTTTATTTTCTGAATCCCAATTTATTTCATTTCTAGGACCAGCAAAGCCACCTACAATGTAATATGGTTCTTCTGGTTTTCTGCCTCCATTATCATGAAAAACTTTCCCTAGTTCAAAAATCTTAATTGGGTCTTTCCAAACTTTTGAATTTTTTGCAATATTCTCTATTATTCTCTCAATTAATGTGCGCCGCATAATTGGAAACTCTGAATTTACAGGATTTTTCAATTTAATGAATTTAGGTTCTTCTGAATTAATTAAAACTCTTTTTTCTCCATCTATTGAAGTAGTAGGATAGTTGATTACTTCATACATTCCTAAGCTTACAAGAACATCTGAAATTTTTTCACGTAAGTGAATAAATTCCTGTGAAATTGAAGGTGGAGGCTCTCCACTTAATATTGTTGTAGGGATATCATCATATCCAATAATTCTAGCCAATTCTTCAACAATATCTTCTTGAATTGTAATATCGGGTCTCCAGTATGGGACTTCAATCTCCCAACCATTACTATTACTTTTTAGTTTAAATCCTAAGAGATCAAGAGTACTTTCAATTATTTTTTTTTCTATTTTAATTCCAAGAACTTTTTTAATTTTTTCATACTCAAACAAAATTAAATCTGTATGTGGGTTATTTGATGTATTTATATCAATGATAGTATTAGATGTAACACCATCAGTAATATCTAAAATTAATTTAATTGCTCTTCTCAGTCCTATTTCAGATAAGCCTTTTTTTAGACCTTTTTCAAATCTCAATGTAGCTTGACTGTTAAGATCTAATTTTTTGGCAGTTTCACGATTATTAGTAGCATTCCATGTAGCTGATTCTAAAACAATACTAGTAGTATCATTTGATACTTCTGAGTTTTCGCCTCCCATTATTCCTGCTAATCCAATTGAACTTTTTGAATCAGAAATCACAACCATAGAATCATCTAAATTTCTTTTTTTCCCATCTAGGGTAACTAAATTTTCTTCCTTATTAGCCCTTCTAACATTAATCTTAGTGTCTGTAATTTTTTTACGATCAAATGCATGCAATGGTTGACCTGTTTCAAACATTACATAATTAGTTATATCAACAATATTATTTACAGGTCTTTCTCCTATAGCTAATAATCGATTTTGTAACCATTGAGGGGAAGGCTGAATCTTAATATTTTCTATAATTGTTGCAGTATATCGAGAGCATAGTTCAGGATTTTCTATAGTTATTTTAAGATCCGAATTTATATCGTCTACAGTACCTTCAAATGATATATCTATATCATTAATTTTTTCCCCAGTTAATGCTCCTAGATCTCTCGCTAAGCCAATTACTCCCAAACAATCAGGTCTATTAGGGGTTAATTCAAAATCAAAAATTACATCTCCTAAAATCTCGCTGATGGGTATACCGATTTTGGTATTTTGTGGCAGAATTATTACTCCTTCATGATCATTTCCTATACCTAATTCTTTTGCTGAACAGACCATACCAGATGATAATATGCCTCTTATTTTTGATTTTTTTAACTTTATTAATTTACTTTCTTCAGAATATGCATCATGAAGAATTGCTCCTTCTTTTGCAAAAACAATTTTGTCATTGATATTAATATTATTTGCGCCACAAACAACTTTATGTTCCTCGTCAATTAAACTAACCGTAACAAGATTCAATCTATCCGCATTAGGATGCTTTTCTATATGAATAATCTCACCAGTGTAAACGTTATCTATAATACCAATTTTTTCAATGGAATCTACCTCATTACCTGCCATAGTTAATTTGTGAGATATTTCCTCCGGAGAAAGGTTTACATCAATATATTCTTTTAGCCAAGATAAAGGAACTTTCATAATTTTACACCCTCTAAAATTGACTTAGGAATCGTAAATCATTTGAATAAAAATTCCTTATATCGGTTATTTCATTTTGCAACATTGATATTCTTTCTGGCCCCATTCCAAAAGCAAACCCAGTATATTTTTCTGTATCGTATCCAACAGCATTTAAAACTTTCGGATGTACCATGCCTGCACCTAGTATCTCAATCCACTTGCCATTCCAATCAATAGACATATCTACTCCAGGTTCAACAAAAGGGAAAAAATCACATCGAAATCTTACTTTTCTTGAAGGTCCAAAAATTTTTCTTACAAATTCATATAAAGTACCTTTTAAGTCTGCAAAAGTTATATTTGTATCGACAGCTAAACCTTCAATTTGATTAAAATGCCATTCATGCGTTGCATCCGTTGCTTCGTATCTATAACATTTACCGGGAACTATTACTCTTACAGGTGGATCATTTTTTTCCATCACTCTAGCTTGCATTGGTGATGTATGCGTTCTTAGAAGTAAATCATCGTGGAATTCAGAGTCTAACCAAATAGTGTCCCATTGATCTCTTGCAGGGTGATCAGCAGGAATATTTAGCATGTCAAAGTTATATTTTTCCAGTTCTATTTCGCTTCCTTCTACAGTCTGAAAGCCCATTTCATTGAAAGCATGGACAATCTCTCTAATCATATTTGTTGAAGGATGCAATCTACCTATTTTGGGTTTCCTTCCAGGTAAAGTAATATCTATACTGTCCACTTGATCATATTGACCTGACTTGATTGTAGATAATGCTTCCTCATATTCTTCTTCTAATGAGCTTCTTAATTTATTTGCTTCAGTTCCAACTATCTTTCTATCATCCACTGGTAAAGTTGCAATACCCCTAAGTATATTTGTTAAATTACCTTTACGTCCCAAGTATTTAACTCTCCAATTTTCTAGCTGGTCAATTGAATCTAAGTTACCAAGATCCGATAAAGCTTCTAGCTTAATAGCAGTTAGTTGATTGATACTTTTATCTGACAATTTTCACCCAAATTATATATTTATAAAAATTTATATATAAATTATATTAGAAATAATCAAAAGATATATGTATAAATTTATACATAAAAAGATGGGAAAATAATCTTTTTTTATAATTCTTTACTTTTTTTTTAACTATTTTTTATTTTTAACGAAAAACGCATATTAAACATTAATATTAACGAATAGTAACTAATAAAAATGTATTTTTAGTTAATATAAGTATAATAGCTATGTAAATAAAATCTCTGCTTTATATAAATATAAATTTATACCTAGTCAAACTACAGACAAATAGTAAATAATGTAGTAAAGTCTTATTGATTCATAAAATTTTATGCATCAAAACATATTGTAGAGTTTCACTCGGCTTTACATTATTATTTATAGAGTGAAAAAAATACGGGGAAAAACTATGGAAGCTTATTGCATGAAATGCAAAGCTAAGCGCGACATGCAGAATCCGCAGCAGATCACAATGAAAAATGGAAGACCTGCTACACAAGGAGTCTGCCCAAAATGTGGAACAAAAATGTTCAAGATTGGTAAAGCAGCTTAGTAGAAAAAATTTAAGAATAAATAAGGCTCGTTATTACGAGCTTTATTTATTTAAGGTTATGGTTTTTATGAAAAAAAAATTATTAGGAAAAACAAAAATTCAGGTAACTTCATTAGGTATAGGACTCTCTGAAATTGGATCAGAGTTATCTAAAAATGATAAAAAAATTGCATCTGAATTATTAAACTTTGCAATAGATAACGGCATTAATTTTTTAGACACAGCATCATGTTATGGAGTATCTGAAGAATTAATTGGCGAAACTGTCAGTCATAGAAGAAATGAGTATTACATTGCATCTAAAGCAGGCCATGCAAATGGCAACCTAAATGGAAGTGACTGGTCATATAAAACAGTAAAAGATTCAATAGATAG
>MDSV01120652.1_pt1 | contig 11942 bp, 12 predicted proteins | sample 810851 | NCBI WGS metagenome assembly MDSV01 (sample SAMN05326640, study PRJNA326480) | marine metagenome | isolation source: seawater | place: Atlantic Ocean: North East | collected 2012 | reverse complement strand
TTGTTGGAACTTGCACTCCTTTTTTTTGTGGAAGTTAAATGCAACTTGGCGAGGGTCTGCAAAATCTGCGAGGGTGGCAAGTTTGAGATTGTGTAACCGAAGTGTAACCGAAGTGTAACCGTCGTGCTCGCGTACGCGCCAAATGCGCCGCCGCCCCCGCTTGCAGGTGGCAACGTTCCGGCCATCATCGCACACGAACACACCCCTCACCCAACACTCCTACCTAGCAGCTGCTCCGGCGACGCGGCCGTGCGCGTCGTGCGCGCGCTTCTGCGACTTGGGCGGCGTGCACGCCGCAGACGATTGACGCTGGCGCTTCAAAGGCGAAGGCAGGGAGCCGGGCTTCTTGTGGCAGCGCAGGCGCATCAGGTTGTAGATCGAGAGGTTGCTCTTCTTTTTCTTTGAGGAGGCAAAGGTCATTTCCCGCATGAATGCGACGGTCGTCAACCGAGCGTCGAAGATGGCGTCGCGGGCGGCAACGACCGACGCCATCGTGCGGTCAGAGATGGCACGCTTCAGCAGCGCCTTCGGTTGTTGCAGCATGCGAACGCCGGCCGCGTCGGCCGCGTCGCGCCAGGAGCGGCAGACGCTCCGCAGGGCGAGGAACCCGTTCCAGTGGGTCGCTGCCTTTGCGGCGGCGAGCTCGCTCGCGGCCGCGTCAACGATGAGGTCTTGGATCTCGCAGGGCAACAGCGGCAGAGACATGCGCGGGGCCGCATCGTAGACGCAGAACGGCCGGTCAAACGACTCGCGCGCTTGCTTGATGCGCGGCGGCGGCTGTGCCAACGTGAGAATATCGTCAACGTCGGGTCGCACGGACAGCGCAAACACGCAGTCGTAGTAATCTTCAACCACGTGCAGGAAGAACAGCTCCGGCCAGTCGCGCGCGCAAAACGTGGCGGCGTTTGGCCGCAAGTACATCAAAACGTGCTCTTGCGGCGACGTGACACTCGTAGCCAGCTTGGCTAGCATTTTGTTGCACACGCTCCCAGGCAGCTCCCACAGAAAGTTGTCGCCAAATGTGTAGGCAAAGGCGTTGCAGCCACCGTCAACCGCGACGCGGACGCACCACTTAACGCGCGGCTCCCACAGAGTGCCGTGGTCCGGAGGACGCGACATCTCGTTGTCGAGGACCACGATCTGGTCGCTGCTGATGGTGCGGCCGTTCAAAAAGGCACTCGCCGAGAACGAGAAGTGCCGCTCGCCCAACGCGCGCCACTCGAGCGGCGAGATGTCAATAGGGGTCCCCATGTCGTGCACGATGTACTCGTCCGGCACAAGCAGGACGCCGCTCGGCGTGTACAAGTAGGATTGCTGGTACGTCTCAATTGGCGCAATCACCGGATGTGGCGCGAGGTCAACGGCGACGTCAAAAGCGAGCGCTTCCGCCATGCGTTTTATCCGTGCGTTACAGAGGGCGCGAATTGAGCGGTTCGCTAAAGGTGCAAACGAGCGGCCGAGAAGACACGTCGCCATGGAACCGCCAACCAGCCCCTCATTGAAACGGCCGCGCGTCGCGGGGGCTGGCGAAACCGCGGAGCCTCTGCTGTGCGTGGACCTGTTTTGCGGCATGGGCGGATTTTCGTGCGGAGCGGTGCAAGCGGGCCACCGCGTCGTCCTCGCGGTTGACAAGGACGAACCCGCGCTGCGGCTGCACCGCGCCAACCACGGCGACGCCCGGCACGAATGCATGACGCTCGGCCCCGGCGCAGAGGCCGCGCTCGAGCGCCTGGTCGCGCAAACCGTGCCCCGGGGAGCGCGTTGGCACATGCACGCGAGTCCGCCATGCCAAGCGCTCTCGCGGCTGCAGTACTGCAAGCGCCCGGAGCAGCGTCCGCCGCTTGCGCAGAGCATGGACCTCGTCAACTGGAGCCTGGCCATGCTGCTGCGTCTGCGTCCGACCTCCTGGTCCTTTGAGCAGGTGGCGTGCCGCGAGCTGAACGGCGTTCTATGCTTTCTGAAAGCGTCCTTCCCGGACTACGTTGACTACGCCACGGTCGACCTGAGCGCCTACGGCGTTTGCCAGACGCGCACGCGCGTGCTCGCGGGCCTGCCCGGCACGGTGCACGCCTTCCTCTCGGACCCGGCGCTGCGCGCGCCGGCGCCCAAGCTCTCGGACGTGCTGCGGACCCCGGAGGGCGCTGTGTGGCAGCGCGCGTCGGTGGGCAAGAACCCCGACCCCCTAAGAACGGTGCGCAGCGCGGACGGCACTTACAAGAACTCCTCGCCGGCGACCAAGTTTGTGCGCTCGGTGCACGCCACCGCCTGGACGTGCACGGCGTCAACGTCCGCGCACGCGTACCTAAGTGCGGACTACCGCACAATTCGATCGTTCACGCCTCGCGAAGACGCGCTGCTGCAAACGTTTCCTTTCACCTACGATCTTGAGACCCCGCTCCTCACGCAAATCCAGCTGCGGCGCGCAATCGGCAACGCGTACCCGCCGCTCGCGGCGCGAAAGTTCATGCAGTGCGCGCACGAGCATCCGACACTCCCGCTAGGTGGATAACTTGTTGACGCCGCTCATAGAGCAGCGGACGCCATGGCCTCCGGTGTCAAGCTTCGGTCAAGCGGCGGCCGCCGGCCGCCGCGCTCGCGTGCCAAAGACCTCATCGGCCCCGCGCTCGGCCTCTCAACGGGCGAGCACCCAGGCGAGCACCGCTTGAACTTTAAGCAGATACACGCGATCGAGCAACTGTACAACACGCACCCCGCCATCCAGGCCGCGCGAACCGTGCTGCACGGCCAGCTGCTGAGCGGCGGCATCGTGCTGCGGCGCAACGGCGACATCGTTGACCTGAAGCCCGCGTTCAAGCAGCACCTTGACGAGCTGTGGATCCCGTTCGCGCAGCAGGTGGTTGACAGCTTCTTGAAGTTCGGCTATGCTATGGTATCCTACGAGGAAGACCTGGACTCGCTCGCGCGGCAGAGCACCAAGCGCCGCGTCGGCCCCGGAAAGCAGAAGATCCAGATCGCAAACTTGATCCCGATCGTGCCGCCCACGGACACCTACGAAATCGCGTATGTGATGGCAGGCCGCGCGGGATACCACCGGCAGTACCTCGTGTACGGGCAGGCGCCGCACATGGCCGCCAAAGTTGACGAGGAGGCGCGCGTGGTGGTGCGCCAGCATCCGGACGCGCAGGGCAACGTGAACTCGCCGATGGCGACCGTCTTTGACCTCGGTTCCTTTGTCAGCGCGCTTACGGAGCTCGCGATGACCGCAGAGATCACGAATGCGCGCCCCCGCATCTGGACGCAGGTAATGCGCACTGGCACGCATCTGCTCTGTGACAACGTGCGTTCAAATGCGATTGACCTGTCCGTGTGCGCTGCAGGAGCTGAAGCAAAGCGCCAAGCACGGCCTTGACCCGCAGTCGCTTTTCTTCGACACAGAGTCGCGCGGCGTCGCCGCCTCGGCGGACGGCCAAGACAACGCGCAGCAGGCCGCCGCCCTGGCGACGCAGGCGCAGCTCATGAAAGTGATCAACCGGATGCAGACGACGATGCCGGACCCGTCGGGCCTCGATGTGAACACCGGCAGCTTCTCGGGCGGCGTCGCCACCGGCAAACACTCCATGGTGCCTCCCGAGGTCGCGCCGAGTCTGTTCACGTTGCCAAAGGGCATGGAAGTCGCGAACACCGCCGGCCAGCTGCCACAAGCCCGCGGCGACCTCGAGGCGCTGCAGCGCCTCGCGATAGAGCAGTTTGCGGCGGCCTTTGGTACCGATGCGTATTCAAACTCACCCGTTCTCCTGGCTGGGGATTGCATCAACCCTTACGCGTTCTTTGGTGTCTGTGACAGGCGTGCCGGCGGACGTGCTGTTCCAAGGCCGCTTCGCTTCCAAGACAACCGCGCAGTGTGTGACGCTTTCAGATCAAATTTGCCGCCTGGCTATATGCATCCCCGGGCTGACACCGAGCGCTGCGTTTGTGTGTTCCCAAACAAGATTAACCCTTTTGAACACTACAGTGGCGCAGCTGGCCAAGTCGGTCAGCTCCGTGCTCACCATGGCGTATCGCGACATCTACGGCGAAGACGAGGACGGCGACGCTCCGGCGATGCTGCAGCTGCTCACGTCGCCGCTCGCGGCCACCGACGAGGTGCTCAACTTGTACGCCGGCGGGCTCGCGCCAGTGGAGCTGGCGATGCCAGCGGTGCTCCGTGCGTCATTTGCACTTGAACTCGATACTTCACCTTACCTATACATTTCCATGACGGTACCACTTTGAGACTTGACATGGCAGATGCCATTGGCGCCAACAAGGACGAGATTGAGAAAGCTGTGGAGAATGCGATGAAAGACGCCGAAAAGAAGTGCATGTGCGAGGACGAAAATCGCGCGCTGGAAACCGAAGAGAAGAAGCTCGCCATTGACGAGCGACGCGCGGGGCTCAAGACGGCGCCCGCAAAGGAGGCCAACGTGAACAACACGGAGGCGGCCACGAAAAAGCTTACGGAAGAGGCGAAGGTCGCAGGGAAGCCGCCGCCGAATCCGGCCGGGGCGGGCGGGTCCTCGAGCAAGTAGATGGTGGGTTGGGGTCAAAAGATTAGCCGTTACACACTTGGTTTGCGCTTTCCACCGCAGGGCTCCTCTTTGGAGGTGTCTTTGAAAGAGCAAGCACAAAATTGGAAGCTTTGCTTACCGGAGATGCCACATCGCGGTGAGCGGTGGGAGCAGCACCGCGTCTATCCAATGCGGTTTTTTGAGAGAGAAATGAAGCGTCGGCACCAAGCTGAACAGAAGGCAGCACGCCGACTAAAGAAGCCGCGGTTGTGCCGCCAGTTCTGGATTCATTTTGTTCCCGTCGTTTGCGTGGTTTACGTTTGCCTGCCATTGCTCTACCCCTTCTTCACCGCTGCCGCCGTCCATCACTTCTAAAGGCTCTTCTGGTAGGCTGTCTTCCTCTGCATGGGTTGCGCGCCGTTGCGCTTCCTCTGCTACACATTGATACCGGCTCTGAAGATGTAGACGGTTGGCGCGGTTGCGCACGGCCTGCGTGGTGCGCGCGCCGTCAAGTGCGGCGGCGACTTTGCTCCAGCTGGCACGCGGCTGCTCAGCGAGCGCGTGCGCGATGGCGGCGTCCTCGCTCGGCTTCCAAAGCTCGCTGCGACACGCGGGCCTGCGCGGGGGGCGTTTGCGAGTTAGGCGGGAGACGTAGGGCCGGCCGAGCGCGTTCATCATTCTGACGTAACGGTTTCGGACGACGTCGTCCGAGTAACCGTAGTTTCTGCCGCCCAAAGAGCGCGACAGCTTGCGCCACTTTGGACCGTGGACTTCAACGTACTTAAAGATCAGCGCGTCTGTCAAAAGCGTGTGCCGCGTGCGAACTGCAGCCTCTGGGAGCGTCGGCTCCGGCTGCTCCAGCAGCTCCTCGAGCACGTCACGCTGCTGCGGGAGCGCGAACATGTGCTTTTCAAAATCAAGAGACACGGTCCAGTCCACATCTCCAATCCGTTTGTTCGCCCGAAGATGCCAGCGAGAGGACATACTGCTTACTCTGAAAACGGACTGGTCACTCTAATTTGGGGTCTTCTCGCTCGCGCACGCGTCCACTGCGCCGCCAGCACACGCCCGCTCGCCCCGGCTTTCCAATGGGCTTAATCACAGCGTCCATCGCCGCGCTGCACCTCTCGTGCGCAAAAGCCTCGAATCAGCTTCTCTTGCAGCCACACGCGTTTGCGCAGAGCCTCAGCGTCAAGCTCTAGCGCTCGCATCTCGCTGCTGAACACCCGCTTCACAATTTCTGCGTTGCCGCTGCAGGCCGCCAGAGGCGGTCGCACGGCCGCGCGCACGTCCGCCACGCTCCCCCAAACCGCACCCACGCTGCTGCCCACGCTGCTCGCCACACTCTCCCGCGCCAAGCTGCCCGGCGGCCGCTGCCGCTCAAACGGCAGGAGCCGCGCCTGTTTGTCGAGCGCTGTCCCTATGTCCGCCGAGCGCAGCACGCCAACCGCGGCCCCCGCCCACGCCCGCCCGTTCGCGTCAAAGGGCACCACGCGGCTCTCGCGACACTCCGGCTTGCTCATCAGGCTGCGTTGAGAAGGGCGGTCAGCGGTCGGCGGTGTCCTTGTCGCGCGAGGCGGCGTCCTCGTTGAGCTCGTGCGACGTCTCGGGCTCTCCGGTGGGATCCGCCTGCTGTGGCGCGAACGCGCTTAGGTCGGGGAAAGCCGGAGGCGACGCGCTCTTGCGCCCGGCGTGCACGCTCGGAGGCCGCGTGGGCGGCCCGGGGACCTGCGGCGAGCCGGGTGCGTCCGGCTTCACGGGCGTGAACTCGATAGTGAGCACGCCTTCAAACGGCGCGGCGTGCTCGTTGGAAGGCATGTCGTTATCCTCGTCATCCTCGCGCTTCTCGTGGTGCTCGCGGCGCGGCGAACTATTGGTGCGCTCAGAGCTGGAGGAGCTGCGAAACGGCGATGACATAGCTCGGTGTGCAACGGGTGTTGACGGCTGTGCAAATTTGCTTTTGTAGTAACGGCGGAGCCGGTGCTCCAGTTTTGTGCTTGCTCTTTATAAGAGCACCTCTTGCGGCGACCCCTGCGGTGGAAAGCGCAAACCAAGTGTGTAACGTCTGCTAAAAAGAGCGGCAAAATTCAAACGTTTTTAGCAGCTCTTTCGCGTCATCACTCGCTGCCAACCAAACGCACAAATGTGCCGTCCCAGTCCGACATGCAAAACGAACGCGATTGTGCGCGCGAAGGCCTTACGCTCGCGCGCAACAAGCGTCTGCCCACACTTGACGTTTACGACTCTTCCTCATCCTCGGCGGCTTCCGCGCTTCTTGGTGCCTGGCGGGTCAGGTTCGTCGGCTTGACGCCGATGAATTCTTCGTCAAAGGTCCAAGGGTACGGGATGCACTGCCAGCGCTGCTTCGTGGGAACCCACTGGTTGATGATGACGTACTTGCCGTTCAGGTCGGAGCGCGCCACCAGCCCCGTGACCCACACGGCGTCACCGGGAAGAAACTTGTCTGCGGCGGGCATTGCGGCGGCCGAAAGGTCCATGACGCGCGCGCCAATATTAGTGTCGACACCGATGCAGCCAATGTTGGCAAAGTTGTACATCTGCAGCGAGTCAAACTCCTCCCTGCAGAGGGACGCCTTGCGCTTTGGCGTCAGCATGTGCAAATCCTTGGGCTTCGCAAACACCTTCTTCGCGTTGACAAGGAACTGCACGAGCACGCTGCCCTCGTTGCCCTCGTCAGGCCGTGGGGGGCGGCAGACGCGCACGCAGCACTCGCCAATGCGCGGATGCGTGACAGTCCAAACGTCGTCGTAGGTGAAGTGCTTGCCCTCAAGCTCCCACGTTAATGCCGAGAGGGGTTTGATCGCTGGGTCGGCGGACATCGGTACCGGCTTCTCGGGGTACAAAGGGCGTACAATGACGTCACTCTAGGTTTGCTTTCGTTAAGCGACACCTCGAGCGGCGACCCCTGCGTTGGAAAGCGCAGACCAATGTGTAACAGCCGCTTACGAGGCGGCAAATATTTAAACCCGTCCTTATTACAGCCGTACAGCAGTGCTCTCGCAACGATCACTCGCTGCCAAACAAACGCGCACTCCAGTGCTCCCTTTGCGGCGGTGGCGCGGGCGGCTCGCCAAAGATGAACGCCGGAGCGTTCATGCGCGGCACGGCGAACGCGACGAAGAGGAGCACCACGAAGGACGCAACAAAAACATGCTCGTTGAGCGGCACCTTCGTCTCATAAATTGAGCGCATGGGCTCGTTCTTCCGCGGCGGCGAGTGAGACGGGCGCGCGGTCGCCTGGGAGTCACGCGGCACGCTGGTTACCGCACCCGTCATCGTCGGTGGCGTGCGTCTCGGGCGGAGCTTCACGGGCGATCCCGATCGCTCGAAGAATGCTGCCTGCTTCTGCTTGCTCATCCTCAACGCGCTTCCTGCTCAGCGCGATCGGCGACGGCTCGCCATAGCGGAAGACCTTTGAGTTGAGGTGCTTGTTCCTCTCTGCCAGCGCCAGCCTCCGCTCTAACTCATCGGTAAAAGCGCGGTCGGCGTCGTCTTCGTGCTCACTTGAGTTGCACGCCGCTTCACTGCGCACCTCCGCAACCCCCTTGTTTTCGTGGCGAGACACACTGGTGTCAGGCGCGTCAAAGCAAACGTGCGACCAGCGCTTTGATTCCGGCGGCAACTGCTCGTCACACAAAAGCGCCGCGCCATCGTCCTCGCGCGCCGCCGCTTCAAAGGACGACTCGCACAACACAACCAAGCCGCACTCTGCCGCGGAGAACATTGCCAGTAGCTTGTTTACGCCCTCTGCAAGAGCAACACGTTTAGATGAGCGCTGCGGAGGGCAATGCGAACACGGACGCGATCAGCGCGCCAGACAGACAACTAGTGCAGAAGCTTTTTGACACGCAGTTCCGAGGCTACGCCGCAGCACGCCTGTCCAAACTGAAACCGGAAGTTTTAAACGAAGTCGTGCGACAATGCGTTGCGGAGGGCGAGGCGCAGCCCGACCTTCAAAAAAGCACGGAAGAGAAAGTGAAATACGTTCTTTCCGCAAAGAAGCGACTTCAGAAACTGGTTTTAACAACGGCATCAAGCACCGCCGCGTCAGAGGCGCCCGCCGCCGCGTCAGAGGCGCCCGCCGCTGCAATGCCTTGCGCCAGCAGGGCCGCGCGCGCGCGAGTCTTCAAGCGTGGCCACGAGATTCACATTCTGGCCTTCAACGCGCTCAAGCTGCGGGTAGATCGCGAGGAGCTGCAAGATGAATGGGACGCCGCAGTCCTTGAGTTCGCGACGTTTGACGTCCTCGTCATCAGCGAGGTGCGCGCGTCGGACAGGATCTACAAGCAGCGCGCGGAGCGCCTCCTCCAAATGTTGGAAGATTGCACGGACGACCAATGGACGCATCGTGTGTCTGAGCCCTCAAACGACGAGGTCCACATGGTCATAGCCAAGCGACCCGTTGACATTGTTTCTGTCAGCACCTTGCACGCCGTTGATGGCCTGTCAATGGACTACGCGCCAGTCGTTGCCTGCCTTGACGACCCGCGCTTCGTCGGCGAGCTTCGCCGTTTTAATGTCGTGGGTGTTCACATGCCGCCCAAATCGAGTGCCACGCGTCGGTCTGAGCGGGACGCGCAAATCCGCAAGCTTTGTGCCGCGTACCCTGCGCAGGCCGAACTGCGGGGAAACGCGCCATTCACCAACGCAGCAGCAAAAGAAACGCGTAAGAAAGCGCCGTACACAGCCCATATCATCTGCGGCGACTTCAACGCTAGCGCCAGAGAGCTGAGGGAACTTGACGTTGAACGGCATGGCTGGGAGATCGTGTTTGGCTGCGTGCGGACGAGCAGCGGTGGGATGGCGTACGACAACTTCTTGGTCTCTCGCGATGCGAAAGACTTCCTTACTTTGGGGGGAGATGTGCTTGATCTGACGCGATACGCCAACTTCTCGCGTGGACAGCAAGGCATTAGCGACCACGCTCCAATCGTGCTGCGTTTGACAGAGGTGCCGCCCATGTAAAGCTAAAAGCCGCGCGTGCACGCGGCTTCCGAACTTGACAGTGTTCATCCGCACCAACCGGTCTCTACGGTACAGCTGTACTAAGGTCGTAAGTCGCTTCCGCAGTCTGCACCCTCCCCCCTCTCGCGAGCGCGCGTCAGCATTCTACTCTTTTGCGTCATCGTTGTGCGTCTTCTGCTTCTTGGCCGTCGATGCATTGCCTTCCTCCTCCTCGTCCTCGGAAGGCGAATCGGAGTCGTCGTTTGGCGCTCCGAGGAAGGAGAACGCCTTTGCAGACATGTGAATGTGACGAACGTGCGGAATGAAGAACGCGTGGCCATTGTTGAGAAGCGTCCGCAGCTCTTTGTAGGCGTCTTCGTCCTCGTCTTCGATGAGCTCTCCGGCATTGAAAAACCCACTTCCAGCGAGCCAAGCGGGACAGTGATCCACCTTGACGGCCAGCAACGCCTGTGGCCCCTCCAAAACGTCGGCACCATTAGGGTAAAGCCGCGTCGTTGTGACGATCACACATTTGAGCCCGTCAAAAGATGCGGCGTTGAATGCCATGGCAGACGCGATAGATCGTCGTATGTGTGAGCGGTCGCTTTTCTTTTTACTCTCTGTGATTTTGCCCTCCAAAGAGGACCCCTGCGGTGGAAAGCGGAGAGGCCTAGTAACGGTCAGATATGATCACGCACTCTCACGCCCTCCAAGGCCACAACCCCATGCAATTGACACACGACACCGCCGGCCACACTAACGGGGGCCTCTCGCCAAACAATCCCCTAGCCACACATCACATCCAGCCCGCGCACAGGGCGCGCATGGTGAGGTCGGCGCGCAGCTCGGTGGGCATGGGCGCGTTGGTGAGCGGCGAGGTGTCGCGCCCAGCGTCGAACCACTGCTGGAGCTCCGCGCGCTCGTAGACTTGGCCATCCGCCGCCCGGACCGGGTCCGTCATCACCTCCTGCGTGATGGGGCACTCGAGCATGTCGGGCACGTCGGAGGGAACGCGGGACCATTTGGCGTCGTTAGGGAACTCCGCGATCTCACGCGCAAGCGAGCGCAACGGGATGTGCGGGAAGGTCGCGGCGGTGATCGCCTCGCCGGTGATGGGCGACACGAAGCCGTGCTCCTGCCAGTACTCGGAGAGTGCCGAGTCTTCGTAGACGTAGCCGTCTGCTGCGAGCACGGCGTTGCGCATGAGCCCACGGCTGATGGGGCAGAGCGCCATCGTGCGCGGCGCGTGCCGGCCGGGCGCTGGTGCCTGGGGGCGGTCGACCGTAGCGTCGAAGGGCGCGGCCTCGGCGGCGGCCCTTGCCGCCTCCACGCGGGCCGCCTCGTTGCGGCGCTCCTGGCGCTCGAGCTGCTGCGCGCGGCGAACCGCCGCGCGCTCCTGGGCGGCGGCGGAGCGGTTGGCGTCGCGGGCGGCGCGATCCGTCTGGAACGCATCCTCCGTCACCAGGTTGTCCGGTCTCACGTTGGCCTGGACGCCGTTGCCAAAGTCGACGGCCCAGCGCCCCGAGGCGGGGACAAAGCCGATGACGGTGCCGGCGCGGTTGTTGAGGTCGTTGCGGGAGACGAGGCCGGTGCCGCGCACGCGGGCGCCAGCGCTGATGCCGGCGGCGGTGACGCAGATGCCGTCGTCCGCGACGACCGGCGCGTCCGGCGGGCGGACGGGCGCCGAGTCCTCCGGCGGGCCGACGGGCGTCGAGTCCTCTGGCGTGCGCGGCACAAACGTCTCGCGGATCCGGAACTCCTCATTCCGCTCGCCCGCGTAGTGCACCATGCGGCCGTCCGGGTACCATTTGCGCGCGAGCGCGACCTGGTTCGGCACGTCACCAGTGAAGAAGTCGACCGTGCCGTTGCTGTAGTTGCGCCGCACGAGGTAGGAGTTGTTGGGCAGGCCCGCGTAGTTCTCCGAAACAACGGGGCCGTTGGGGCCGGTCTCGCCGTTGCGCACCTGGTTGTCTTGGTTCGTCTCGCTCATGATCTGCATGACCATGCGCTCGCGGCCGCGGTTCCCGTGGAACAGCTGCGTGATGCCGTTGTGTTTTTCCATGCGCAGTCTGCGACCATCGCTCTCGTCAAAGACCACGCAGGTGAACTTGTCCTCCTGCAAGTCGTCGCCACACGCGCCCCACATCCACGCGCGCGTGACGTGGCCCGTCTCGGGGTTGCGCAGCGCGAGGAGCTGGACGAGCTCGTACTCCGTCGCCGGACGGCAAAAGTGGTTGAGGCTGAGGTTGGCGATGGCGCGGCCGTGCGCGTCAAAGTAGACGCGCTCGATCTGCGGGCCGGAAAAGACTTCGCGGTCCCGGTCGTGGTGGCGCATCGCGGAGTGCGCCATCGTCTCACGAGCGCTGCGTCCCGGGCCGCAGGCGACGTCATCGTAGCACTCCTCCAGGATCTCGAAGCACGGGTCGTACGCGCAACAGTACGCGCGCTCGAACGTGTCCTTCGCCTCGT
>MDSV01016157.1_pt1 | contig 11942 bp, 14 predicted proteins | sample 810851 | NCBI WGS metagenome assembly MDSV01 (sample SAMN05326640, study PRJNA326480) | marine metagenome | isolation source: seawater | place: Atlantic Ocean: North East | collected 2012 | reverse complement strand
GATAAGATTTTTTTAATAAGTAAGTCACCATTGTCTGTTAAAAATGATTCTGGATGAAATTGAAAGCCATATATTTTTTCTTTATTATTTTCGATTGCCATTACTGTGTTTGATATACTACATCTCATAGTAATTTCAAAATTTTTTGAATAAAAAGGTTCTTTTAATTTTAAGGAATGATACCTACCAACTTTAAATTTTTTATTTATCTTAAATAAAGAGTTATTACTTACAACTTTTATTTCTGATTGATAACCATGATAAATTTTTTTTTGTTCAACAATTTTACCTTTTTCACTAAATAATATTTGTTGAAAACCCAAACAAATACCTATGATTTTCTTTTTACCTTTATAATTATTATAAAGCCTAGAACTTATAGGGTAGTCTTTTGGAGAACCAGGACCTGGTGAAAAAACAATAACTTTAGATTTATTTAATTTTTTATAATTAATTTTATCAAAATTATCACAATCTACTTCACCAAATCTCGAAAATTGGTGAACTACATTGTGTGTAAATGAGTCTTTATGATCGATAATATATATCATCTATATAAATCTATTAATGCTTTAGCCTTAATATAATTTTCATAAAATTCATGAGTTGCGTTACTGTCAACAACAACGCCTGAAGCAACTGAAATTTCTGAATAATTTCTATAATTTAAAATTGATCTAATAATAATGTTAAATCTCATATCACCATTAAATTTAATATATCCAAAACTCCCTGTATAAATATTTCGATTTTCTTTTTCTTGTGAATTTAGAAGTTTTAAAGTATTAATTTTTGGACAACCAATAACAGAGCCTCCTGGCATCATCGACTTTATTATACTCAGATTAGAAATATTTGTTTTTAATTTTCCACTAATTAAACTAACATAATGGTAAAGGTCTTTGTACTCTTCTACTTTTTTTTTTTTTATAATATCTACAGTACCAGGCATACAAATTTTTGACAAATCATTACGCTCCATATCAACAATCATATTATGCTCCTTTGTTTCCTTTATATTTTTTCTAAAAAAATTAAGTGCTTTTTGTTTAGTTAAGTTTTTATTCTTTTTTAATGTTCCAGCAATTGGCTTGGTAGAAATGAATCTGCCTTTTTTTGTTATTAAATTTTCAGGAGAACAGCTAATTATTGAATAGTTTTTGTCCACTACCATAAATGATTCTGGCGCTAAATTTGTTTTTGCCAATCTACAAAAAAAATCCATTGGATCAATTAATGATTTTTTTTGATATTTTGTACATATTTTAATTTGATATGTTTCACCGGATTTTATCTTTTTTTTAAATTTATCAAATATTTTTTTGTAATATTTTTTGTTAATATTAATCATAAAATTTTTATTATTTTTATATTTTTTAAAATTTGTATAATTTATATTATTACTCAATTTTATATTTGTTTCTGGTTTATAAAATATTCCTTTTGGAAATTTAAATCCTTCCTGTTTAGGCAATTTTATGTCAATTAAATTGTTTAATATTTCATAACCAAAAAATCCAATAAATAGATCTGTACTATTTTTTTTTGGTTTATTTTTTGTAACTTTATTTATGAAATTTTTTATATTTTTATTTGTTAAAATAATTTTTTTTGAAAAGTTTGTATATAAATTAAAACCTTTTTTAGATTTATAAATTATAAACGGTTTTTTAGAGGTAACTAATTTTTCTAAATAATTTTTTTTTTATCAATTTTATACTGCTTTTAATCTTTCAACTGCCTGTTCTTTTATAGGCATATGTATAATCCCAGCAAATATAGATAATGCAATTGCTAAATACCACGCATAGTCATAAGATCCATGAAGGTCATAAAATAACCCTCCTAGATAAGCTCCAAAAAAAGATCCTATTTGATGGCTTAAAAAAACAATTCCATATAATAATCCTAAATATTTGGTTCCAAATATATGAGCCACTATTCCACTTGTTGCCGGTACAGTTGATAACCATAAAAATCCAAAAGTAGCACCAAAAATAACTGAATTTATAGTACTGGCAGGTAAAAAAATAAAAAAACATATTGAAACTCCTCTTAATAAATAAATTCCAGTCAAAATAACTTTCTTACTAATTTTTGTTGATAAATATCCACTGATTAAAGAACCTACTATATTAAAAAGACCTATCAAAGATAGAATCATTGCTGCTGTCCAATCATCTAAACCTCTATCAACGACATACTTTGGTACGTGAGTTCCAACTAAAGTAATATGGAAACCACATACAAAAAATCCAGCTGTCAAAAGTATATAACTTTTATTTTTAAAAGCCTCTTTAAGAGCATTTATAACACTCTGATCATTAGATTTTTCAGTTAATTGTTCCTGAGTTGGAGATCTGACAAAAAAAGCTACTAGCAAGCCAAATGATAAAAATATCATAAATATGAACAACGTTTGAACCCAACCATTATTTTCTAAAGAATAGTTTGTGTATAATGGTGAAAGAAAATAACCAAATGATCCAACAGCTGTAACTAAACTCATTGCTATCGTTCTATTAGACAGTGGAAAATGTTTTCCTACAATTGACATTGGGATGCTAATGGCTGTTCCTCCACAACCAATTCCAACTAATACACCTAAACTAATTTGAAAATAAATTCCGGTATTTGGTCCAGCATATAAAAAATATATACCTAATATATAAAAAATAAATGCAAGGCTTATAGCTTTATGCCCACCATATTTATCTGCAATAGCACCAAATATTGGTCCTGATAAACCCCAACCTAACATTTGAATACCAATTGCTAAACCAAACTCTGTGTTTGAAATATTCAAATCTTTATTAAAATCCATGAAGAACATTCCAAAGACTTGCCTTACACTTAGTGATATCAATACAACTAAACAAGCTGCAATGAGAGTTACTAATGCAGTATTATTTTTTATAAATTTTTCAGAACTCATCTAATATACTTCAATGATTTTTTTAAATCATCTATAAGATCTTTAGGATCTTCAAGCCCAATATGGAGTCTGACTAAACGTTCATTTTTTTTTAAATTTAAAAACTTTCTATTTCCTCTTTCAGAAACACCTTGATGTAAAGCTAAACTTTCAAAACCACCCCAGCTATAACCATACCCAAATAATTTAAGTGAATTTACAAATTTAATAACAGAATTTTTATTATTAGCTCTAATTTTTAAACCCATTAAACCAGAAGCTCCTGAATAATATTTTTTCCATAATTTATAATTTAATGATCCTTTTTTGTAAGGATATAACAGTTTAACTTTTTTATTTTTTAATAAGAAAGCTGCAACTTTTTTTGCGTTGTCTTGATGTTTTTCAAGCCTTACATCTAAAGTACGTAAACCTCTCGTAATCAAATATGCATCATCAGGTCCTAAACGTAAGCCTGTAATTTTTTGAGCTTTCTCAACATGTTTGAAAACTTTTTTGTTTACCGCTAATGTACCTCCCATAACATCTGAATGACCAGAATAATATTTAGTTGCAGAAACTATTGCCATATCAAAACCTAGCTTCATTGGTTTAAAAAAATATGGTGTTGCCCAAGTATTATCAATTGCTGTTATAATTTGATTTTTTTTTGCTATAGAAATTATTTTAGATAAATCTTGAAACTCAAAAGAGTTACTGCCAGGATTTTCTACAAAAATAAGCTTTGTTTTTTTAGTAATATTTTTTTTTAATGAATTTAGATCATGTGGATTATAAAAAATTGTTTTGATATTAAATTCATTAAGATAATCTTGTGTAAGCATTCTAGTTGGATTGTAAACTGGATCAGCAACCATTATTTCATCACCTGGTCTTACAATGCTAAATATTGCCAAAAATACAGAACCAAAACCTGTTGGTGTTAAAAAAACATGGTAAGACTCTTCAAGTTTTGTTAATATTTTTGAAAGTATATGGGTAGTTGAGGTACCCTGTCTTCCATAATCAAAATGCCCTCCCCTTGGATCTTTCTTATATTTAGCCTGTGTCTTTCTAATATCGCTCATCGATTTAAATATAATTGTAGATGCTCTAACAACTGGTGGATTTACTGAATGATTATGAAAATCCTTAGCTGTATGTTTTAGAAATGTTTTAAAAGAATGGCCCATAAAAAAATTTGATATGTTTCGACGACAATGCTATATCCGTGAAATAAGTCAATATAATTGTATAATTAAGGAGATTATGGGGTACCCAAAAAAGCATAGAGGCCGAAGAAAAATGGGCTCAAAAAAAAGACGAGCAAGAAAGAAAAACAAGAAAAAATAGACCAATAAATGGAGAAAATTGAGAAAGTTAAATCCATCAGTGTGTGGATTTTTGTAGTCCCTTTTGTAGCTGTAAATACTTGCTTAATATTAATTACTCAGTTTCATGGACTTTTTCCTAATCCTGGAGATATAATCCATTCGACTATTCCATACATAGATGGCGGAGCTTCTATTAGTAGAACAGCGAGAGTTTTTCCAACTTATTTAATATTTAAACCTGCAATGTTTTTAACATCATTTTTACTTATAAAGTATTGGTTATATAATAAAGAAATAATTTTATCATTTGATAAAAATCAAAAAAATACAAAAATTATTGTTTTCTTTGGAATAGCTTCAGCTGTTGCCTTAACTATTCATTCAATTTTTTTAGGAATCAAAATTGATAATGATATCTATAAACTTTTTAGAAGAGTAATTATGTTATCATTTATAATATTTGAAATTGTAGCCCAAGCATACCTTGTCGCAACATTATATTCACTTAAAAAAAATCTATTAGAATTTATTAATACAAAATATTTAACTATGAAATTAATATTAGTAACTACTTTAATAATTGTAGCATTTATAAGTGCACCATTTTTAAATAGTTCAGGTTATAAATTTTTTAAACATGCTCTTGAATGGGATTATTTTATTGGAGTAATAAGCTTTTATTTACTAACCCATTTTATGTGGAAAAAGCAAATTAAGAAAATCACTAAAAGCCAGAGATAATATTATTTAATTTTAAGAAATAGTAAAAAAGTATATTTTTTAGACTCATTAAGTTTTTATTTATTTAATAAGTCTTTCCATTCGCTAATTATTTCCATATTTGTTATTGAGTCTTTCCATCTCATTAATGGATATTTGTTCTCAGTTGATTTATTCATTATTTGTTCTGTTACTATATTAATACTGCATGCATAAATTGAGTATTTAGAATGTATTTCTTTTGTATATTTCTTAAATTTATTTTCTATACCTATAAAGCTTTTTTTAGACGGTAACCATGGATTATTAATAGTTATTTTGCCTTTTGTTCCAACTATTAGTGATGTGCTATCAATTTTTTTTCTAATTGCAGCATTTAATTTTGCTTCTAAACCACCATCAAAAACTAAAGTTGTATATGCTTCGTCATCTGTACCTCTAAAATTAAGTGAACCCCTAGAATCTTTTAATTTAAAATTAAAAACATAATTTTCATTTTTTGATATTGCTTCGATGAGTAATGCGAATGAGGTTGTATAACAGCCAACATCTAGTATAGCTCCTCCACCCAATTTTTTGCTAAAAAGTCTATTGTTTGGATAAAATTTATATCTATTTTTTTCTGAAAATCCAAAACCTGAAGTTATATGTCTAATTTCTCCAATTTCATCGTTTTCAATCAGATTGACTATTACTTCTGTTTGTGGATGACTTCTATAAGCAAACGCTTCTAGGAAAAAAACTTTTGATTTATTTAATTGGCTAAAAACTTCCTTAGCCTCTTTATGATTTAATGCCATAGGCTTTTCACACAATATATTTTTTTCAGCCTTAGCTGCTTTAATTATTAATTCTGAATGAGTGTTGTTAAGCGTTGCTATATATACAGCATCAACTTCATTACAATTTAGTAAATTTTCGTAGGTATTGAATCTGTATTTTTCTAAAATATTATATTTTTTTCCAAAAAAATTTAATTTGCTATTATTAAAACTGCTAATAGCTATTAATTTTGCGTTTTCAACTTCTTGAATTGCTTCACCAAATTTTTCAGCTATTTTACCTAGACCTAATATTCCCCATCTAATCATTAATTTTTATAATTTTAAATAATTATTTAGTAATCCAGCCACCACCTAAAACTTTATGTCCATTATTATCTTTAGCATAAAAAACACACGCTTGACCTGGTGAAATTCCATATTCATCTTCTAACAATTTTACAGATGCTTTAGACTCATTAATCTTAATTTTAGCTTTTATTAATTTACCAGTAGAACGAACTTTTACAAATAATTCATTTTGAAAATCTTTTTTATTATTTGTTATAATATTAATATCTTTTAAATTTATCTCAGTTTTAATTAGATGTTTCTTATTACCAACAATAATTTCATTTTTAGTTGAATCTATTTTAATTACATATAGAGGATCTTTGTCAGCAATCTTAATTCCTTTTCTTTGTCCAATTGTATAATTAATAATTCCATCGTGAATACCTATTACATTACCTTGAATATCTTTAATATTTCCTTTTGCAAATGAATTCGGTCTAAATTTTTCAATCACAGATGCATAATCTCCATTTGGAACAAAACATATATCTTGACTATCCGGTTTGTCAGCTACATTAAGGTCTAAGTTTTTTGCAATTTTTCTTGTCTCAGCCTTTTGTAAACTTCCTAAAGGAAACCTCAAATAATCCAGCTGTTCTTTTGTTGTGTTAAATAAAAAATAACTTTGATCTCTATTTAAATCTACACCTCTGTACATTTCTGTAACATCATCATTAGTGATACTTTTTACATAATGGCCTGTAACTAAAGCATCAGCGTTTAATTTTTTTGACTCATTAAAAAGATCGTTAAATTTTACTGTTTGATTACATTGAACACACGGTATGGGTGTTTCCCCATTAAGATAACTATTAATAAAATTATTTATAACTCCATCTTTAAATTTATTCTGGTAATAAAGAATTTTATGCTCAATTCCTAGTTTGTCAGCTACTCTTTTTGCGTCCATAATATCTTGACCCGCACAACATTGTCGTGATTGGGAAGTTATTTTTGCATCATCATATAATTTTAAAGTAATGCCAATTACTTTATAGCCTTCATTTTTCATAATACCTGCTACTGTTGATGAGTCTACCCCACCTGACATAGCAACAACTACTAGAGTATCTTTAGGGTCCTTATTAATTCCAATAGAATTAAATTTTGTCATATTTAATGTAATTTTTATTTATATTTTATATAGTTATATTAAATGATATTAGATTTTGAGCCAGGTGACAAAGTATTAAATCCAAACAATAAAAGTTGGGGTATCGGTCAAGTTCAATCAATAATTAACGATAAAATAACTGTTAATTTTGAAAATGTTGGAAAAAAAGTTATTAATTTTGGTAACATAAAATTAGAAAAAATAAAAAATGAATCAAAATAAATTAAAAGACATTACATTGTCATTATTAAATACTTTTGATGAAGCTGGAAAACTAGCACAGGAGCTTAGAAAAAAAGGATTATCTGAAAAAATAAAAAATGATAATACGCCTGTAACAAATGGTGATATTGAGATAAATAAAATACTTACTAAAAAAATATCAGAATTAACACCTGACATACCTATCGTTTCAGAAGAAACTTCGGAAAATAAAGAAAAAAAGATGGAAAATTTTTGGTTAATAGACCCAATTGATGGAACTTATGATTATATAAACAACAAAGAAGAATACACATTAAATGCAGCATTAATAATAAATAAAAAACCTATTATAGGAATAATAAATGCTCCTGATAAAAAAAGATTATTCTATTCTTATGGACCTTCAAATAGCTATGAATTAAACAATGGAAAAGAAATTAAATTAATTAAAAAAAAAAAAGAAAATAAAAATTTAATTACAGCAGTTTCTTACTCAAATAAATTAAAACCTGAAATTTTACAAATTCATAAAAAATATAATGTTGGTAAATACCAAAAAATGAAAAGTTCTTTAAAGTTTTGCGTAATTGCAGCAAGTGAATTTGATCTTTATGTAGCTGAACCAAGGGCATGTGAATGGGATATAGCTGCTGGTCATGCAATTCTTGAACATGCAGGTGGAACTCTTACTGATTTTGATGGAAATAAAATTTTGTATGGTAAACCAGGTTTTAAAAATCCCAGTTTAATTCTAAGAGGAAAACATATTATTTAATGAGTGAACAGTTAAGAACTATATTGATAATTATTGTATCTGTCTCAATATTTGGTCTACTTTTATTTGTATTTGTTAAAAATTATATAAAAAATAAAATTGATTATTTAGTTAAAAAAAATAAAAAAAAACTATAGTAAATTTATTATTTTATTATAATCATCTTTTTTTATATCCATTACTTTTTTTGAAACTTCAAAGTCAAATCCATTCCTGGCTAAAATAGAAATATCTTTTTTATAAAATAAACTTCTATTATCTTCTGTTCTTGCTGGTCCAATTCTTTTTTTTTTACATATTTTAATTGCTGAAAAAAAATCTTGATCTTCATTATTTTCTTTAATCTTACTTATAGTATTTTTTATATGCTCATCATTTATTCCTTTTGTAATTAAATAATTTCTAATCTTTCTAATTGAACTCCCTTTTTGTATTAAATTTCTTGCTTTAGTTTCGGAATAAAATTTATCACTAATAAATTTTGTTTTCTCAAGATCTATCAAAACAATATCAATCAAATTTGTAATATCTTGTTTTTTCACATGTCCTATTGAAGCTCTTAAATATTTTTTTAATAGATATGTTTTCAATTGTTGCTTAGATGGAGCATATTTTTCTATATAAGAAAATGAGAAATTCCTCATTTCTTCAATAGTAACCTCTAGTGATTTTTTTTTTTTAATAGGAATCATAGTATGTTTTAATATAATATATTTTTTTATGATCGAGCAAATTTATACCTATTTCACCCTAGAAATAATCTATTTATGGTTAAACATTGGTATTATACCCTTTTGGTTGACTTTAATTTTTTTTCCTAATTCAAATATATCTAAAATGTTTATTACATCTATTTTTCCAATAACTTTACTTAGCATAGTGTATGGATATTTAACTTATATATTGTTTAAGAATGACTTTAATTTCCTTGGTAATTTTAATTTATATTTAGGTTTAGATGAACTTATAGACTTGTTTAAAGATAGTTCTTTTTTAATTCTATTTTGGATACACTTTTTGGCTGTTAATTTATTTTGCGGTGGATGGATTGTTAAAGATTATCAAAAATATAATATAAATAAAATTTTAGTTTTTTTTCCATTGATAATTACATATTTTGTAGGTCCATTAGGTATTTTCACTTATTGGTTTATAAGAATTTTTTATGCTAAAAAAATTTCGCTTTACGACTGAGAAATTTTAAAACCATCATTTTTCATTGCTGCAAAACCTCCATCAATATGAGAAACTTTTTCAAAACCCATTTCTTGTAATGATTTAGCTGCTAAAGCAGATCTTAGCCCACCTGCACAAAATAATACTATCTCTTTATTAGCATCTATATCTCTTGCGTAGGGGCTCTCAGGATCAACCCAAAATTCTAACATTCCTCTAGGCATATGTAAGGAATTTTCAACTTTGCCTTCTCTTTGTAATTCTCTTATGTCTCGAATATCAATTAAATTACATTTATTATCATTGCTTAGCTTCAAAGCTTCATTTGGTGTTATAGTTTTAATTATTTTAAGTGCTTCAGTAACAAGAGTTTGTGATGATTTAATAGCCATAATATTGTAAATATTTAATCATAAACAATTATATGAAAAAAAACATCATAAAAAAAATTTTTATTACACTTTCAAGAATATTTGGCTATGAAATTATTGATCAATCAGAATATATTTCACCAACACTTGGTAAATCATTAAATGAAGATCTGTCAATTATAAATAAAAAATCAATTGTTTTACCTTTGGGAGAAGTAAAAATAACAAGAAAGGTTAAATCTATACTTGTTATCTTTAGAATGAATACTGATATCGAAATATGGGATCAAAGTAAAAAAAGATTATTTGAAAAACCAAAAATTGAATATTCATTGAGATCATTAAGCTCATTAATAAGATCTATTAAATTTTGTATGAATAAACATTCAAATATTAAAATTAAAATGATTATTGTAGATGACAATTCTAAGGAAGAAAATCTGTCTAAAGTTAATAAAATAATAGATGGTAATAATTTAGACATTAACTTGATAACTTTGGATAACGATGATTATAAAAATATAATTAAAAAACAAAAAAGTGAGCAGACCTTTTCAAATCTAGCTAGCTTGTTAAAATGCTTTGAAATTGGGAAAGAGCAAGGTGAAGACTTAATTTATTTTATTGAGGATGACTATTTGCATTTTGAACCAATGATGGAAGAAATGATTGCTTCATACGAAAGAATTGCCACACAACTAAAAAAAGATATTTTTATGTGTCCTGCAGATTACCCTTATTTATATATGTCTAATAAAAAAACAAACATTTTAATTGGTAATAAGAGACATTGGAGAACAATAGATAGAACATTGTGCAGCTTTTTAACTAGTAAAGAACTAATAAATAAATATTGGGACAATTTTTATAATAATTGTTTAGACAGACATGACCCATTTGAAAAATATCTTAACGAAATTTATAAAAAAGAATTTTGTATTTCTCCATTAAAAAGTCTTTCTTTACACCTAACTAATATAAATTCAAGTTATGGCTTATCACCATTTATTAATTATAAAAAATTATGGGATGAAAATGAATGGATCTCTTAGAAAGATTAAACCAGCTGATAAGAAACAATGGGTAAACCTTTATAAGAGTTATGCAAATTTTTATAAAGTAGAAATAAATGAGAAAATTCTTCAAACTGTGTGGAATTGGTTATTTGATAAAAGCCATGAGGTTGAGGGTCTTGTCTATGAAGTTAATGAAAATATAGTTGCTTTTGCTCATTACAGAAGAATGCCAAGACCTTTAAAAGGACAGAATATTTGCTTCCTAGACGATCTTTTTGTCGATCCAGATTATAGAGGAAAAAAAATTGGTGAAAAAATTCTTAATGAGTTAAAAAAGATATCAAAGTCCAATGGATGGGATTTGATTAGGTGGATAACCCATAAAGAGAATATTAGAGCCAAGACTTTGTATGACAGAGTTGCTCAAAAGACTTCCTGGGATTTATATGAAATGTAAAAAAGGCCTCACTTAAAATGAGGCCTTCTAGACTGTAAAGGGAACAGAATTTTTTCAGGGGCTCTCTAATGAGTAGTATGAAGAAGTAGAGAGCCCCTGTATCACATATGATTAGTCTCGAATTGCGTAAGCAATAACACCAGTTTCAGTAACGTCAGTGCCTTTTGTTTCACCTTCTTTACTTAATCTTAGTCCAACAGTAGCTTTAATAATTTTAAACACTATATATGCAACTGCAAAAACAAAAATGTTAACTGATAAAACTCCAATTAATTGTGTGCTAAAATTTGCACCTGCATTTGTTGCTGGCACTATTAATGTGCCCCAAATACCTGCAAATAAGTGCGCTGGTATAGCACCAACTACATCATCAATCTTTAATGAAAATAATAGTTTTGTACCATAAACTACAATCAATCCACCTACTGCACCAATTAAAATTGCCGCTAAAGGTGAGGGCATTAAAGGCTCAGCTGTAATAGCAACTAATCCACCAATACATCCATTTAACATTTGAATAACATCTGTTTTACCAAAATGTAATCTTGTTATAATTGCTGCACCAATTACTCCACCTGCGCCAGCTAAAAATGTATTAATAAAAATTTTTGAAACTGCAATCGCATCTGCAGAAGTTCCTATTGCTAATTGTGAACCACCGTTAAAACCAAACCAACCTAACCAAAGCACAAATACACCTAAAGTTACAAGTGGTATTGATGATGCTGCGAATGGTTTAAGTGGAG
>MDSV01239440.1_pt1 | contig 11944 bp, 12 predicted proteins | sample 810851 | NCBI WGS metagenome assembly MDSV01 (sample SAMN05326640, study PRJNA326480) | marine metagenome | isolation source: seawater | place: Atlantic Ocean: North East | collected 2012 | reverse complement strand
TAAAATAATTTATACATTAAATAACTATGTCTTTTAATACTTTTGGAAAAATATTTAGATTTACCACATGGGGAGAGTCCCATGGTCCTGCTATTGGCTGTGTAATTGATGGTTGTCCCCCAAATATACCTATATCTGAAAAAGAAATACAGAAAGATATGGATAAAAGAAGACCAGGACAATCAAAATTCACTACTCAAAGAAAAGAGTCTGATAAGGTAATAATTTTGTCTGGAATATTTGAAGGAAAATCCACAGGTACTCCAATTTCAATAATAATTTATAACGAAGACAAAAAATCCAGAGATTATGAATCTATTAAAGATAAGTTTAGACCAGGACATGCTGATTATACTTATTTCAAAAAATATGGGATTAGAGATTTTAGAGGTGGTGGAAGACAATCTGCCAGAGAAACTGCTTGCAGAGTAGCTGCCGGAGCTATTGCAAAAATAGTTTTAAAAAAAATTATAGGTCTTAAATTTAATGTAATCGGAGCAGTTACCCAATTAGGGTTAATGTCATGTAATAAAAATAATTGGAAAGACTCCGAAATAAGGAAAAATCCTTTTTTTTGTCCTGATAAAAATTCTGTGAAATTATGGGAAAAATATCTTTTATCTATAAGAAAGTCTGGTTCCTCTTGTGGGGCTGTAATTGAATTGAGAGCATCAGGAATACCAATTGGTTTAGGCGCACCTATTTACTCAAAACTAGACACTGATATTGCGGCCGCGCTTATGAGCATTAATGCAGTTAAAGGTGTTAACATTGGATCAGGTATGAATGCAGCTTTATTAAGTGGAGAGGAAAACTCCGACGAAATAAGAAAAAGTTTTGGTAAAGTGAAATTCAAAACTAATCACGCCGGTGGAATTTTAGGAGGAATTTCTTCTGGCCAAGATATTGTTGCTTCATTTGCGGTTAAACCGACTTCTTCAATTTTAAATAGTCGTAAGACAATAAATAAAAAAGGTAAAAATACCAAAATTTCTGTCAAAGGAAGGCATGATCCTTGTGTAGGGATTAGAGCAGTTCCTATTGGTGAAGCTATGATAAGTTGCGTAATTCTCGATCACTTATTAATGCATCGAGCTCAATGTAATTAATTAATATTTTTACTTTTATTTTTTGCTAAAATAATATTTGAATTTAGAGTTTCTTGAATTTTGTTAACTATAGACAAACTATCTAATCCTGCTTTTTCATACATTTTTTCAGGAGTGTCTTGATCAATAAATACATCAGGCAAAATCATAGATCTAAACTTTATTCCTTTATCAAATACACCTCTGTCTGACAAAAATTGCATTACGTGCGAACCAAATCCTCCTATTGAACCTTCTTCGATTGAAACTAAAACCTCATGGTTATTTGCAACTTCCATAATTAATTTTTCATCTAAAGGTTTAGCAAATCTTGCATCAATGATTGTAATGTCTATTCCTTTTTGAAATAATATTTCGGATGCTTTAATACATTCTTGTAATCTTGCTCCAAAATTTAAAATTGCTGCTTTTTTTCCTTCTTTTATTACTCTACCTTTTCCAACTTTTAAAAATTCATCTATTGCAGGTATTGCTACTCCAGTTCCATTTCCTCGAGGATATCTAAATGCAGAAGGTCGATCATTAATATGGACTGAAGTATTAATCATTTTAACTAATTCTGACTCATCGCTTGCTGCCATAACTACAAAATTGGGCAAAGTAGATAAATATGTAATATCAAATGAACCGGCATGTGTCGGTCCATCAGCTCCAACAAGTCCTGCTCTATCTATAGCAAATCTCACAGGTAAAGACTGTATAGCAACATCATGAACAACTTGATCGTAGGCCCTTTGAAGAAAAGTGGAATAAATAGCTGCATATGGCTTATATCCCTCCGTTGCAAGGCCTGCTGCAAACGTTACAGCATGTTGCTCAGCTATTCCAACATCAAAAGCTCGATCTGGAAATTTTTTTTCAAATAAATTTAAACCTGTACCGGAAGGCATCGCCCCTGTTATTCCAATAATTTTAGTGTCTTGTTCAGCATGTTTAATTAAAGTTTCTGCAAAAACTTTAGTGTAGGAAGGAGAATTAGATTTAGATTTATTCTGTTCTCCAGTGGCTATATTAAATTTTGAAACTCCGTGGTATTTATCTCCAGAGTCTTCGGCTGGTTTATAGCCTTTACCTTTTTGAGTTCTTACATGGATTAAAATTGGACCTTGGTGCTTTGAGTTTTTAACATTTTCAAATATTTGAACTAAATTATCTACATCATGTCCGTCTACAGGGCCGATATAATAAAAACCTAGTTCACTAAATAATGTTCCTCCTGTAACTATCCCTCTTAATAAATCTTCTGCTTTTCCCGCCTTTTGACTGAATCTTTTTGAAAAAGCAGAAATTACCATTTTAACAGTTTCCCTTAAACTAAAATATAATTTTCCAGAGAGAAGTTTAGTTAAATACTTGCTCATTGCACCCACAGGTTTTGCAATGGACATATCATTATCATTTAAAACTACTATAAGTTTGGACTTAAGCGCCCCTGCATTATTCATGGCTTCATAAGCCATACCAGCACTCATAGCTCCGTCGCCTATAACTGCTATAACATTGTTATTGTTATTTGATAATTTTTTAGCTACCGATATTCCTAACGTAGATGAAATAGAAGTTGAGCTATGTGCTGCTCCAAATGGATCATATTCACTCTCTGATCTTTTAGTAAAACCAGATAACCCTCCACCTTTTCTAAGAGTTTTTATTCTATCTTTTCTTCCAGTTATAATTTTATGAGGATAACATTGATGACTAACATCCCAAACTAACTTGTCTTTAGGAGTGTCAAACACATAGTGTAGTGCTACTGTTAATTCCACAACTCCTAGACCTGCTCCAAGGTGTCCTCCAGTTTCAGAAACTACGTCGATAAGTTCATCTCTTAACTCGCCTGAGATTTGTTTTAGTTGTTCTCTTTTGAATTTTCTTAAATCTGCTGGGAAGTTTATTTGTCTAATTAATTTTGTCATCAAAAATTCCTACCAAGTATAAATTCAATTGAATTTGATAGATCTTTTGCTTTTTTTCCATGTTTTTTTAATTTAAGCAATATTTTTTTTTTTAATCTATTTGCATAAATATAAGCTTTCTCATAACCCATCAAATTAATCAAGGTTGATTTTCCCTTCTTGTTATCTTTTCGGATTGGTTTACCTGTAATTTCTTTAGAACCCTTAATGTCTAAAAAATCATCAGCTAACTGGAACAAAAGTCCAATTTCTTCACCCAAAGTACTTAAGTGTTTTTTTTCTTTTTTAGTTTTTTTGGCTAAAACAGCTACTGCATAAAGACAAAAGCTAAAAAGTTTTCCAGTTTTTTTCGTTTGCATATTCAAGATATGACCTAAATTTTTTTTCTTATTTTCATATTTTAGATCCAATTCCTGTCCTCCCGCTATACCTGTGTGGCCGGAACAAAAAGATAATTCTTTGATTATCTCATTTTTGAGTTTTGCATTAATGAAATATTTATCATTTGCTATAATCTCAAATGCTAACGTTAATAAAGAATTACCTGCTAAAACAGCTGAGGACTCTCCAAATTTAACATGCGTTGAAGGTTTGCCTCTCCTAGTATCATCGTTATCCATACATGGAAGATCATCATGAATTAGAGAGTATGAATGAATACATTCTACACTTGCACAAATATTAATTAATTTTTTTTGATTTAAATTAAATATTTTTCCTGTATCAAATATTATGGTTGATCTTATCTTTTTTCCACCTGATATTAATCCATACTTCATAGGTGTAATCAATAAAGAATTATCTTGTTTTTTTAGATAACTGATTAAAAATTTATCAACTTTTTTGGCATTTTTGATTAGTTTATTTTTTATCATGTTTTTTAATTTTTTTTGTTGATAAAGAAATTTCTTTTACTTTGATTTTAAATAACTGATCTATGTGTTTATTTAGTTGTATTAATCTTTTATAATCATCGATTGAGTCGGTCAAATTGACATCTTTTCTCTCAAGTTTATTTAAAATATCATTAATTTCGTCTTTGGCGTCTTTTAATGATTTACTTTTTATGTTAGCTGGAATATTTTCGTTTTTCATTAAGCTTATAATAATTACATTATGAAAAATATCTATTCAAATATATTTTCTTTTAACAAAAAAATACTGAATAAAACTATTATAAATTTAAAAAAAGGTAATGTATTGGCCTTGCCAACAGAAACTGTTTATGGGTTAGCAGGAAATGCGTACTCAGCAAGAGCGGTAAATAAAATTTATAAACTTAAAAAAAGACCAAAACAGAACCCGTTAATAGTTCACTTTTACGATTTTAATGATGTAAAAAATGACGTATTTTTAAATAAAAACTTCTTTAAGTTGTATAAAAAATTTTGTCCAGGACCAATTACATTTATTCTTAAAAAGAAAACTAATTCTAAAATTAAATATGTAGGTCCGAATAAATTTAATACTGTTGCTGTAAGATTTCCTAAACATAAAATTATAAGATCTATATTAAAGAATATTAATTTTCCACTTGCAATGCCAAGTGCAAATATATCATCACATGTAAGCCCAGTAAGTGCAAAAGATGTATCGGACGAATTTAACAAAAAAATTGAATTTATAATTAATGGAGGTAGATCTCAAATTGGAATTGAGTCAACTGTAATTGATTTGACTGGTAGTCCTTCAATTTTAAGACCAGGCATAATAGGGCCAGAAATGATTAACAACTTGTTAAAAACTAAAATAAATATTACAAAAAGAAATTATCAAATTAAATCACCAGGCATGTTAAAAAAACATTATTCACCAGGAATACCAGTATACCTAAATAAATCATCAGCTTCAGATAAAATTGCTTTAATAACCTATGGTAAAAAATACAGGAATAAAAAAAATCATTTTAATTTAAGTAAAAGATCTAGTTTAAAAACTGCAGCTTCAAATTTATTTGAAACACTAAGAAAAATAAAAAAATTAAAATACAAAAAAATAAATGTAGTTAAAATACCCAATAAAGGTCCCGGTATCGCAATTAATGATCGTTTAAAAAGAGCAGCTCAAAAATAATGAAATTAGAAGTAATTAATCTTAGTAAAAAATTTAAAGATATCTTAGCGGTTAATGGAGTTAGTTTTACAATTAAAAAAAATAAAACTATGGGTTTATTAGGTCCAAATGGTTGTGGAAAAACTACATCAATAGGAATGATGTTAGGATTGATTACGCCCTCTGAAGGTAAAATTTTAATCAATGACATAGAACTAAATGCAAAAAATAGAATTAATTTGTTAAAAGAAATGAATTTTGCTTCACCATATGTCGAATTACCAAAAAAATTAACAGTTATTCAAAACTTGGAAGTTTACGCACGTTTATACGGTGTAAAAAATATAAAACCTCGAATTGAAGAAATGGTAGAAGATTTAAATTTAAAGCAATTTATAAATAAAAATACTGGAGAATTATCTTCAGGACAAAAAAATAGGGTTTCATTGGCTAAATCTTTAATTAATAAACCTAAATTATTATTTTTAGATGAACCAACAGCAAGTCTAGATCCAGATGTTGGAGATTTTGTAAGAAAATATATAGAAAATTATAAATCAAAAAATGAGTTAACTATACTTTTAGCCTCTCATAATATGAAAGAAGTCGAGAGGCTTTGTGATAATGTAATAATGATGAAAGGAGGTTCTATTGTTGACAAGGGAACCTGTAAAGATTTAATCAATAAACATGGTAGAGGCAATTTAGAAGAAACTTTTCTTAAAATAGCAAGGAGTAAAAAATGAATTTTAATAAAATTTTTGCTTTAAGTTTAAGACATATCTACTTGATTAAAAGTTCATTTCCTAGAATTTTAGATTTAATTTATTGGCCAACTATACAAATATTTTTATGGGGATTCATTTCAAAATTTTTTACGTTAAGTTCAAGTTACTATAACAATACTGTTGGAATAATATTAAGTGCAGCAATACTTTACGACTTTTTGTTTAGATCAAGCATAAGTTATAACATGATGTTTTTAGAGGAGATTTGGAGTAGGAATTTTACAAATCTTTTCATTGCCCCAATCAAAATTAGCGAGATTATCGCTGCCCTTACTATGACAGCTATTTTTAGAACTCTAATTGGATTATTACCGGCATCTTTAATAGCTATACCCCTTTTTGGAATTTCGATTTTTAAAATCGGAATTCCTCTTATTTTTTTATTAATCACTCTATATATATTTGGTGTAACATTAGGATTGCTTGTAACATCTGGATTAGTGAGATTTGGGCCTTCTTTTGAAAATATAGCTTGGGCAAGTTTATTTTTTTTAGCTCCTCTTGGCTGTATTTACTATCCAATTGAAATATTACCTGAATGGTTACAAATAATTTCAAAATTATTGCCTTTAGTCCATATTTTTGAAGAAATGAGAAATATACTAATTTATGGTATGATTAATTACGCTCAAATTTTTAAGGCAATACTTATGTCTTTTTTATATTTTATATTTGGAGTATTTATCTTTTACTGCTCCTATAAAGGAGCAAAAGTCCGCGGCACCTTAATTAATATGGGAGAATAAACCATGCATAAACAAATTGAACAAATAAAAAAAAATGAAAGTAGCCCAAAAGTAATAAAGAATATTTTTGATAAAGAGGAAATAAATAAATTTAAAAATTTATATAATGAGTTGCCAGTTACAGTTCATAATAAAAAACAAAATGTAATCAAAAAAAGATGGCTAATTGACTACGGTAAAGAATTAGAAAAATTATTTTACCAAAAAGTAAAAAATGAAATTGGTGATTTTAAATATGATAATCTTAAAACTGAAGATGGTAAGGATATACTGGGGTTATTTCAAGAAAGTTACAATCCAATAGGTTTACATATAGATGGTGGTTTCAATTTTCAAGATTTAATATATAAACAAACCCTTATTCCTCTTACACCCGTGGGAAGCACTGTAATTTTTAAAAATAAGTTTTATGGTCAATCAACAAATTTCACAACTGACCAAAACGAATTAGCAATTAAAGATCTTAAATATGGACAGAACAAAAGATCTTCAGATCATATAGGGTTATATGGTGACAAACCCTTTGACCTTCAAATGCATGAGAAATATCTAAATCACGAAAAAATTGAGAATTTGGTTGGTCTGGAAATAGAACTTATTTATCAATGGGAGGTAGGTTCAATGCTAATTTTTGACAGAACAAATCTGCATTGTTCCTCTTCCGTTATAGATGGTAAAAAAATTGGTTTAACTACTTTTACAAAAAAATGATTAAATTTTCTGAAAAAATTGGAAAAAGTTTTTCAAAGATTCTTCTTCCTTTACTTTTTAAGGTATTTTACTTTTTTAAGATAAATAGAAGAGCTATAAATTACTTTTCAGAAAAAAGTTTTTTTGCAAATAATAATCATAACTTAGTTGATTTAATTAGTTCTCTATTAAACAAAAAAAAAATTCTAGTATTAGATGTAGGTGCGCAAGGTGGCTTTAATTCAGATCATTTTTTACCAGAGAAATATAATTTTTTTTTTAAATCAATTTTAGTAGAGCCAATTAAAAAAGAGGCAGAAAAATTAAAGAAAAATGATAATTATGTTATAAGTAATGGTTTATGGAGTTCTAGTATAAAAAAAGAAATAAACATACTTGGAAATAGGCTTGGCAGTTCTTCTATGTATGAACCTGATTCAAATTTATTTGACTTGCACAATATAAAAAAAAAGGATTATAAAGATTATGAGATAACGGATAAAATCGAAGTTCAATGTGAGACTTTGAGTGACTCATTAAATAATCTTAAAATACAAAAACTTGATTATCTAAAAATTGATACTCAGGGAGCAGAATTAGAAATTTTAAAAGGTATAGGCAATTTTAGACCATTGCTCATTAAAATAGAAGCCCACGTACACTCTATGTATAAAAATGTTCCAAGTTGGACCGAGCTTTTAGATTATTTATTTAAATTAAATTATATAGTAATAGATTGGAAGGCAATCGGCTCCCATTCAACAAGGATTCCTGCTGAAATGGATATGATATTAATCCCGAATTTTAATAAAGAGATAGGAAATAAGATAATTAGAGAAAATGAGGAAAAATTTATCTCATTAATGTTAATATTTGGTCAAATAAATTTATTAAAAGTTATTTCTAGAAAAAATAATTTTAATTCTTTAGATAAAATCTTAAAAATTCAAGATCTATATTTTAACTAATGGCTATTTACGACTGTTTTCAATACTTTAATGAAGATCATATAGTCGATATTCGCTTAAATATATTAGATAAATACGTTGATTATTTTGTTATTTCGGAGTCCAATATGACTCATCAAGGTCATAAAAAAAAACTCAATTTCGATATTAATAACTTCCCTAAGTTTAAAGATAAAATAAAATATATTGTTGCTGATTTTAATGAAAAAAAAAAATTTACCAACCATAAATGGGGTGAGTCCATTATTGAGCAACACCAAAGAAATAATATTGCTAATGGCATCAAAGATGCTTCAGACAATGATTTAATTATTTTATCTGACACAGACGAAATTCCAGATTTAAAAAAATTAAATCAAATTGGAAAAAACGTTAAATTTATAGCTTTTTCACAAATGATGTTTATGTATAAATTAAATCTTCAGAATTTAAGTGAAAGTAATTGGATTGGTTCAAGAATGTGTTTAAAAAAATATTTTCCAATTCCGCAGAAATTAAGAAATATGAAATTTAAAAAATATCCTTTTTGGAGAATTGATAAACCAAAAACTCAAATTATCAAAGGTGGATGGCATTTTTCTTTTTTACAAAGCCCGACGGATATTTTAAAAAAGGTAAAATCATTTTCACACGGTGAATTCAATACCGACGAGATTGCAGATGAAAAAAATATAAAATTTAGAATATCCAATAATGAAGACATTTTTGATAGAGGAATAAGATTAAAAAAAATTGAAATTAATTCTGACTATCCTGAATATATTGTCAATAACATAAATAAACTATCGGAATGGATTATCTGATTTTTGGTGCGCCCGGAAGGATTTGAACCCTCAACCTCCTGATCCGAAGTCAGGCGCTCTATCCAGTTGAGCTACGAACGCATTAGGCTATAATCTAAATTAAATAATGAATAACACAATAAAATTCTTAATAAGTAATAATGACAGTGAAAAAAGACTAGATATTTTTCTATCTAAAAAGATAAATGACTTAACAAGATCAAATATAAAAAAGATTATAGAATCAAGAAATGTGAAAATAAATGAGAAAATTGTAAGTTTGCCATCAAAAAAAGTAAAGCTAAATGATTTAATTTTAATTAAACTTGATAGAAAAATACCAGAAAAATTATTACCAAGTAAAATAAAATTAGATGTGCATTTTGAAGATAAAGATATTCTTATTATAAATAAACCTAAAGGGATGGTTGTGCATCCTGGATCAGGAAATTTTAAAGATACATTGGCAAATGCTTTAACTTACAAATATAAGAATAAATTATCTAATATTAATGGAAACCTAAGACCGGGTATAGTACATAGAATCGATAAAGAAACGTCAGGTTTATTGGTGATTGCTAAAAATAATTCAGCTCACGCTAGATTAGGAAAACAATTTAGTGATCATACGATCAACAGAACATATATTTGTCTAGTTTGGGGTGTTATAAGGCCTTTAGAGGGAAAAATAAAAACTCTAATTTCAAGAAATACTAAGAATAGACAGCTTATGACGGTAAGTGATATTAGAGGAAAAAAAGCGATAACAAACTATAAAACTATAAAAGTTTTCAATATTAAAGATGTTCCTAAAATTAGTTTAATTGAGTGTAAACTAGAAACTGGTAGAACCCATCAAATAAGAGTTCATATGAAATATAAAGGAGCTTCATTATTAGGTGATAAACAATACGGGAAAAAGAATATTAAGTTTAAAAAAATTAATAAAGACTTTTTTAGAATTTTATCAGAGTTAGACGGGCAAATGCTTCATGCAAAAAATTTGGGTTTTATGCATCCTGCTCTAAATAAATGGGTAAATTTCCAGTCAAAATTACCTAAACAATTTAAAAAAATGCTCGATTTATTGAGTAAACTTAGTGGTTGAAAAAATAAATTTTATATATAAATGAGAGATATGAATAACAAAAGTCAAATAAGTAATTTACCTTCACCCTCAGTAGGAGGTCTATCATTATACTTAACTCAAATTAAAAAGTTTCCAATGCTAGATGCTGAGGAGGAGTATATGTTAGCAAAAAATTGGAAAGAAAATGGAAATCTTAAATCTGCTCATAAATTAGTTACAAGTCATTTAAGATTAGTAGCAAAAATTGCAATGGGTTATCGAGGTTATGGATTGCCAGTAAATGAATTAATTTCTGAGGGAAATTTGGGATTAATGCAAGCTGTAAAAAAATTTGACCCAGATAAAGGGTTCAGGCTTGCTACTTATGCTATGTGGTGGATAAAAGCTTCAATTCAAGAATATGTTTTAAGATCTTGGAGTCTAGTTAAGATGGGAACTACGACCGCACAAAAAAAACTTTTTTTTAATTTAAAAAAACTTAAAAATCAGATAGCTCCAAATCAAGAGGGAGACCTTAAGAACGAACATGTAAAAGAAATTTCAAAAAGATTAGACGTTAATTCAGATGAAGTAATAAATATGAATAGAAGAATGATGGGACAAGAAAAATCTCTTAATGATCCAATAAAAAGTGGTGAGACAGATGAATGGCAAGATTGGTTAGTGGATGATACACTAGATCAAGAATTGATAGTATCTCAAAGACAAGAATACGAAGATAAAAAAGAATTACTTATAGGTGCTATGAAAGTATTAAACGAAAGGGAAAAAAATATAATAGAGGCAAGAAGATTGTCAGAAAAGCCTAAAACTTTAGAGGAATTGAGTAAAAAATATAAAATTAGTAGAGAAAGAATAAGACAAATAGAAACTAAAGCATTCGAAAAATTACAAAAATCAATGATAAACGCTAGTAAATCTAAAAATTTACTTCCAGCTAATTAAATTTTAAAAGGATCTTCAATCAGTATTGTATCGTCTCTTTCAGGGCTAGTAGAAATACTTGAAATTTTTGCCCCTATAAAGTCTTCCAAGGCATAAATATAATTTTTAGCATTTTCTGGAAGATCTTTTATACTCCTTACTCCTTGAGTTTTAGATTTCCATCCTTGAAAAGTTTTGTAAATTGGTTTTATATTTAATTGATCCTCTGAAGCTGAAGGTAAATAGTCTATTTTTGTTCCGTTTAAATCATATCCTGTGCACATTTTTATTTCATCTAGTTCGTCTAAAACATCTAGTTTAGTTAATGCAATTCCATTAATACCTGCAATTTTAATTGTTTGACGAACTAAAACGCCATCAAACCAACCACATCTTCTTTTTCTAGCAGTAACAGTTCCGAATTCTTTTCCTTTTCTACCTAGGCTTTCCCCTATTTCATTTTTAAGTTCAGTAGGAAAAGGTCCACTACCCACTCTTGTAGTGTATGCTTTTGTTATACCTAAAACATAGTTTATCTTATTTGGTCCTGTACCCGTTCCAGTTGCTGCCATAGCAGGCACTGTATTTGATGAAGTTACAAATGGATAAGTTCCATGATCTACATCTAGTAATATTCCTTGTGCACCCTCAAATAATATTTTCTTTCTATTTTTCATGAATTCATCTAACTTGAGCCAGACTGGCTGGGCAAATTTTAAAATTTCAGGTGCAATTTTCAATAATTCACTCTTAAGATCTTGTTTCTTATATATCTTTTTTTTAAGTCCTTTTCTTATAGCGTTATGATGTTTCAAAACATTTTCCAATCTAATGTCCAAATTACTTTCTGATCTTAAATCCATTACACGAATTGATCGT
>MDSV01084592.1_pt1 | contig 11944 bp, 8 predicted proteins | sample 810851 | NCBI WGS metagenome assembly MDSV01 (sample SAMN05326640, study PRJNA326480) | marine metagenome | isolation source: seawater | place: Atlantic Ocean: North East | collected 2012 | reverse complement strand
GAAGTCACAATGTACTTCAAGTCTGTCTAATTTTTAGACAGAAACCAGGAAAAATTAGTACAGCGAATAGCCCGTTTTAACGGAATCACTAATCGCAACAGCTAATTTGAAAAGCGCCAGACTCAGTCTGGCGTTTTTGTTTGTGCACTCCGCAGTGCTTTCAACATCATCCAGTTAATAACCCAGTAAAGATTGATTCATCATGCACATTAGAGTTTTAGGTTCAGCAGCGGGTGGTGGCTTCCCCCAATGGAATTGCAACTGCCCAAATTGTCATGGCGTACGCACTGGCAGCATCAAGGCAACCCCACGCACGCAGTCTTCAATCGCAGTCAGTTCGAATGCTGTAGATTGGGTTTTATTCAATACCTCTCCTGACCTGCTGGCACAATTGGCGGCGTTTCCGGCACTGCAACCAGCCAGGGCCATTCGTGATACCGCAATCAAGGCCATTGTTTTCATGGATAGCCAGATTGACCATACAACGGGTTTATTAATGCTGCGCGAAGGATGCCCCCATGAAATTTACTGTAGCGATATGGTGTTCGAAGATCTCAGCACAGGCTTTCCGCTGTTTGAAATGCTGAAACACTGGAATGGTGGGATTAATCGTCATCCAATCCCCTTAGATGGAAACAGTTTCAGCATAGCGGGTATTGACAATCTTTCTTTCACCGCCATCCCGGTGACAGGCAAAGCACCACCCTATTCTCCCCACCGGAACGACGCCCATGTAGGTGACAACATTGGTATCAAGGTTACTGACGACGTTAGCGGCAAAGCTGTGTTCTATGCACCCGGGCTTGGTGAGATCACCGATCAAACCCGGCAGTTAATGAGTGAAGCTGATTGCCTATTGATAGATGGAACCTTCTGGGAAGAAGACGAGATGCGGGTCGTTGGGCTTGGCGAGAAAAAAGCGGCCGATATGGGACATCTACCGCAGTCTGGAGCGGGGGGTATGTTAGACGTTTTGCGACCCATGAATAAACCTCGTAAAATCCTTATACATATAAACAATACCAACCCAATCTTGAACGAAGAGTCCGAACAACGGCAGCGCGTGCTTGATGAAGGTGTTGAAGTATCTTATGACGGTATGGAAGTGGAGCTTTAGGCTAACTGCTTTATCGCTGACGCCAACGATCCTGCGAGATTTATAATGAGTAGCCTGAACATCGACACAGATCAGTTTTCTATCAACCCCCAGTATCGATTTCAATGGGAAGAGGCACAGGAATGCCATGTGCTGCTGTTCCCCGAAGGGTTGGTCAAATTAAGTGGCAGCGCAGCGGAAATAATGCAGCGCTGTCAGCAACCAACAACGCTTGCTGCTCTTGTGGATGAACTGCAGCAAACGTTTCCTGGGGTCGAAGGACTCGAGAATGACGTAAGAGAATTTTTGAACGATGCCCGAGAACAAGATTGGATCGTCTCCGTCTGACGGTGTAGAAGAGAAAAAATATATCCCTATGTGGCTGCTGGCAGAGCTGACTTATGCCTGTCCGGTACAGTGCCCATACTGTTCCAACCCTCTACAAATCTCTGCTAACCGAAAACAAGAGCTCACCACTGACCAATGGATTGATGTGCTTCGTCAAGCCCGTAAGCTGGGCGCAGTTCAGCTAGGGTTTTCTGGCGGAGAACCTTTGGTGCGCACGGATTTATTGCAGTTGCTTGAAGAGGCAAAATCCCTTGGCTTCTATACCAACCTCATTACTTCGGCCATCGGTTTAGATGCTGACAAGATCGCTGCATTTAAGGAAGCCGGGCTCGGACATATTCAAATATCCTTTCAGGGCAGTAATAGGGAGTCCAACGAAAAATTTGGCGGAACCGACAGTTTCGACCAGAAGATGGCAATGACCAAAGAAGTCATCCGCCAGAAATTACCACTCGGATTAAACTTCGTTCTCCATCGGCATAACTTGCACCAAGTTGGAGAATTTCTTGAAACTGCTGAGCAGCTCGGCGCAGAGTTCGTCGAACTGGCCAACACGCAATATTATGGCTGGGCCAAACACAACCAACAGGGTTTGCTGCCCAGCAAGAAGCAATTAGAAGATGCCGAGCGTGTAACTAATGAATTCCGGAGCCGTCACAAGGGCAACATGGACGTATTTTTTGTAGCACCGGATTACTATGATGACCGTCCAAAGAAGTGTAGCAATGGATGGGCGACGACATTTATTAATGTTACTCCTGAAGGCGACGTGTTGCCGTGTCACGCCGCAAAGATTATTCCAGGCGTGGAATTTCCGAATGTAAAGCAGCAAAACCTTGGTGATATATGGCGCTCTTCGGATCTGTTTAACAAATATCGCGGGACAGATTGGATGGTCGAACCTTGCGCCAGCTGCCCGGAAAAAGAGATCGATCTCGGGGGCTGTCGCTGCCAGGCCTTGATGCTAACGGGAGATGCAGCAAATGCTGATCCAGTTTGCAGCCTTTCTCCGTATCATGACAAGGTGACTGCTATCACTAATCAAGCGCAAAATGAGTTTGACCCTGACGAGCCAGCACCATTGTTATTTCGAAATATGAAAAACGCTAAACAATTCAACACTGATCAATCCTAGAGAGTCATCATGAGCGCCTGGAGTAGAGAGGAGTTTGAACAGAAACTCCGAGAGAAAGGAAAGTATTATCACATCTATCATCCGTTTCACGTAGCCATGAACGGCGGCGAGAGTAGTCGCGAACAGATTCACGGTTGGGTGGCAAACCGCTTTTACTACCAGGTAACAATCCCGATCAAGGATGCTGCCATCATGGCTAACTGCACGGAGCGGGACGTGCGGCGTGAATGGGTGCAGCGTATTCTTGATCATGATGGCGTCGACGGAGAAGAAGGCGGCATAGAGGCATGGTTGAGACTGGGCGAAGCCGTGGGCATGACACGCGAGCAAATCGTATCCCATGAACAGGTGCTTCCGGGAGTGCGTTTCGCGTGTGATGCATATCTAAACTTTGCCAGGCGCGCGAGCTGGCAAGAGGCAGCATGTTCTTCTTTGACTGAGCTGTTCGCCCCGGAGATTCACCAGTCGCGTCTCGATTCCTGGCCAACTCACTATCCGTGGATCGATGCCGAGGGATACCAATATTTTCGCAAACGCCTTTCTGAAGCACGTCGTGATGTGCAGCATGGCTTGAACATCACTCTAGACCACTTCAAAACCCGCGAGCAGCAGGAACATGCACTGGATATCCTGCAGTTCAAGCTTGATGTGCTGTGGACTATGCTGGACGCGATGCAGTTGGCTTATACCTACAATGAGCCACCATTCCACTCTTGCCGCTAGATCGTGTGTCGTAGGTAAAAAAAGGGGTCAGAGTAAAAATACAGTACTGTATTTTTACTCTGACCCCTTTTGTTTCCCTACTCTTCAGCCTCACTCACCCGCGTGACATTGTCATCCGGATTTCGGTCGATCATCTTGTTGAAGGGATCGATGCCCACTGAGACCGGGCGCTGGTCGACATTCACGGTGAAAGACTGTTGCTCCTGGTCAATCCGTTCCTTCTGTACATACAGTACTTCTGGCACACCGGTTTCGGGATCGTCTTCACCCAGGACACCGATGTCCAATAGAGCATCGATCTCCACCTGGGTCTCTTCGCCCTGACCATCAGCCTCGAACTTGGATGCCGACACGTTTATCGTGACGTCGAAGCTGCCGTCATCCAGTTCAGTGTAGAAGCTGTCTTCGGCACGCAAATCAAACAGCACAATCTTCTCGAACAGGTCCGTGATCACCGATTGAAATTCCGGTGCCGCGGCTTCTCGAAACTTGGCAATCAGATCCCGGGTGGTGGGATAAGGCGGGCCCTGAAAACCCCATTCATCGATAAATTCGCTTAGTACTCTGTTGACCGTTTCTTCACCCAGATAATCCTTCATGGCATAAAGCACCAGGCTACCCTTACGGTAGTGAATATAGCCCTGGTTCTCCACCAGCATCAGCGGCAATTCCTCTAACACCTCGGCGCCACGGCTGTTAAGGTAGTTATCCAACTCATACTTCAGGAACCGCTGCATAGCGGCGGGCCCATACTCCTGCTCCATCACCATTAACGCTGAATACTGCGACAGAGTTTCGGTGAGCACTGCCCCGCCCTGAACATTGGCCCCGATCACCTGGTGCGCCCACCATTGGTGAGCCAACTCGTGAGCCGTGACATAAAACACATAGTCTATGCTCTCGGGATCGCGGATGTCGGCCACAAAGCCAATAGCCTCGGAAAACGGAATCGTGTTCGGAAAAGACTGCGCAAAGGTGCCGCGCTGCCTTGGGAACTCGAAGATTCGATACTGACGGTACTGATACGGGCTGAAGTTTTCACTGAAATACGCCAGTGACTTTTGCGAGGCCTCGATCATGCGGTCCACGTTATATTCGTGCTTGTAGTACACCTCAATGTCGACGTCATTCCAGCTATCCGCTTTCATTTCGTAGTCAGCCGACAGATAGGACACGAACGGCCAGATCGGCTGATCCATCTTGTAGTGGAAATAACGACGTCCATCCTCCTCCCATTCCCGCTCCAGGTAGCCCGGCGTTACCGCGATCTGATCGCTTGAGGTACTGACAATCGCCTCGTAGCTGGCGCGCATACGAATGCTGCCGAAACCCTGATCATACTTGCTGTCGTCGTCAATGCTGGCAGCGCGTTCGGCGGGCGGCAGGTCATAGCGTCGCCTCCGGTTGTTATCCAAAAGCTCCGCACCCTTATTGTAGCCGGGCAGCGGAAATGCCTCGGTGTTATTAAAGAACGTGCCATTGCTCAGCAGGCTCATGGTGGGGCCATTGTTCACAAAACCAGGCGTCAACCAGTCCACGGCGAAAGTCACATCGAGAGCCGCACCTGGCTGCATGGGGCTCGCAAACTCGTAAATATAGTAGCCGAGATTTTCATCGGCATGAGTCAACTCCGCGCCTGGCACCTCCAGGTTAACCAGGGTAAGCCGCGACGGCATGGTGAAATGCAGTTCTGGAATGGCTGATTGATAATTGTTTGCTAAGGTGTAGCGGCCTTCTATGTGAGCCTCACGCTGCTCGGGAAATATATCTACTTCTGCGTACAGATCGACGATATCTGGAAAACGCAGGTCTTCATATTGCTTGTAGGCCTTCTCATAGTCTGCCAGTAACTCCTCACTATCCAGGCCGCTGAGTTTCTGATTGAGAACATTGGTGTTGTAATAAATGTACCCGCCCGTCGCGACAAAAAGCAGAAAACCACTCGCTGCTGTTGCCGCAACAGGAGGCGTCAACCTGGCTCGAATACTCTTCCAGCGCCAGCGACTGCGGGTATCGCTTCCTCTGGGCCAAACCAGGTGTACTGCGATCAGCAGCAGTAAACAAAACAACGACCAGTAAATTGAGAACCAGACATAAGCGGCAAGATTGGGTCCCCAACCGGTGAAAATCGAATACGGTACACCCGGTGTCGCGAGCAGATAGAGATTATGGTCGAAACCCTGCTGCGGAAGGATCAAGCTGCCGACAAAGTACAGCACCATGATAAACATACCGAGATAGCGATTGCCGGTAATCACCTGGGCGAATACTGCCAGCACACAGGTAAACCAGATTGGAAACTGAAAGAAGGAAAACAGACCAAAAACGTACTGCAGAATTTCGAAGTCGTAGAATCCCTTACCAATCTGCACCAGGAGCGCCCCGATGATGACAGCCAGCAACATCACGGCCATAACAGACATCAAGGCCAGGAGCTTGGCGCCGATGATTGCCCAGTTTGGGTGCGGCATGGAATCCAGCATCTCGGAAACCTGCACATTGCGTTCCCGCACCAGCAGTTCGCTGGAGTAGAAAATCATGACCACCAAAAGCGGCAGGCTGTAACTGCCGTTGATAATTAAAACCAGCGCCGCCGTTGTCGGATAGACGTCGGTACCGAACAGACTGGAGAGTCCAAACACAGCGTTGATTACAACCTGCAGCATGCCGATCATCGCCATCACCAGAAATGCCTTGCCGACGATGATGTTGTAAAACTCGATCCGCAGCAAAGACCATGCCTGTGAAAACTGTGCCGAAAGATCAAATCGGCGTGCCGCATCTACCTGCACTGCCGACGGCGGAGCAGAGTCTACGGTAACTTTGCTGGCTTGCCGGCGCTGACGCCATTTCGCAAACCATCCCTTGCTTGAACCAAATGCCAGGGAAAACGGGAAAAAACGGTAGGCAAGCACCAGGAACACAGCCATTAACAGGACGGCAGCCAGGCGGTTATAAAGCAAGCTGCCTGCCATCGGCATGACCTGCTCGTTCATCTCGAACGGCGTCCAGTAGCGAGTGATCTCGGTAATTGCGACCTGCCCAAATGGATCCAACAGGCTCAACAGGGCGATATCTTCCGGGTCGACTAGAGCCGACACAGTAGCCTGGAGAACGAGAATCAGTATCAACACGACGTAGCTGGCCAATAGGCTGCGCGTCAGTGTGGTGACCAGAAATACCAGGGTGCCAATCAACAAAATATTCGGAATGGCAATGGCCCAGGTCGCGAACCAATAGGCATCGAGTCGCAGTGGCCCCAGGCGTTCTGGATCAATCCAGGGCATGAACTCGCCAAGGAATACGCCCAGCAACGCAGCAAAGTAGACAATGAAGCAGAACAGCATGGCGCCGCAGAAACGCCCAAACAGATAGTCGAACTTACTTACATGGGTAGTAAAGAATAGCTCGGCCACCTTGTTGTCGAAGTCACGGAGAATTGGCGAAGAAGCAAAGGCCACACCGGCAACGAGTGCGGAGAGGAAACTGATGCTGGATAGCACCACGATGACATTGAACGGGGAATTGATATTGATGTTGGAAATAGTGCCACCGATACCGATGTTGTCAGAGACGGTTGCACCGAAACTAAGAATAAACAGTACGGCAGACACCACGTAGACCAGCGGCTGTCTGGCGTGAAAGGCCAACTCGAAGCGAAATATTTGATTGAACGTGTGGCTGAACATTTTATTGAACATCAGGGTTTTATCCTTGGCAGACTGGGCAGCGATCAGGCGGCGATCTGTATCTGGTGCTCGCGCAAGGTGGAGAAATACACGTCTTCGAGACTCACTGGCGTCGCGACGAAATCGTTACCCGGGTCTTCCTCACTCACGATGTGAATTCGGGTGCGCCCGCCAACCAGGGTAGAAAACAGCACCTGGTAGTTGGTTTCATACTCACCTAACTCACCGCGGTCGATAATCTTGCTATAGATGGCACCTTCCAGTCTGGCAGTGACGTCATCGGGCTTGCCATGGATTAGGATCTTGCCCTTGCCCATGATCGCCATGTTGGAGCAGAGGTCGCTGACGTCCTCAACAATGTGGGTAGAGAGAATCACCACGGTTTCCTCACCGATATCCGCCAGCAAATTGTGGAAGCGACGGCGCTCCTGCGGATCAAGACCGGCGGTGGGCTCATCCACAATGACCAGACGCGGATCACCGATCAGGGCCTGGGCAATACCGAAACGTTGCTTCATGCCACCGGAATAGGTACTCACCGCTGTCTTGCGCACATCCCATAGATTCACTTCCTGCAGGAGATGATCCACCAGCTCCTTGCGCTCACCCTTATCGACCACGCCTTTAAGCACGGCAAAATGATCCAGCATGCGCAGCGCCGAGACCCGCGGATAAGTGCCGAATTCCTGTGGCAAATAACCCAGCACCTGTCGCAGCTTTTCCTTCTCATTGAGAATATCGATGTCATTGAGGAACGCGGTGCCGGAATCAGCATCCTGGAGCGTGGCCAGGGTACGCATCAGGCTCGATTTACCGGCGCCGTTCGGGCCCAACAGGCCAAACATCCCCTTTGAGATGTCGAGATTGACGCCATCCAGCGCCTTCACGCCGTTGCCGTAGGTTTTGCTGAGATCTTTAATACTGAGCATGGAGATTGCCTCGATGAGATATGCGGAAATTCAAGCAGGACTGGTAAATCAGGGCTATTGAGCGCGCAAGTGCAGCGCCTGGCCCAGAATCGCCGCCTTGAAGAAGTTTTGACGTATTCTGCAGTGAAATGTTACTGCTGGAAAGTGAAGAAACTATCCAGCTGCGAGTCGCACAGGCATTCATTTCCCTCATACCCTCGCTCCAGGTCAAGCCAGCGTTAAAATTGACCTGTCACCTTGGACCATTGGGCGAGATACCGTTGGTCCAGGGCGTCGATGCGAAACGCGATTAACGACAGCACCTAACCGGTAGCAGTTACGCTATGATTTTGGGTCTCCCACTGCTAACTGGCGGAGGATTTCGAATACGGCTTGTTCAGCACTGGCTTCAGCATTCGGCAAACTGATCTGTGCATATTTACGGTACAGCGGGAAGCGTTCCTCAAAGATCATATCCAGGCTCTGATCCTGTGCGCTCGCGATACCGCGTTGATCTATATTGTGAATCCGTCGTTTAACCGTGGCGAGGTCGATATCAAGAAACACCACGGTAGAAATATCCATCAGGCGTCGCATTCCGGCCTGACTATACACAACGCTACCGCCGGTTGAGATCACACTCTCGCTTGTGGATAGCGACAAGACCTGCGCCTCCTCTAACTGTCTTAATGCCAGGTAGCCCCGATCATCAAGCAACTGCTGCAGGGACGCACCTGCGTCTTTCTCAATCAGCCGGTCGGTGTCAATACACTGCCATCCCAACTGTGCGGCCAAAGCCTGACCTACAACTGTTTTACCTGCGCCTGGCATCCCGATGAGGGAAATATTCCTTGTCATCGAAGTTCTAATTCAGCCCTTACTAATCACTGGGCACGATGGGCAAAACCATCCGCGAACTAAACTGTGGCCCATGGTGCACGCTATTGCGTGCAATCACTGCTTCGGTTTCGTCTACATTGTTGCCGCCAGTGTTCAGATTACGCATGTATTGGGGAAACTTGCTTGAAGACACTTCCAGGCGGATACGATGACCAGCTTTGAATGTGTAGCTCGTGGATAAAGGTGACATGTCTAACTCGTAGGTTTCATCCGGCGTCATGAATACCTCCTCATCGTAACCATCTCTATAGCGCGCCCGCTGGATAGTGTCATCCACGTTATAGGCGGTGCCATCGGGATGCACATCCACAAGTTTGATAGTGAAATCCGTATCCAGGGCATCGGAAGAGATAAACAGTTTGGTGCGGATGGTACCGGTCACCTCGGTATCTTCGCTGAGCTCTTCACTGGTATACACCAGCACGTCCGCCCGCGCTTCAATGGCACGCTGGTCGTAGCTTCCGCCCAGCGATGCGCCGCCGTTACAGCACACATTGCCACCGAGGGCAGGTACCGGATTCATGGGATCGTAAGTGAAGCCGTCTGTATTGTCAGACAGCGGCGGATTGCGAGACAGGCTGCCATCACCAAACAGGCTGTTGGCACCACCAGAACTGTCCAGATAGAAGGTAACCTCTTCCGCCTCGCTGGGAGGCCACTGATCAGCCTGCTGCCACTGGTTCTCACCCATGGTGTAGTACTGCACCTTGGGCGTGCTGTCGACAAAATCGTTGTCGGCGTCCTTCAGGTAATAATCAAAGAAGCCAAGAATCTGATCCCAGTAAGGGAATGTGGCATCACCCACATTGAGTTCACCAACGATCAGATCTTCATCTTCGGGCGTGCGGAAGAAACCGCAGTGCAAAGTAGGCGCAACCACCACGAACTGACCAGTGCGCACCTCTGGGTCACTGGCATTGTTGCGGGCATGATTAAACAGCGCCAGGTTCGGGCCCTGACTAACGTCGAACCAGCTGTTGAACCAAAACGCGGGCACCCCAAAGTCTTCAGAATCATGATAGAGGCCACCCTCAAACCAGGCCGGGTCGTTGGGTTTACGCATGAGCATTTCCAGGCCTGGGCCAGCATTGGCGCCGACCGTGTCCAGCCAGGAAGTGGCTGGAAGTTCGGCAAGTTTTTTGGACCAGTCAACGTCGGGCATCTGCGGTGCGAGGTCATAGAGACTGCGCAGACGCTGGCGCTCTTCCTGGCTCAGGTCGGCAGGGAAAGTGGGTCTAATATTCTGCTGTACCCCGTAGAGCCAGGTGGTGAACAGGGTCTGGTGTACGCCACCTTCATACCAGTTACCCTGCTCATTGAATTCACCGACACGGCCGATGCCAGCACCGGACGCCATGGGTACCATAGCCTTGTGATTGGGGTGATCCTGGGCGGCCAGCGCCATTTGCCATTCCGCCGTAGATGAACAGCCCAGGGTCCCGACGTTACCATTGGACCACTCCTGCTCTGCCAGCCAGGAGATGGAATCCCAGCCGTCAGTCTGAGGATTTCCCAGAATTTCCCATTCGCCCTCTGAGTAGTAGCGTCCCCTTTCGTTCTGCACCACGAAGGCATAGCCAGCCTCGACAAACTTCAGTGCCTGGTCCAGGGTACTGCCGCGGATCTCATTAAAATTATAGGGTGTCTTGGAAAGCACCACCGGAAAAGGACCATCCTGATCCTTGGGCAGATACACGTCCGTGGCCAGACGCACGCCGTCACGCATGGGCACCATAATCATGGTGTCGGCCTCGGCGACTGCTTCAAGCTCCTTCGGATAGGGTTGCGCTACGGTGGCCGATGCCACGCATACTGCGCATAGAGATAGCAGCGATGAAACTTCAAGCGACAGGGAAGACTTCGCCATGACTGGACTCCAATGGTTTGAATAGGCCAGATACTATTAGGTTTCGGGCTATTAGCAAGGTATGCCGTAGAAATAAGTCTGTCCCTATTGGCGCCCTCTAACCTATACTTCCCGGCTGTTTTTCTGAGCGCCAGCAACGCTCATAGAATTCTTCCCTGGATACAAACCAGAAACGATGATCTCTCTGAACAATGTCACCCTGATGCGCGGCAATCAAACGCTGTTTGAAGACGCCAACCTGACTCTGCGCGGCGGACAGCGCACGGGCATCATCGGGCGCAACGGTGCCGGCAAGACCAGTCTGTTCAAAGCCCTTGAACAGGAGATTCCTATTGAACAGGGGTCGATCAAACTCCCCAACGGCCTCCGCACTTCAACCATGTCGCAGGAAACGCCTGGCAGCAATCGCAGCGCGCTGGAATTCGTTATCGACGCCGACACCGAGTACCGTCGACTCGAGCAGGCGCTGCAAGACGCAGAAGCAGAAGATGATCACAACGCCCTGGCGCACCTGCATGGTGACCTGGAAAACATCGATGGCTACAACATCAGCAATCGTGCCGAACAGCTGCTGTCTGGTCTCGGTTTCAGTAAGGCGCAGTTCCGCAATCCCATTAGCAGCTTCTCTGGCGGCTGGCGCGTGCGGCTAAACCTCGCGGCGGCGCTTATGTGCCCATCCGATCTGCTTATGCTCGACGAACCCACTAACCACCTGGATCTAGAGGCTACGGTGTGGTTAGAACAATGGCTGCAGCGCTACCAGGGAACCTTGCTGATTATTTCCCACGACCGTTCCTTCCTCGATGCTGTAATCGGGCATGTCATCAGCTTCGAAGGTGGCAACCTGGTGGCTTATACAGGCAACTACAGCGCTTTCGAAAAGTTGCGGGCGGAGCGCCTGGCGCTGCAGGCCGCCATGATTGCAAAACAGCAGAAGCGCCGTGACGAGATAGAAGACTTCGTGCGCCGCTTCCGCGCCAAGGCCAGCAAGGCAACCCAGGCACAAAGCAGGTTGAAAGAATTGAACCGCATGCAGGAGATCGCGCCCGCACATATCGATTCCCCTTTCCGCTTTCACTTCCCTAAACTTGACCAACTGCCCAATTTCCTTATGCAGGTGGAAGCGCTCACCATAGGCTTCGACGCGCCGCTGGTACAGAAAATCAATCTCGCTGTTCGATCCGAAACCCGAATAGGTTTATTAGGATTCAATGGCAGCGGCAAATCCACTCTGCTGAAGGTGCTGGCGCAACATCATGAGCCCTTAGCCGGAGACAT
>MDSV01132501.1_pt1 | contig 11945 bp, 10 predicted proteins | sample 810851 | NCBI WGS metagenome assembly MDSV01 (sample SAMN05326640, study PRJNA326480) | marine metagenome | isolation source: seawater | place: Atlantic Ocean: North East | collected 2012 | reverse complement strand
TTCAGCAGCTTTTTTATTTATATCTGCACACTTAATTATTTTGAAATTATTAAAATATTTATGAGCTCTAAAATATGTTTCGGCAATATGGCCGCAACCGATTAACCCGACATTTAAAATTTTTTGCATTTTAAAGGTTATACACCTTTTCGTTGCTTTTTCTTTCCTTCTAAGTGTTCTTTTAGGGCTTTTTTATTTTCTTCTGTTGAGGTCATTCCAAGAGTAGGGCTTTCCCAATAAGCTGATCCTTCTAACCATTGGTACCCATCGGTATGAATTGATATTACATAAGTTTTTTTTGATTTTTTTGCTCTTTTAAAAGCTTCTTCTAATTCAGTTATTGAATTAACATGCTCGCCATCTGCTCCCATACTTTTAGCATGTCCTGCAAAGTCCACAGGTACTAGGTTAGAATTTTTTGAGCTTTTAAGTAGACAATTGAATTCTTTACCACCTTTGTATAATTGCAGTCTATTTATAACGGCGTGACCACCATTATCACAAACTATTAGTATTAATTTATTATTCGTGATTACAGAGCTATATATATCAGAATTATAAAGTAAATAGGATCCATCTCCAACAAATGAAACAACTTCTTTATCTGGATTAGCCATTTTGATACCCAGCGCTCCTGAAATTTCATAACTCATGCAACTAAAACCCCATTCCGTCTCATGAGTATTTAATTCTCTAGGTTTCCAAACCTGTATTACTTCGCCAACTAAACCACCGGCTGCTGTTACAGCTATATCAGATGGATCTGAATTTCTATAGCAAGCTCCTATAACTTGAGCATAACTAGGAAGTTTTTGATTCGTAGGACCGCTTTCTTTTTCAACGTAAGCTTCCCAGTTTTTTAATTCTATTCTTGATTTTTTATACCAACTATCTTCAGCTTTCCAATTTCCCAATGCTTGAGAAAGCTCAATTAATGAAACTTTAGCATCTCCGACTATAGCTTGGGCCATATGTTTGTTTGCATCAAATCGTGCAGCGTTTATAGAGACTAATTTAAAATTAGGATTTTCAAAATTAGCCCAAGATCCAGTTGTAAAATCAGCGAGTTTTGTTCCTATTGCTATCGCTGTATCAGTCTCTTTACTTAAATTGTTTGCCGCTTTTCCTCCTAAACCTCCGATAGTTCCTAAATAATGAGTATGATCTTTTTTCATTGATGAATAACCCATAACTGTTTGTGTTACAGGAATATTATGTTTTATTGCAAACTGACTAAGCTCTTCAGTAGCATCTGAATAAAAAATACCTCCACCAGCTATAATAATTGGTTTATTAGATTTTTTTATGAGCTCAGCTGCTTCTTTAATTTGAAAATCGTCTGGTTTAGGTCTTCTTATTGTGTGAATTCTTTCTTTAAAAAATTCTTCTGGATAGTCATAAACTTCACCTTGAACATCTTGACTTAAAGAAATGCATGCTGGTCCGCAATCGGCAGGATCCAACATAACTTGAATTGCTTGCTGTAAACTTGAGATAATTTGTTCAGGCCTTGTTATTCTATCAAAATATCTCACTACTGGTTTAAATCCATCGTTCTGAGTTATTCCAGGGTTATTAAAATGTTCAACTTGTTGTAATACTGGATCAGGCATTCGATTTGCAAATGTATCACCTGGTAAAAAAAGAATTGGAAGTCTGTTACTCATTGCAACAGCTGCTGCTGTAATCATGTTAGTAGATCCTGGGCCTACTGAAGATGTTGCAACAAAAATTTGTTTTCGCCTTTTAGCTCTAGAGTACGCAATACCTGTTAAAGCCATATTTTGCTCGTGATGACCTCTCCATGTCGGAAGTTCTTTTTGGTTTTCCTGAAGAGCTTGACCTAAACAAGCAACATTACCATGGCCAAAAATTCCAAACACTCCTGGAAATAAAGCCATTTTTTTTCCATCTATTAGAGTTTTTTGAGCAATGAGAAATTTTACTAAAGCGTGTGCACAAGTCAGTTGAATGTTTTTCATAAATTCAATATAAAGTATTTAATTAACATTCTTTATTCAACAAAAATTTATGTACGATAAATACGGACAGTTCATTGACGGTAAGTGGCAAAAGTCTGCTAGTGGTGAAACATATGATGTTATTAATCCAGCTACTGAAGAATTAATAGGTAAAGCTTCTAAGGCCAACAGTTCTGACGTACAAAAAGCACTTAAATCAGCAGAAAAAGGTTTGGAAATTTGGAAAAATACTCCCCCTTGGGAAAGGTCAAAAATAATTAGAAAAATCTCAGAGATAATTAGACAAAGAGTTGATGTCTTATCAAAATGGCTTACTCTAGAAGTTGGAAAGCCTTTAACAGAAGGTCCAGGGGAAGTGGGTGGAGCTGCAGATATTTTTGAATGGAATTCAGAAGAAACTAAAAGAATATTTGGTGAAATAAATCAAAGTCGATTTCCTAACACCCGTATACACGTAATATACCAACCTGTTGGTGTGGTTGCTGCTTTGGTACCGTGGAATTTTCCAGTTATTCTTGCGTCTAGAAAAATTTCGACTGCATTAGCTGCTGGTTGTTCTGTTATTGTAAAACCAGACGTCATAACTCCTGGAAGCGTGATGGAAATTGTAGATATTTGTAAAGAAGCAGGTGTCCCACCGGGTGTTGTAAATTTATTATCGGGTGATCCCGCAAGTATTTCAGAACAACTTATTAAATCTGATATTATTAAAAAAATCTCAATCACAGGATCTACAAGAGTAGGTAAATTAATCCTAAAACAAGCTGCAGAAAAAGTACAAAGAGTTACAATGGAGCTAAGTGGCCACTCGCCGTTTATAGTTTTTGATGATGTTGATTTGAATAAAGTTACTGATATGGCTATTACTGCAAAATTTAGGAATAATGGGCAGGTATGTATCTCTCCTAATAGATTTTATATACATGAAAAGAAAAAAGATGAATTTGCTGATTTAATGGTAAAGAAGACAAAAAAATTAAAAATTGGTAATGGAATGGATAAAGATACTTTACTTGGTCCACTATGCACAAAGCAAAGACTTGAAGGAGTCGAACGTTTGGTAGAAACAACTAAAAAAGAAGGTGGAAATGTATTGTTAGGAGGAAAAAGAGCTGCAAACTTTAATAAAGGATATTATTACGAACCAACAATATTCGATAATATTAAAGATGATTTTACAATTATGAAAGAAGAACCCTTTGGGCCAATAGTTCCTATATTGACTTTTAAAAATTTTGATGAAGTTATGAAAAGAGCTAATGATAATGATTTAGGGTTATGCAGTTACGTCTATACAACTGATTTAAAGAAAGCTAATGAAGCATCAGAGAAATTAGAAACAGGGTGTGTTGCTGTTAACACTCCAGCTGTAGCCGTTGCGGAAGCTCCATTTGGGGGGATTAAACAAACTGGCTATGGAAGAGAAGGGGGATCAATGGCAATAAAGGATTACTTAAACATTAAGTACACTCATTTCGGAATCTCATACGAATGAGAAAAAATAAATTAAAAGAACTTTTTAAATCAGGAAAGCCAATAATTAATAGTTGGTTAGCTGTTCCTAGTTCTTTTTCTGCAGAAGTAATGGCAAATCAAGGATGGGATTCTTTAACAATTGATATGCAACATGGGCTTATAGATTATTCTAATGCGATCAGTATGCTACAATCAATCTCAACAACTGAAACTACTCCGATGGCTAGAGTTAATTGGAATGAACCTGGCCAGATAATGAAAATTTTAGATGCGGGATGTTATGGAATTATTTGTCCTATGGTAAGTAATAGGAAAGAGGCAGAAAATTTTGTCCAAGCTTGTCAATATCCTCCAAAAGGTTATAGAAGTTTTGGTCCAATCAGGGCAACAATTTATGGTGGAGACGATTATGCTAAAAATGCTAATGAAGAAATATTAAAATTAGCAATGATTGAAACAAAAGAGGCTTTAGAAAAGCTTGATGAGATTTTAGATACACCTAATTTAGATGGTATTTATATTGGACCAGCAGATTTAAGTTTAGCTGTTGATGAAGAGCCTGGTTTTGATAGATCAGAAAATACAAGAGCATATAAAGAAATTCTAAGGATTCTTGATGGAGCTAAGAAAAGAAATTTGCTAGCAGGTCTGCACAATGGGACCGCAGAATACGCTCAAAAAATGATAGATAAAGGTTTTAATTTAGTCACTGTTGGATCTGATAGTAGATATATTGCATCAGGTTCTAAATCTGATCTAGAAAAGTTAAAAGGTATTAAAGGTTCTAAATCAAAAGGATATTAATAATTGATTTATTATGTCTATATGCTCAAATCTAAGGGCATTAAGTCAGTCACATATGTGGGTTATACAAATAACTTAAAAAAAAGAATCAGTCTACATAACTCAGGTAAAGGAGCTAAATTTACAAGGGGAAGAAAATGGCAACTGATTTACAAAGAAAAATATAATACTAAAAAAGAAGCAATTTCTAGAGAATATTATATAAAGAAAAATAAAAACCTGAGGAAAAAAATTAAAGAAAGTTTCAAGTGAAAATAGCTATTTTATTACCTTACAAGGAAAACTTTTCGCCCCAGTACCCTGGTGCGGTTTCGTTATTTGTAAATGAAACCTCAAAAATTAGTTCTTATAAAAAAAATATCATAGTTTTTGGAACCACTAACTTTAAAAAAAAATTTAAACTAAAATATATCAATATTAATCTAAATAAAAATCCTTTTGAAAGTCAAACAAAGCGCTATGTAAATGAATTTATCAAGTTACAAAATAAGCATGATTTTTCAATTATTGAAATTCATAATCGACCAAGTTATATAAATATATTATCAAAAAAAATTAAAAATAAAGTTTTTTCATTATATTTTCATAATGATCCTCTTTCAATGAGTGGTTCTAAAACTATTAATGATAGAAAATTATTATTAAAATCGTGTTACAAGATAATTTTCAATAGCAACTGGTCAAAGAAAAGATTTTTAGAAGGGTTAGAGAATAAATTTGTTAATAGTAATAAATTAGTCGTTTTTTTTCAATCTGCTAAAAGGAATAACTTGAGTGTAATTGGTAAAAAGAAAAAATGGATTACTTTTGTTGGAAAATTAAATAAAGCCAAAGGTTATGACATTTTTGCAAAAGTAATTCACAGAATTTTAAATAAATATCCTAATTGGAAAGCCAAGATTATTGGTGATGAGAAAAGAGAAAGAATTCCTTTAAACCATAAAAATGCTGATATTTTAGGATTTCAAAATCATGAAAAAGTTTTAAAAATTTTTGAAAAAACTAGTATTGCAATAGCATGCTCAAGATGGGAGGAGCCTTTTGGGAGAACAAGCTTAGAAGCTTCTGCAAATGGTTGTGCTGTTATAATAACTAATAAAGGTGGATTGCCAGAAACTGTTACAAATGCAAAAATATTAAACACGTTAAATCAAACTAATCTAGAAAAAAATATAATAAACCTTATTGAAAATATAAAATTAAGAAAGAAACTTCAAAAACTCTCAATACAAAACTTTTACTTAACTCATGAATTTATTACAAAAAAAATAGATTTATATCGGTCTGAAAAATTAAAAATATTTAATATTTTTCACACCAAAAAAAATAGATCAAATCTAAGAATTCTTCATATAACAAATTTTAATGAAAGACTTGATGGTCGACTTTTTTTTAACACGGGTAGAAGAATAAATAATGGTTTTATAAGGCAAGGACATAGTGTCCTTGGATTTAGCGACCGAGATATTCAAAAATATTATAAATCATTAACTGATATCAAGGGCGCAAAAACACTTAACGATAAATTAAAAAAAACATGCTATAACTATAAACCAGATTTAGTTATACTTGGTCACGCAGATTTAATATCATCTGATCAAATTGCAGAATTAAAAGAGGATTATCCAAACACAAAATTTGGTCAATGGTTTTTAGATCCATTAAACAAAAAAGGTCCAGATTTTGAAAGGAATAAAAATCGTATCTTGGATAAAATCAATTACGTCGATGCATCTTTTTTAACAACGAGTCCAGACGTTCTAAATTTTTTAAATACAGATAATAGTTTTTTTATTCCTAATCCATCAGATAAATCCTTTGAAATTCTAAACAACTATAATAGATCATGTAATGTTGATGTTTTTTTTGCATTAAGTCATGGAGTTCATAGAGGAGTTTTGAAATCAGGTAAAACTGACGACAGAATAAGTTTTTTAAAAAATCTAGTTAAAAGAACACCTGATGTAAAATTTGATTTGTACGGAATTGATAAAGTGCAACCTATTTGGGCTGATCATTATTTTAAAACCATTTCTAATGCTAAAATGGGATTAAATTTAAGTAGAGGAGAAGCTATAAAGTATTATAGCAGCGATAGGATTACTCAAATTGTTGGTAATGGTTTAGTGTGTTTAATTGATGAGAAAACGAAATATCAGAACTTTTTTAACGAAAAAGAAATGGTTTTTTACAAAAATATAAATGATTTGTCCGAAAAAATATTAAAAATTTCTTCAGATGATATGTTAAGGAAAAAAATTGCAAAAAGTGGAAAAATTAAATATATGAAATACTTTAATTCTGATCTTGTATCTAAATATATTATAGATAAAACTTTAGACATTAAATCTAATAAAAAATACTTATGGGAAAGTTAAAAAAAAAAATTGCATTGATTTTTGGTATAACTGGACAAGATGGTTCATATTTAGCAGAATTTTTACTTAAAAAGAATTATACTATTCATGGTGTTAAAAGAAGATCATCTAGTGCCAACACTGAGCGAATAGATCATTTATTTGATAGTTTAGATTTTTCTAATAAAAACTTTTTTATACATTATGGTGATATCTCTGATGGAACTAGCACGTTAAACATAATTAATAAGATAAAACCTGATGAGATATATAATTTAGCAGCACAAAGTCATGTTAGAGTTTCTTTTGATATACCAGAATACACTGCAGATATTACTGCTTTAGGTGCATTAAGAATATTAGAATCCATAAGGATATTAAAACTTAAAAAAGTAAAATATTATCAAGCCTCAAGTTCTGAAATGTTTGGGCTTGTGAAAAAAAGAAAATCTTTAAATGAAAAAACCCCATTTCATCCTAGGTCAATTTATGGAGTATCAAAGGTATTTGCTTACCATTCAACTGTTCATTATCGTGAAGCATATGGCTTATTTGCTTGTAATGGTATTCTTTTTAATCACGAGTCTCCACGAAGAGGTCCTACCTTTGTAACAAAAAAAATTGTCCAAGGTCTTGTAAGGATTAAAAACGGACTACAAAAGAAACTTTCTCTTGGAAATTTATATGCAATAAGAGACTGGGGTCATGCAAAAGATTATGCTGCTTCGATGTGGAAAATACTTCAATATAAAAAGCCTGAAGATTGGATTATTGCAACAAATAAAGATCAAACAGTGAAACAGTTTATTTCTATTGTTGCTAAAAAGTTGGATATATCACTTAAATGGGTTGGCAAAGGAATAAACGAAAAAGCCATTGATAATAATACTGGAAAGGTAATTATTGATGTTAATATGAAGCATTTCAGACCTTCTGAGGTAGATTTTTTAAAAGGTGATTTTTCAAAAGCTAAAAAACTGTTGAGATGGACACCTGCAATTTCTACAGAAGAATTAATTGATGATATGATAGATTTTGAACTTTCAAATATTTGATAATGGCAAAATTCTTTTACCCTTTAGTAGAAAATCCGTACAGAAAAAAAGATTTGGATAGCGCAATTAGAGTTATAAAAAGCAATAAAATTACATCTGGTCCTAAAGTTGTTGAGTTTGAAAATACTTTTAAAAAAAAAATTAACTCTAAAAATAGTTTAATGGTAAATTCTGGCTCTTCTGCAAATCTTTTGGCATTACAATGTCTTATAAATCCATATAGGAAAAAAAGATTGAAATATGGAGATGAAGTAATTATTCCTGCTTTATGTTGGTCAACCTCACTTTGGCCAATAGTACAGTCCGGTTTAAAACCAAAGTTTGTAGACATTGATATTAAAACATTAAATTTTGATTTAAACGACTTAGAAAAAAAAATATCAAAGAAAACTAAAGCAATAATGGCTGTTCATGTTTTAGGAAACAGCACGGACATGGATAAATTAATGAAAATTAAAAATAAACATAAACTAATATTAATTGAAGATACTTGTGAGTCGCTTGGGTCAAAATTTAAAAGCAAATATCTTGGTACATTTGGTGAATTTTCATCTTTTTCGTTTTATTCTTCACATCAAATTTCATCTGGTGAGGGCGGTATGATTTGTTGCAAAAACTCTGAAGACTATGAAATAATTAAAGCACTTAGATCACATGGATGGTCAAGGGGATTAAAAAATGAAAGAAAAATTTCAAATAAATTCAAAAATTTAGACAAAAAATTTATCTTTTATAATTCAGGTTATAATTTAAGGTCTACAGATATTGCTGCAAGCATAGGCTTAAGTCAGTTTAGGGATTTAACAAAATTTATCAAAATACGAAATATCAATAGAAATAGAATAATAAATGAAATCAAGAAAAATAAAAAAATAAATTCAAAAATCGATATTATTCAAGAAAATAAATCAGTAAAAGCTTCATGGTTTGGGATACCGATAATGGTGCGCCAAGGTATTAATAAGAAAACATTTATTAAAAAAATTGAGAGGAATGGTGTTGAGACAAGGCCTATTATAAGTGGAAACTTTTTAAATCAACCCTCAGTAAAAAAATATAAATTAAATAAAGGTAAAATGAAAAACGCAGAGTATGTTAATAAAAATGGTTTTTTTATTGGATTACCTACATATATTTTAAAAAAAAATAATTTAAAAAAAATTGTAAAAGCTTTTGAAAAAAGTTTATAAAAAGAAGATTGTTATTACAGGCAGTAGTGGTTTGCTGGGATCATATTTTGCAAATAAATATAAGAAAAAATTTCAAATAATTAAATATCCAAATAGAATTGAGAACTTTAAAAAATTTCAAAAATGGATAATAAATAAAAAATTTGATTATTTTGTTCATTTTGCTGCAATTACAAGAAATTCCAGTATGTCAAAAAAAAAATTATTTTTAATAAACACATTATCAGTTAAAAATATTTTAAATTCTTTGAATAAACATAAAAAAAATAATTTAAAATATTTTCTTTTTATTTCCTCATCTCACGTTTATGGTAATTACAATAAGAAAATTAAAGAAAATCAAAGAAGAAATCCTTTAAGTGATTATGGTAAGTCAAAAAAAATGATAGAAGATTTTATTTTTAAAAAAAGAAAAAATTTTTTTTTTAAAATTGGAATAGCAAGAATATTTAATTTTACTGGACCAAACCAACGTAGTGGTTACTTTATTCCAGATATGTCACAAAAATTAAAAAAATTTAAATTTGTTAAGGGACTAAATAAATATAGAGATTTTATACATATTGATGATTTAATGGAATCTTTGAAATTATTAATTAAAAAAGAATTTGAGCCTCCAATAAATATATCCTCAGGCAAAAAAGTAAATCTTATAGATATTTGTAAATTAATAGTATCTAGGAAAAAGATTGAGAATTTGTCTTTCGAAAAAGATAGGGGTGAAGATATTTATGGAAATAATAGCTTACTTAAGAAATTGGGTAAAAAAAAATTTAAGAGTATCAATAGTATTGTCAAGACTTATTACAAATGAAAAATTTTATTTTTTTTAGAAATGATAGATTAGGAGATTTTTTAATTATATCAAATTTAATCAAGGCTATTAAAAATAAATATCCTTATTCAAAAATAACTATTGTTTCCTCTAAGCATAATAATCACTTTATTAAGAAATATAAAATAATCGATAACGTAATTCTTTATGATAAAAATTTCAATATATTTAAAAAGTTTAAAATTTTCAAAAAGATAATAAACAAAAACTATGAAGCTTCATTTGCTCTTGATGGAAAATCATTTTCTTTTTTTTGTAATCTATTTATTAAATCAAAAAAAAAATTAGCACTTTTTTACAAATATAAAATTTTCGGAATTACATTTTTCAAACCTAATATTCTAAATACTTTTTTTTTCGATCATTTTGAAACGTTCACAAGTAAAAAGAATTTAACTAGAATAGAGCACTTGCCTTCTAAATTTATTAATCTTGGAAACTATTTAGATCTTAAGATCAAACCAAAAGATAAGTATTATTTTTTGCCATCTTCAAATGCTAATAAAATTAAGAATAAAATTAAAGAAACTATTAAAGGTAAATATGTTCTTATACATCTTGATGAGAAATGGATAGATATTAAAGACATTAACGAAAATTTTTATGATAATTTGAATCTGTTCCAAAAGAAAATTAATAAAAAAGTTCTTTTAACATCATTTAATAATAAATTTGATTATTTCATAAATTTAAAGAATAAGTTAAAAAAAAACAAAAATAATAATATAATCTTATTTGAAAATAGTTCCTTAGATGTAATGGAGAGAATGATTTACTATTCATCATTTGCAATTTCTTGCCACTCTGGTTTCCTAGTTCAAATTTCTGGCACAAATAATAGTAAAATAATTGATATAATTAACCTAAGAGATTTTATTTGGTATAGTTGTTGGGTTCCCAAAAATACTTTACACAAATTTGTGTTTAAGTCTTACAATAAAAAAAAAATTAAAATAGAAAAAATTTTATTTAACGTATTAAAAGTAATTAAAAACTAAAGACTTAAAGAGTGATGTTTAGAAAGATTTTAATAATTCTGTATTCCTTTAAACCCTTTAAAAGAATTATTCCTTCTTTAATAAGAAAACTAGCTTTTTCTACAAATGGAAATATAATAAAATTAGATGATTTTAAGATTAATCTTTTTTTAACATCATCAATTGATCGGGAAATATATCTTAAAAACGAATATGAAAAAGATCAATTAGATTTCGTTAAAAAGGAATTACTTAAGCAAAAATATGATTATTTTTTCGATATTGGTGCTTATATAGGCTATTATTCTTTGTCCTTATGTAAATTAGTCTCTAAAACAGCAGCTTTTGAGCCAAATCAACAAAACTTTCAAAGATTAAGTAAAAATGTTGAAATAAATAACTTCAATATCAATTGTCATAATCTAGGCTGCTCAGATAGCAAAAATAAGCTCAAACTTTGGTATACAGATAAAAACAAAAGGGGAGGCTCTTCTATTCTTCAAAATACAGATAAAGAAATAAATAAATATGATAAGAATAAATTACTTTTTGAAGAAATAGATACTGATAAATTAGATAGTTTATATCCTTTAAAGAATAAGAAGATTTTTTTCAAAATCGATGTAGAAAGACACGAACTTAACGTTTTAAAAGGGGCATCAAACATTCTTTCTAATAATCAATGCTATTTACAATTAGAAATATTTCCACATCTCCAGAATGAAATCTTATCTTATTTAAGTATGAATCGTTTTAAATTATTACACAGAATAAATAACGATTTTTATCTTAAAAATTTTTAGGCATTTTTATTTATTTGATATTTTACTTAGAGCATTATTTTTAAATAAATCAGCTTCTTTGATATATCGTCTGACCATATCAACTGATTTATGACCTGTCATAGCCATGATATTTCTTTCACTGGCTCCATATTCAGCTGTAGTAGTTGCAAAGCCCGACCTAAGACTGTGTCCAGCATATTTTTTTTCATCTAAACCCGCGCTTAGAGCATATTTTTTAATTATTAAAGCTACATTCTTATCTGAAATGGGGAAAACTAAATCATTTTTATTCTCAATCATCCAATTTTTAAGATGATCAACTGGACAATATTCTACATACTTAAAAAAGGGGATTGCTTTAGTCATTCCCTCTCCAGATTGATCAGATTTTGATTTTTTTACGAAGATTTTTACTCCTTCTTTGACAAATTCAACATCATCTCTAGTAATCGCAACTAGTTCTGATCTTCTGAACCCTCCTGAG
>MDSV01231327.1_pt1 | contig 11946 bp, 13 predicted proteins | sample 810851 | NCBI WGS metagenome assembly MDSV01 (sample SAMN05326640, study PRJNA326480) | marine metagenome | isolation source: seawater | place: Atlantic Ocean: North East | collected 2012 | reverse complement strand
ACAATGTGATGAGTGCAAAGGTACCAGATATAATAGAGAAACTTTAGAGATAAAATTTAAAGATAAAAGTATTGCTGATGTTTTAAATATGACAGTTGATGAGGGATGTGAATATTTTGAAAATATTTCAAATATTAAATCCAAACTACTTACATTAAAAAAAGTCGGTTTAGGATATATAAAAATTGGTCAACAAGCCACTACCCTCTCTGGAGGTGAAGCACAAAGAATAAAACTTGCTAAAGAACTTTCAAAAAGATCTACAGGTAGAACGATGTATATTCTGGACGAACCAACTACAGGATTACACCAACACGACATTAAAAAATTATTAGAGATACTTCATACATTTGTAGCTTTAGGTAACACAGTAGTTGTTATAGAGCATAACTTAGATGTAATTAAAACAGCTGATTATATAGTTGACATGGGACCTGAAGGGGGTGTTAAAGGGGGTAAAATTATCGCAGAAGGTAAACCTGAGGAAATATGTAAGATAAATACTAGTTACACTGGTAAATTTTTGAAACAACTTTTAAATTAAATAAATTAGTAGAGAAAATTTAGAAATTTTAGTATATAAAATATTAATGGGTAACTTATTATCTTCACTATCTAAAACAGTTCATGCATCATTAGCTTTGGCTATCATTTTATTTTTAGGTCTTTTTTATCAAAATGATGGTTTTAGTTTTGATAGAATTTTTTGGAGCTGGATAGCACGATATACTCATGTTGTTGTTGGAATTATGTGGATTGGTTTACTATGGTATTTTAATTTTGTTCAAATTCCAAATATGAGTAAAATTCCAGACGAACAAAAGCCAGCCATTGGAAAAGTGATTGCTCCAGCAGCTTTATTTTATTTTAGATGGGCAGCTGCTTTTACTATATTGTCAGGTTTAATATTAGCTGGTCTCAACGGTTATTTACATGATGCCATGACTTTAAGTATCGGGTCAGCTATACCTAAACATACTGCCATTGGTATTGGTATGTGGCTTGGTATAATTATGGCTTTTAATGTCTGGTTTGTTATTTGGCCAAATCAGAAAAGAGCTTTAGGAATTGTAGATTGTGATCCTGAGACAAAGGCAAAGTCAGCAAGAACTGCTATGCTTTTTTCAAGAACAAACACTTTGTTATCTTTACCAATGTTGTTAACAATGGTAGCGGCACAAAATTTATATTAATTATCTTCCTCTTTAAGAACAGTTTTTTGAGAAACATTTAATCTTACTAGGATTGTATTAGCAATATATATAGATGAATATGTTCCAAATATTACTCCAAATATCATTGCTAATGAAAAACCTTTCAAGATTTCTCCTCCAAATAAAAATATCGATAACAGAGCTAACAAAGTAGTAATCGAAGTTATCAATGTTCTTGATAAAGTTTCATTGATAGAAATATTTGTTAACTCAAAAATTTTTATATCAGAATATTTTCTTAAATTTTCTCGAACTCTATCAAAAATTACCACTGTGTCATTCATGGAGTACCCAACAATAGTTAATACTGCTGCAATAATTGACAAGTTAATTTCAAGACCTAGTAATGAAAATAAACCTAATGTTACAATTACATCATGGAACAAAGCAAGTATTGCTCCAAGACTAAATTGCCATTCAAACCTTATCCAAATATAAATTAACATTAAAGCCAAGGCTACTGAAATAGCTATTACACCAGATCTTAATAATTCTGCGCTTACTTTTGGACCAACATTCTCAACTCTTCTAAAATTAAAATTATTTCCAAAAGATTTATCTAAATTAGTCTTTATTTCTTCAATAACATTTTTATTATCATTATTTTCAAATTTAATTAAAAAGTCTTTTTCATTACCAAAATTTTTTACAGATATATCTCCAAGATTCATTTGACTCATTGTATCTCGTAAAGATGAAACATTGATTTTTTGGTCACTAGCTCTTAGCTCAATTAATGTCCCCCCTTTAAAATCAATTCCAAAATTCAACCCTTTAAATATAAGAAAAAGTAATGAAACAATTACAAGAGTGACAGAAAGAATATTAAATTTATTATAATATTTGTTGAAAGCTATCATCTAAATTAATCCCTCTTTTTCTTTATTTTTTGAAATATATAAAACAGTTAAAAGTCGAGCTATAAAATATACCGAAAAAAGTGTTGTAAAAATTCCAATTCCTAATGTCAAAGAGAATCCTTTTATTGGACCTGAGCCCATAAAAAATAAGATAATCGCTGCTAATAAAGTTGTAACGTTAGCATCTAATATAGCTGTTTTTGATTTGGTATAACCACTATCAAAAGCAATTAAATTATTCTTTTCATTTTTTAATTCCTCTTTAATTCTCTCAAAAATTAAAACATTTGCATCTACTGCCATGCCCACTGTTAAAATAATTCCAGCTATTCCAGGTAATGTTAAAGTGGCCTCAAAGATAGTAAGAACACCAATTAAAATAAATAAATTTAATATGAGAGTAAAGTTAGTGATTAATCCAAAAATTTTATATTTCATAAAAATAAATATCACTACTAATACAAAACCTATAATTAATGCGATGATACCTGCATTGATTGAGTCTTGACCCAAGTCAGGACCAACAGTTCTTTCTTCAATAATATTTAATGGTGCTGGTAAAGCTCCTGATCTCAACAATAAAGCTAAGTCTGTTGCTGTTTGAAAAGTAAAACCACCAGATATTTGTCCATTCCCACTAGCTATAGTATCTCTAATAACTGGTGCACTAATAATCTTTCCATCTAAAATTATTGCAAGTTGTTTTCCAATACCTGTTGATGTAGCTTTACCAAAACGTTTAGCACCTACTCTGTCCAAAGTAAAAGTTACAATTGTTTCATTGGATTGACTATCCATTCTAGGTTGAGCATCTAAAAGATTATCTCCACTTAGAACTATTCTCTTACTTACACTAGCTTCATCAATACCATTTTCAAATTTTAATTTTTCAACACCAAAAGAGTCATTGTTATTATTTGAAACAAATCTAAAAGTTAAGTTAGCAGTTTTTCCAAGTAAAGATTTAATTCTCATAGGATCATCTAATCCAGGTAGTTCAACTAAAATTCTATCATTTCCTCTTTTAAGGATGTTTGGCTCATTCGTCCCAATTTCATCTATTCTACGTCTTACAATTTCTAGAGCTTGATCTTGTGATGAAGTTTTGAGTTGAACTAAACCCTGTCTTGAATAATAAATGTTAAATCTATTTTCATTTTCAACAACTTCAAATTCATGTGATTTAAATCTTGAATAATAAGGATTAATTGGACTATTTTCATCTTTAAAAACATCTAAAATAATTTTTTTTGAATTTTCATCGACTTCAAAAGAAATTACTTGATCAATTATTTTGTAATTTCTTAATTTAATATTCTTTTCTTTAAAATGATTTCTAATTGTGATTGTAAAATTTTGAAGTTTCTGTTCAATTAAAGGATTATTATCAACTTCTAATAGAAGATAAGAACCACCTTGCAAATCAAGACCTAAATTTATCTTTTTGTTTAGAAAAGAGTTATCAAATTCAAATAAATTTGATGAGGCGATTAAAACAAAAAATAAAGAAATTAAAGTTATGAATAATATTCTTAATTTTGAAAAGTATAACACTTTGATCTTATTAAAAATTATTTTTTAACTTCTTGAGAATTCATTAAGCTTTGTATACCAGTGCCTCTTATAATCTCTACTGTTACATTTTCAGCTATTTCAACTTCTACTTTATCATTATCAATAACTCTCTGAATGGTTCCTGTTATTCCACCAGATGTTACAACTTTGTCACCTTTTTTTAAACTCTCAACCATCGCTTTATGTTCTTTAACTTTCTTTTGTTGAGGTCTAATCAAGAAAAAATAAAAGATAACGAATATAAGTATTAAAGGTATAAATTGTCCTATTCCACTACTTTCCATAAAACTCCTTAATTAAAAATGAATTACTATACTAAATAAAGATCGAAAACAACTTTATTTGATTGTAATTTTTTCTAAATTATTCATATAAGGCCTCAATATTTTTGGAATAATTATAGATCCATCTTTATTTTGATAATTTTCTAAAACTGCAATAAGGGTTCTGCCAATTGCTAAACCACTTCCATTAAGAGTACCTAAAAAAACAGTTTCATTTTTTTCATTTTTATATCTAGATTTCATTCTTATTGCTTGAAATGTTGAACATGAAGAGCAAGAAGAGATTTCCCTGTATTTGTTTTCCGAAGGGAGCCATACTTCTATATCGTATGTTTTTTCTGCACTAAAACCCATGTCACCACTACAAAGAATAACTTTACGATAAGGTAATTCTAAAAGATCTAAGATATTTGTAGCACAATTAGTCATTCGTTCCAATTCATCTTGACATTTATCATGTTCAACTATGCTTACCATTTCAACTTTATAAAATTGATGTTGTCTAATCATGCCTTTAGTGTCTTTCCCATAACTACCTGCTTCTTTTCTAAAACAAGGTGTAGATGCTACAAACCTCATTGGTAAATTTTTTTTATCAATTATCTTATCTTTCACAATATTAGTCAAAATTACTTCTGCGGTTGGGATCAAAAATTTTCTATCTGATCCCTCTTCAAGCTTGATTTCAAATTGATCATTTTCAAACTTAGGTAGTTGGCCAGTTCCAAACATTGTATTTTCAGATACTAATAATGGTGGTGAAATTTCTTTATAATCATTTTTTAGAATATGTGTATCTAACATGAAATTAGATAAAGCTCTTTCTAGTAAAGCTAATTTATCTTTAACAAATACAAATCTTGAACCTGATGTTTTTGTAGCTAAATTAAAATCTAACATCTTTAAATTTTCCCCTAATTCATAATGAGATTTAGGTTTAAAATCAAATGAAGGTATTTTTCCTGATTTAGATACTTCTAAATTATTATTCTCATCTATTCCATTTGGAACATCTGGATGAGGTATATTAGGAATATTAAATAAAATCTTATTCAATTCTGATTTAATAGCTGTTTGTTCTTCAGTTAATTTTTCAATTTCAATAGAAATTTTTTTTGATTTTTCAAACAGTGACTTGTCTTTTAATTTTGAAATATCTTTTTTTTCTTTCTCTAAAATTTCTTTTTTTTGAATAGATTCTCTATTTTGTTGATCTAATTTTTCTAGTTTACTTAAATTAACATCTATATTTCTTTTTTTTAAAGCATTTTTGAAAGAATTAAAGTCTTTACGAATTTCTTTAAGATTATGCATCTTTATTTTTTAAATTTTTGTTTTCTATAAATTTTACTGAAAATATAGATAATTCATATAAAATTAATAATGGAATAGCTAATCCTATTTGAGTAATTGGATCAGGAGGTGTTAACAGGGCAGCAGCTGCAAAAATAATTACAACCACATATTTTCTTCTCTCTTTTAAAAATTGAGAATCAACTACACCAACTCTTGCTAGTAAACTAAGAACTACAGGTAATTGAAAGCTTATACCAAAAGCAAAAATAAGTTTCATTACTAAAGATAGATATTCATTAACTTTTGCTTCAAGTTGAATGGGTAAATTTGTGGAAAGACCTGTGCTTTCAAATGATAAAAAAAACTTTATCGCTAATGGCATTACTAAATAATATACAAGCATACCACCTAAAAAAAATAATATTGGTGTTAAAACTAAATAAGGTAAGATTGCTATTTTCTCATGCTTATAAAGTCCTGGTGCAATAAATTTCCAAATTTGCATTAAAATAAACGGACATGTTACAAAAAAAGCAGTAAAGAAAGAAACTTTTAAATAAGTTAAAAATGTTTCTTGGAGAGCGGTAAATATTAATCTTCTCTTTGAACCATCGTCTTGTACTGCCTTAGCAAATGGCTCAACTAAAAAACCATAAATATATTCAGCAAAAAAATAACAAACTATAAAAAAAACTATCAAAAAAATGAAACTATTAATTAATCTTTTTCTTAATTCTGCTAAATGACTTACAAAACCATTTTCATTTACATCATGATTCATCTTTTTTATCTTCTTTTTTATTTATATTTTTTTCTTCTAAATCAATATTAGAAACCTCATTTTGAATATTATTTATGTATTTTTTTGCTGTACCTATCCAAGAACCAACTTTTTTTAACATAATTGGAAAATCTTTTGGCCCAAGAACAATAATGGCTATTGCCACTACAATTAAAATCTCAAACCAACCAATAGTAGGCATGTGATTTATTCTTTTTTATTTGGATCTTGATTATCTTCAGAAATATTTTTGGGCTCTTGTTCATCAGTAACATCTGATGCCATTCCCTTTTTAAAACTCCTAATACCTTTAGCAACGTCACCCATTAAACTAGATATTTTTCCTCTACCGAATAATAGAACTACCAGTATTACAACAATTGCTATTTGCCAAATTCCTATACTCATATAAATCTTATATCCTTTTTAACAATATTTTAAAAGTGACTTTTTTTGTTCTTTAAAAATACTTTTATTTATTTTCTTCAGTATCAAGAGTGCTGTTTAGCATTTCGTCAATATTTGAATAAATACTATCGTCTTTATCATCTTGTTTTTCTTTATAAAACTTACCAGTTCCAAATATAGCGTTATCAATATTTGTACTATCTATAAGACCGGCAGCACCCAATTCATCAACTGTAGGTAAATCAGATAACTTTTGTAAATTAAAATGACTTAAAAAATCATCAGTTGTCACATATTGAATTGGTTTACCTGGAACATCTTTTCTACCCCCTGGTTTAACCCAATTTAATTCCATTAAAATTTCAATTGTATTTGTACCAAAAGCTACACCTCTAATCTCTTCTATTTCAGATCTAGTGACTGGTTGATGATAAACAATAATTGATAAAGTTTCGATTGCAGCTTTTGATAATTTTTTTTCTACTGTTTTTTCTTGTGACATTAAATTAGATAAATTTGTAGATGTTCTAAAGGACCATTTTTTTGAAATACAAACTAAATTAATACCACGATTAGAATATTCTTTTTGTAATTTTTCTAAAATTTTTAAAACATTTGATTTTTTTGAAATCTTACTTTCAATTGTTTCTATATTAAGTGGTTCAGCAGCTGCAAAAATAATTGCCTCAACTTCTTTCTCAATTTGAGATAATTTTGAGGGGAAATCAATTATGTTGTTTTTTTTATTTAATTTTTTTTTTATCATTTTCTTTCTTTAATATAAACATCTTCAAAAAGTTTGTTTTGTTTTATGCTTAAATTACCTTCTTTGACTAATTCTAATGACCCAGCAAAAATTCCAGCTTTACCTGTTCCTTTATATTTGGAATTTTTAAAACCCAATGGAATAAGTTCATCTAGTTTTTTCCAGTCTAAAAGTTTTCCAAAAAATTCTTTTATAGTTTTAATTCCTTCCTCAGTTGTAAAAACTGGCAATTTAGGAATATTCATTTTTTGAAAATCTTTTGTCATAATTATTGTTGAATAAGTTTTTAATAATTCATACAGATTAACTTTTAATTCACTGTTATAAATTGAACGAAACCCGCTTTTGGCACCTCTTGTTCTAATTTCTCTTCCTAATCTTTTTCTTTTTAACATTTGTTCAGACAACAATCTTATTAATTCCAATTTTTTTAATTGTAATTTTAACTTTTGCGCAACCTCTTGAACCTTAAATTCTTCTTCAGGAGTGCCCGGTAATAATAATTTTGACTTTAAATAGGCCAACCATGTAGCCATTAATAAGTATTCAGATGCAATTTCTAAATTAATATCCTTTTCTTTGGTTATAAATTCATAAAATTGATCCGCTAATTTTGTAATTGATATATCTTCTAAATTAACTTTTTGAGCTTTTGCTAAATCAAGTAATACATCAAGAGGTCCATTGTAGTTTTCAATATCTACATTAAATAAAGAATCGTTTTCTAACATAATCAAATATTAGCTTAAAATTTTATAAAATTGTGATGTTTTTTTTATTACAAAATTGTTTAGATAAGGAGAATTTTTTCCAATAATTTCCATTTCTCTTAAGTTTCCATTACAATGTAGAACTATATTGCATCCCGCTTTAAACGTTTTAATTGTATTTTCTCTAATATTGCCTTTAAGACTTTTCATAGACAAATCATCAGAGATAAGAATATTTTTAAATCCAATTCTTTTTCTAATCATCTTAATAATTTTTTTGGAATGAGTGACTGTATTTACAGTATCTATTTTATCTAAAATTACATGCGCTGTCATAGCAAACAAACTGTTCTTATTTCTAAAAGCAAAAAAATCTTTTTTAACTAAATAATTTAATTTTTTTTTTATTATAGGTGTAAAATAATGGCTATCAACTTTAGCATGTCCATGTCCTGGAATATGCTTTATAACAGTTCCAATTCTATTTTGGTGAAAATTTTTAATACAATAATCTCCAATTCTAGATACTATTTTAGGATTTTTGGAAAAAGATCTATCGCCAATTATATTTGATGCACCTTTGACTCTTAAATCTAATACAGGAACTGTATTAATATTTATTCCCATTAACCTTAATAAATATGAAGTTTTATCAATAAAAAGTTTATAAATTATCTCAAAATTACCATTTTTTTTTTTGTATTTATTACCAAAAAATTCTGAGGTCAGATTTTCAAATGAAATTATATTTTTCAATCTATTTACGCGTCCTCCTTCTTGATCAATTAATAAAGGATAATTTTTGTCATTAAAAATTTTTTTTATTGTTGATGTTAATTTAATTGTTTGTTTTATATTCTTAATATTACGTGCAAATAAGATAACACCCCAAGGTTTATATTTTTTTAAAAAAGTTTTTTCATTTTTTGAGAGTATTGTAGATTTTATACCAACAATAAAAGAACGTCGATTATTCATTACTTTCTAATAATTTCCAAAAATTGAATTTTTTCTTTTTTTTATTATTTGTTTGTTCAATATATTCAACTACATTTTTACTATCATCTTTTAAAACAGGTAGTTTTTTTGCATAAAGATCGATTTTTTTATTTATATCATTTGAAGATCTATAAGAATTTTTCTTATTTGTATCTGAAAAATAATATTTTCCTGTAAAAAATAAAAATAAAGAAATAATTATAGTGAAAATTAAATATTTAATCTCTTTATACATTACATTTTTTCCAATACTGCAACACCTACAATATCCATCCCAGATTTAATTACATTAGAAATAGCTTTTAAAAAAATCAATTTATCATTATTGATTTTTTTTTCTTCATTAATAAATCTTTTGTTTGGATCATCTTTTCCTAAATTCCAATATGAGTGAAATAAAGATGATAGTTCATATAAATAGGTTGGTATTCTATGAGGCTCAAGTTTCTTGCTTGATGTATCAATACATTTTGGCCATTCTGATATTTTCTTTAAAATATTTATCTCTTCTTTTGAATATTCAAAATCATAGTTATCTAATTTAATTTCAGATTTTAAATCTTTTTCTAAATGTCTAAATACAGATGCTATTCTTGCATAACAATACTGAACATAATAAAGAGGATTGTCTTTAGATTTTTCAATAACATTATCAAAATCAAAATCAAGCTCAACATCACTACTTCTATTGAGCATAATAAATCTAGTTGCGTCTTTTCCAACCTCATTAATTAAATCATCAACAGTTATATAGTCACCTTTTCTTTTAGACATTTTGAATGGTTTTTTATTTTTTATTAATTTAACAAGTTGACTTACTTTGCAAATCAACTTACCCCTTGAATTTGATAAAGCATCTACAGAAGATGAAATTCGCTTTATATATCCAGCATGATCTGCACCCAAAATATTAATTAAATAATCAAATTTTCTATCTAATTTATTTTTGTGATATGCTACATCGCTTGCAAAGTATGTCCAAGTACCATCCGATTTTTGTAAAGCTCTATCTTTATCGTCACCAAAATCTGTAGATCTAAAAAGCAACTGTTCTCTTTCAACCCATTTACTATTATCTTCGCCAGCAGGAGCTTTGATTTTACCTTTATAAACAAATTTATTTTTTTTAAGAAATTCGATAGCTTTTTCAACTTCTTGATTGTTAACTAATTTTTTTTCACTAATAAAATTATCATGTTTGATCCCAAGGCTATAAAGATTATCTTTAATTAGCTTTAAAGCTTCTTCTATTGATAAAATTGTTAACTGATCAAATATTTTATCAAAATCTGTAAAGTTAATTTTCTTATTTGTATCAATTATATTTTTTGCAAAATCAATTATATAATCTCCAGGATATAAATTTTCGTCATCATATGGAAATGGTTCATTAAAAACTTTTTCTCTAATTCTTAGATATACCGATTTTGTAAAATTTTTAATTTGATTACCATAATCATTAACATAATATTCCTTTGTAACTGTATGTTTGTTAAATGATAAAATATTAGCAATTACATCCCCTAAAATTGCTCCACGACAATGGCCTACGTGCAAAGGTCCTGTTGGATTAGCTGAAACAAATTCAACCAAGTAATTTTTCTTTTTTTCCTTATTATTTATTCCAAATGTTTTATAATTCGTAATTATTTCTTTAACAAAATTAGTCCAGAAAATTGGTTTAAATTTGATATTAATAAAACCAGGTTTGATTATTGTAATATCTTTAATTAGTTCATCACTCTTTTTAAAATCATTCATTAAAATAGCGGCTATATCAGTCGGAGATTTTTTATTTATTTTAGATAAAACCATCGCAACGTTTGTAGAAATATCACTTTCAAACTTTGAGGGTGGTATTTCAGCAGTAATTCCATCTAAACTATCAGGTAAAATTAAATTATTTTTTTTAGATTGTTCTAATAAAATTTTTTTTATCTTATCTAAATATTGATCAAAAATATTCATTTTGTACTGTTATGAAGGTTAATTGCATATCGATCTGTCATTCCTGATATAAAATCAGAAATTGCTCTAAATTTGTTGTAAGAAAGTTGATTTGGAGAAATATATTTTTTTGGATTTTGTTTAATCTTTTTAAATAATCTTTTAATAATTAATTTACCTTTATTGTTTTTGTTTAATACTCTTTTATTATTATACATTTTTGTCTTTAAAAAATATCTAATTTCTTTTTCAGAATTTTTAACTTTATCAGAAAATTCAACCATTAAAAAATTAGTTTTGTTAATATCTTTTAATGTTTTAATCTTATTCATTTTTAAATTATTTTTTGTATTATCTATCAAATCTCTAATCATAAAATCTATGGAGTCTCTTATAATTTGATATATTGCAATTTTATAATTGTTTTTATTAATTTTATTTTTATATTTTTTATAAATATTTCTGAAGAAATTTATTTCGACTAGCTCTTCTAGTTTAAATAAATTTGCATTTATTCCATCTTGAATATCATGATTGTTATAAGCTATATCATCAGAAATTGATGAAATTTGTGCTTCAATTGATGGGAACGTACTAAAATTAATCCAGGTTTTAAAATTTTTTACTCCAATCAATTTATCAACTAAATCTAGGTCATCTACAGGACCATTATGTTTTAATAGTCCTTCTAATGTTTCAATTGATAGGTTTAATCCACTAAATTTTAAATATTTGTTTTCTAAGAACATAATAATTCTTAGAGTTTGTAAATTGTGATCAAAACCTCCATAAATATCCATACATTCATTTAAAGCGTCTTCACCAGCATGACCAAATGGGGTGTGACCTAAATCATGAGCAAGGCTTAATGTTTCTGCCAAATCTTCATTAAGATTGAGATGTCTAGCAATGGATCTTGCTATTTGAGCAACTTCAATAGAGTGAGTTATTCGTGTTCGATAATGATCTCCTTCAGTGTTAACAAAAACTTGTGTTTTATGTTTGAGTCTTCTGAATGAAGCACTGTGAATTATTCTATCTCTATCTCTTTGAAAAGGAGTTCTATATTTTGATAGAGATTCTTTGAAAATTCTACCTTTGCTTTT
>MDSV01027945.1_pt1 | contig 11946 bp, 13 predicted proteins | sample 810851 | NCBI WGS metagenome assembly MDSV01 (sample SAMN05326640, study PRJNA326480) | marine metagenome | isolation source: seawater | place: Atlantic Ocean: North East | collected 2012 | reverse complement strand
TTCGAACCTGCGAATGGCGGAGTCAAAGTCCGCTGCCTTACCACTTGGCGACGCCCCAAAAATTATTTATTTATATACTGTTTAATGTAATATATAACGAATATTAATGCAAGTATGATCTATTTTAAATTTAAAATAAATCATACTTGCATTAACGTAATACATGGATAGGAATCATGTAATATTTAAAGTTATGAACTAGCTACTAAACCAGTAACTAAGACAAGTCCGCTCCATGCTGCGCCTAAACCAAAAACATTAGCTTTTGATGTTTCCCATTCACCTGGAGATGCTAAGACAACTGGTACTCCAATAACAAGTGCAAATGAGAATAGCACTAGTAAGAAAACTAAGAATGTTACCATTTTAATATCCTATTGTTTTTAATAAGTATTATGACATTATTGTACTCTATTTTTGAGGTTATAGTCATTTTTTTATATTCTTTAATGTAAAATTAAAGTCTTGGAGTCTTTTTTAATTTTTAGATAAATAAGGAACTGTTAAACTTAAAAATTCTAAACGTAAATTTAATTTTGCTCGGTTAGACGTTCCCCCAATGAAAAATTTATTATCATTTTTTGCTAACCAAAATTGTGTAAATGAAAAATAACTTATAAGACTACTAACCATTAATAATCCAAAACCAAAGTAAATATAAGGAATTCCTGGATCTGTTTTTATTTGTAATCCTGTTTCAGTTATAATTTCAAGTACACTAAGGTTTACATCTTGTGAAATCTTTTCTCCTAAATTATAGGTTCCAATAAAAGTACCGGTTTCATTATATAAAGAGAATGTACCATTTAAGCTATTACTAATAAATGTTAAACCGGTTTCGGATGTTTCAGATGTTGGAATCCAAGTAATCCACAAATTTTTTGCTTTAGTTAATGAAATTAAGGGTAATTGATATTGTTTTTCATTAACAGCTACTCTTAATCCAATAGCATTCCAATCTGTTTGATAAAGAGTTAATTCTTTAAAGCGTAAAGGAAAATTGACGGAAATTGTTTTTCGACTTAATTCAGTTCCTGTTGTATTAAGTATTGATAAATCTGAATAAAATTGTTTTATATTGTTCGTTGGTCCATATTCAATCCAAAAATCATTCACACGAATTGGGTAATCGGGAATTTTTGTAAAAAAACTTTTACTAATAGTATTTTGAATTTGAAAAATCTCTCCTTTTGCTATTAATTCTTGGGCACTAAAACTACCCCATGCTGCAATTGTGTTGCCAAGTAGAATTAATAACATTGAAATATGTACAATAATTGGAGCAAAACGACCAAGTATTCCTTTATACGAATATATAACTTTCTGTTGTTGAAAAATCGTATATTTTTGCTTCTTAAAATTTTGTAAACAAACAGAAAAATAACGATTATTTAAAGTAGTTTGATATTCTTGCCTGTTAAATTCAACCTTATTTTTTTTAAAGTTATAACGTCTTGCTATTTTTAATGCTGGTAATTGTTGTGTAAATGTACAACTAATTAAACATGTGCCAAAAAGAAATAATAAACTTAGGAACCACCATGTTTTATAAACGTGATCTAATCCAAAAAACAGTAAAATTTCTCCAAAACTAATATCTAGGAGAGAAAAATTATTTGAGTATGCTTGTTGGTAGTATTCAATTGTCTTATCTTGCTCAATAATAGTTCCTAATATACTAAATCCAGCGATTATTAATAAAAGTAAAATAGCAATTTTTAATTGAGCAAAAGATTTTAAAATTTTTAATTTCATTAATTTTAGATTTGCTCGAATTTGTTATGTTGCAAGTCTAACACGACCTGAAACTGCCCAATCTTGAAGTTGTTTTGTTCGTTCAGGTTCAATTTGTGAAAGTGGAATAATTTGTTTCAATCCTAATAAAACATCATCTGTTGTAAATTCACGTTTTTCATTAAAGGCCATTAACATACCTTCAACAATAGCTTGTTCAATTTCTGCACCGGAAAATCCTTCTGATTTTTTTGCTAACAAAGATAAATCAAAAGTATTTAATTGAGTAGGACGAAGTCGAGTTAAAAATACCTTAAATATTTGTTTTCGTTCATCTAATATAGGTAAACCTACAAAAAATATTTCGTCAAATCGACCTTTACGAATAATCTCAAGTGGTAAAACAGAAAAGTTATTAGCAGTTGCCACAATAAAAACTTGCGATTTTTTTTCTGAAAGCCACGTAATAAATGTTCCTAAGACTCGATTTGTAGTACCACTATCACCACCTTTTGTTTGTTCAGAAAAAGCTTTGTCGATCTCATCAATCCAAAGAATACAAGGTGCTAAAGCTTCTGATAATTGAATCATTTGTCTAACTCGACTTTCTGATTCACCAACAATTCCACCAAAAAGACGACCAATATCTAATCGTAAAAGAGGTAATTGCCACTCGTTAGCAATTGCCTTAGCTGTTAATGATTTTCCGGTTCCTTGAATACCTGCTAAAAGTAAACCCCGTGGGGCCGGTAATCCATAAATTTTTGCTTTTTCACTAAATGATTCTTTACGTGTAGCTAACCAATTTTTTAAGGTTTCAAGTCCACCTATATCTGTAAATTGACTTGTTGTACCCTGAAACTCTAAGATTTCAGTTTGACTAATAATTTGGCGTTTTTCAACTAACACTAAATTTATGGTCGCTTCATTGATCGTTCCATATTGTGCAATAGATTTGGATAATGCACGTCGAATCTTTTCAATAGACAATCCTTGACAAGCCCGAATAAGTACTTCTAAAAATGCAGGTTCAACTTTTTTATTTAAAGACTCAAATAACCTTAATAATTCATTTTTTATTTCATTACTAGTTGGTAATGTAAACTCAACGACAGTAATTAAATCAGATAATTCATTTGGAATATCTAATTCCGTTGCTACAATAATTAAACTTTTTGGTTGAGTTTTTAATAACCGAACTAAATTACGTAATTTTCGTGAAATTGAAATATCTGTTAAAAATTTATTAAAGTCTTTTAGTATAAAAATTGCAGGTGTATCCGCTGTTAATTTTTCAACTAATTCTAAAGCTTGTAGAGGATTTTTAGCAGCAAATCTAGGATTATTTGGATTTGTTTTATACCCTTCCACGAAATCCCAAGTATAAATAGCTTTGTTACTTGTTGATTTAATAGCTTTACGAATTGTATATTCTACACGATCCTCTTCAAATGTAGATATATACAAAACTGGGTAGCGGGCTTTTAGCAACAGATTTAATTCTTTACTAAAAGTCATTAAATTTTCATTTTATTAAATTAAATACTTAAATTTTTACGACCTTTTTTACGGCGAGCGCGGATAATTTTTTTACCACTATGTGTCTTCATACGAGCTCTAAATCCTGAAACACGAATAGCTTTTCTATTAGTTCCTCCTAGAGGTCTCTTACTCATAATTTTTCTCCTTTTTACCTTTTTTTATATAAGAATTTTCGCTTTATGGAAATTGTGATTTTAGAATATCATATACAGAATTATATTTGATTTCACGTATTGTTTCAACAAATAAATTAAATCCTTCAGTTTTATACTCTCTTAAAGGATCTAATTGCCCATAACCTCTCCATCCAATTGTCTCTCGTAAAATATCCGCTTTTTGAAGATGCGCTTTCCAACCCGAATCAATTTGATTTAATAAAACAGATTTTTCTAATAAACGAATTAATCCTGGTGTAGCTGTCTCAAATTCCGCTTCTTTAAGATCATATGTTAACCAAAATTGATTAAGTAACAAACCTGTTAATTCTTCAAGATTTAAAGATTTTACTTCTTGATAATCAAAATATAAATAAGGAATACCTAGTAAGTAAGAAATTTCTTTATTTAATTGCATAAATGTCGTGCGTTCATCTTCTAATGACATCCGTTTTAATTCACGAGATAAAGTTCTAATCAAATCTTCTCCATACGCAATCATTTCTGACCGAACACTACTATATTTTAAAATAGCACGTCTTTCACGGTAAATAGATAAACGTTGAACATTAATAACTTCATCATAGTCGAATAATCTTTTTCTTGAATCGTAATAGTAATCTTCAACTTTAGTTTGTGCAGAATCTAACGTTTTAGTTAAAAAATCCGCTTCTAAAGGAGTATCATCATCTAATTGCAAACGACTCATCATTTTTTTAATATTATCGCCGCCAAATATTCTAAATAGATTATCATCTAAACTAATAATAAAACGAGATGTCCCAGGATCTCCTTGTCGTCCAGAACGTCCACGTAATTGATTATCAATTCGTCGTGATTCATGGCGTTCTGTTCCAATAACATATAAACCACCTAAGTCCTGAACGATTAATTTTTCTTTATCACAAGTTTTTTTATTAATTTGATAAAAGTAATCATATAAGGTACCAATAAATAGATCTATCGAATTGTCTGAATTTAAATAACCATTTTCTTTAATATTAATTATCACTGCCTCTATTTCGTCACTACTACTGTTAGTGAAAATTTGGAAATCTTGATAAAACGTATCTAAAGAAATCGAATACTTATCATATTTTTGCTGAATTAATTTAAACGCTCGATAATATTGAGCATTTTCTATTACTTTATTAAAAATTTCTCTTTTTTTATCGCTATCTTTAGTGTCACTTAAAATTGTTTTTAATTCATTCCAGTTTAAACTAGAAAAATAATCTACAAATGTTAATTGTGACGTCTTAAGGTTATTAATAAAAGAAAAAATTTGCTGTCGTGTTTGAAAATCAGGATTACCTCCTAATAAAATATCAGTTCCTCTACCCGCCATATTAGTAGCTACCGTGACAGAACCAAGTCGACCAGCTTGCGCTACAATTTCAGATTCACGTTTAACATTTTCAGGTTTCGCATTTAATAAACGATGAGGAATACCTCGACCTTTCAGTAATTGTGATATAATTTCCGATTTTTCAATACTAGTTGTACCAATCAAAATTGGTCGACGTAAAAAACGATAGGATTCTTCACATTGAGTAGCAATAATTTTCCATTTTGTGAATTCATCTTTGTAAACTAAATCCGATAAATCATTACGAATTAATGTTCGGGCTGTTGGTAAAACAACTACTTCCCGTTTATAAATTTTTTCAATTTCGGCTTCAGCAGTTTTAATAGTTCCTGTCATTCCGGCAAGTTTCGGATATGATAAGAAAAAATTCTGATAAGTTACCGAACCTAAAGTTTCAGATCCTTTTTTAACTGGAACTCTCTCTTTTGCTTCGACAGCTTGATGTAATCCATCTCCCCAACGTCGATCAGCCATAATTCGTCCAGTAAATTCATCAATAATAACAATTTCATTGTCTCTAACAATATAATTTGTATCTTTAATAAATAAATTTTTTGCTTTAATCGCATTATTTATATAAGGGATCCAAGGATCTCTTACATCATATAAATTCGTAACATTTAAAAGCGTTTCAATCTGCTTAATACCACGATCCGTTAAAGTCGCATTTTTTGCTTTTTCATCAATCTTATAATGTATATTTGAGTCTAAAAATTTTGTAACCTCATCCGCCATAACATATTTTTCAATTGGCGTATCTAAATTACCTGAAATAATTAAAGGTGTACGAGCTTCATCGATTAGAATAGAATCTACTTCATCAATAATACAGTAATTAAAATCACGTAAAACTAATTCTTCAACAGAACTTGCCATATTATCACGTAAATAATCAAAAGCAATTTCACTATTCGTAACATAAGTAATATCTGCTGCATAATTTTTTCTACGCTCATCAGAACCCATGTTTTCTTGAATTAAACCAACAGAAAGACCTAAGTAACGGTATAATTGACTCATCCACTGCTTATCACGTTTAGCTAGATAATCATTAACTGTTACAACATGAACTCCTTTTAACGCCAAAGCATTAAGAACAACCGGTAAAGTTCCAACTAACGTTTTACCTTCACCAGTTTTCATTTCTGCAATTTGCCCGTTATGAAGAACAATTCCTCCCATTAATTGAGTATCAAAATGACGTAAACCTAAAACTCTTTTACTAGCTTCTCTAGTAAGTGCAAAACTTTCACAAAGGATATTGTCAAAATTTTGTTCTTTTTGATAACGTTGAATAAGACGGCTTACATATTCTTTTATTTCACGTTCACTCAATAAAGCTATTTTTTCTTCCAAAGCATTTATAAGTTGGACCGTTTCCTTTATTTCGGATAAATTATCTCTATTTAAAGTATTAAAAAAATTGAACATAATGTTTAGTGGAATATATTATTTGGATATTAAAAAAGTAATTCCTAAATTTTAAAAATATTCTTTACAAAATACGTTGAAAAAAATAATGAAATAAAATTGTTTTCTATTTATTTTAATCATAATAAGGTATACTTTTATAAACTAAATATTTACACGTGTTAAAGAACTTAAATTTTGTATTCTTTATCATAAATATTAACTTCAGATTTTGAAAATCATGATAACTACTTATTAAAGTATATATGGTTGTTATTGATATGTCGCGTAAAATCACGTTTTTAATAAGTTTTATTTATTAACTATAAAATGTTATAACTATGAGTATTATCGATGATTTAATAAGGTTACCAATTCGACTAATTGATAAGATTCGAGTCTTTGTTGAATATATTGCAAATTGGATCGAAATGGGAATTTGGCGTACTAGAGACCCGCTTATTTTTACCCTAATTGCCCTTATATTACTTCCAATTATAAAAATAGGTTGGAATGAATTAAATAGTATTAAATTTAAAAATATTTCTTCCGGGAACTACGAAAATGAATTCAAAAATATACTTAATCACCAAGCTAATGAATTAAGTTACTATAACCAAATTTACCTCCTTATTGTAGCTATTGTAGTAGGAGTTGTTCTTTTTGAAATTATACTCCAGTATGTAAATTTCCGAAAACGAAAGAAAAGTAAAACAGGCGTTATTACAATTGTTGAACGATTTTTCGCATGCTTAGCTTATTTTTGGGTGGGTTTAGAAATGACCAGCATGTATCTTGAACTAGCTATTGATTTTCTTAAACGTGTCATACCGACAGCAAGCACAAATGATATTTATAGTGTAATTGGTCCTGTAATACAATGGTATACACAAGAAATTCCAGGAGCAAAACTAGGAATAATTGGTTACATGTTATTCATACTTTTCTTCTACGGTATAGGACGTAACCGAAATAAATTTAAATTTTTTATTCGTTACCATTTTATCCAAGCTGTATTACTCCTAGCATTATTTGGTTTTCAAGGACATATATATTTCTTTTGGTCAGAAAGAAATAATTTAACCCAACTAGTTGAATTTGTAGGTATCACTATTTATTCAATAGTTTTATCAACTCTTAGTTTAACAACAATTTCAGCGATATTGGGAGTAGAAACAAAAATACCATTTGTTCACGACGCCATTCAATTTCATACAGGTAGAAAAGAAGATCAAGATAAAGGTTTATTAGATTCTTAAATAACAGATCCCATTATATTAATTTCGACGAAAAACAGAAATTTCTATTTTTTGTCGAAATTATAATTATTAAAACTCCCCAGGTTGGACTTGAACCAACGACCATTCGGTTAACAGCCGAACGCTCTACCACTGAGCTACTGAGGATTAGACAAATCATTTTTTGACCTACAAATTATATTAACTAACAAAGTCTATCATGTCAATACTAAGTATCAATTTAATTAACTTTGTAAAACGTATTTAACTTACACTTAAAATAACAATAAATAGAAAAATAATTTATATGAATAAATCCGATACAAATTTAGAAAACTTAGTAAACCAACCTTATAAATATGGCTTTACAACAAATGTTGAAGTTGAGACAATTCGAAAAGGACTTGATGAAGATATTGTTCGGTTAATATCTGAAAAAAAAGAAGAGCCAAAATTTATGCTTGAATTTAGGCTAGCTGCATTTAAAAGATGGAAAAAAATGGCAGAACCTGAATGGGCTTATTTAGATTATCAAAAATCGGATTATCAAGATATTCGTTACTATTCCGCCCCTAAGAAGAAAAAAAAATTAAATGATTTAGATGAAGTAGATCCTGAACTACTTCGAGCATTTGAAAAATTAGGTATATCCTTAACAGAGCAAAAAAAATTAACAAATGTAGCAGTAGACGCAGTTTTTGATAGTGTCTCTATAGGAACAACTTTCAAAGATGAACTCGCAAAATCTGGAGTAATCTTTTGTTCAATATCTGAAGCTATCAAATTATACCCCGAATTAATAAAAATTTATTTAGGAAGTGTAATTCCAAGTGGAGATAACTTCTTTACAGCCTTAAATTCTGCCGTATTTACAGATGGTTCTTTTTGCTACATACCTAAAAATGTAAAATGTCCATTAGAATTATCAACATATTTTCGAATAAATGATGAAGAAAGTGGACAATTTGAACGTACATTAATTATTGCTGAAGAAAATAGCTCTGTAAGCTACTTAGAAGGATGTACTGCACCAAAATATGATACTAATCAACTACATGCAGCAATCGTAGAATTAATTGCTCTTGATAATGCTTCAATAAAATACTCAACTGTTCAAAATTGGTATGCGGGAGATGAATCAGGAAAAGGAGGAATTTATAATTTTGTTACAAAACGTGGATTATGTGCTGGAAAAAATTCAAAAATTTCTTGGACACAAGTCGAAACAGGTTCTGCTTTAACTTGGAAATATCCAAGTTGTATCTTATCGGGAGATTATTCCCAAGGAGAATTTTATTCTGTAGCGTTAACTAATAATTATCAACAAGCAGATACAGGAACAAAAATGATTCATGTCGGGAAAGAAACTCGAAGTCGAATTATTTCAAAAGGAATTTCTGCAGGAAAATCAAGAAATAGTTATCGTGGATTAGTAAAAATAGGTCCCAACGCAAAACGCTCACGAAATTATTCACAATGTGACTCTCTATTACTCGGAGATAACTCATCAGCTAATACCTTTCCTTATATTCAAGTTCAAAACTCAACTTCTCAAATTGAACACGAAGCTTCAACTTCAAAAATTGGTGAAGAACAAATTTTCTACTTTTTACAAAGAGGAATCGACATTGAACAAGCTGTTAGTCTAATTATTAGTGGATTCTGTCGTGAAGTATTTACAGAATTACCTATGGAATTTGCCCTAGAAGCTGATCGACTATTAAATTTAAAATTAGAAGGAACTGTAGGTTAAAAATATGACAAGACTTGAAATTAAAAATTTACGAGCATCTATCAATGAAACTGAAATTTTACAAGGGTTAAATCTAAAAGTAGAAAAAGGTGAAATCCATGCAATTATGGGAACAAATGGATCCGGAAAAAGTACTTTATCAAAAGTCCTAACAGGACATCCAGCTTATGATGTAAGTTCTGGTGATATCATATTTGAAAATCAAAATATAAATGATTTACCGCCCGAAGAACGTTCACAACTTGGAATATTTTTAGCATTTCAATATCCTGTTGAAATACCAGGAGTAAGTAATGAAGAATTTCTTCGAATTGCTTACAATTTAAAACAAAAAAGTTTAGGTAAAAAAGAATTAGATCCTATTGAATTTTTCGGTGTAGTAAGCACAAAATTAGAAAATGCAACGCTTAGTGTAGATTTTTTAAATAGAAACGTAAATGAAGGATTCTCAGGAGGAGAAAAGAAAAGAAATGAGATTTTACAAATGAGCGTTCTAGATCCAACACTCGCAATATTAGATGAAACAGATTCTGGATTAGACATTGATGCCTTAAGAAATCTTTCTCAAGGAATTAATAATTTTATGACACCAGACAAAAGCCTTATACTAATTACTCACTATCAAAGACTTCTTGATTATATTAAACCTGATTTTATACATATAATGCATAAAGGAAAAATTATTAAAACAGGAGATGCTTCATTAGCATTAACATTAGAAGAAAAAGGTTATGAATGGTTAATCGGAGAAAAAAAATAAAAGACTACATTATGTAGTCTTTTATTTAAAGAATTTAATTTGAACGAATTCGAGAAAGTTGTTGTAGAGCTAAACGACCTACATTATATAAAGCCCAAGATCCTGCAATAATAACAGGGAAAAATACAAAAATAAGACGACTGTCCATGAAGTATTCCTTTTTAAAAAATTAAAAAATTAAAATGTGATTCTAGGTAAAATATAAAGAAAAATCTTTATAACACTTATTAATAAGCTAAACCTAAACTTCTAGTTGTTTCAGCACCTAAATAAACGCGAACACTTAAGAAATCAGTAGGACATGCTGTTTCACAACGCTTACACCCTACACAATCTTCTGTTCGAGGAGCCGATGCAATTGCACCTGCACGACACCCATCCCAAGGCACCATTTCTAGAACATCTGTTGGACACGCACGTACACATTGTGTACAACCAATACATGTATCATAAATCTTAACCGAGTGAGACATATAATTCTCCTTGAAATTCGATAACTATAATAATATTATATGAATTAAAAAATGCTTATCAAATAAATTTTAGCTTATAAATTGTAATAAATCTAATCCAATCTTACTAATATTTTAATTTAATATTACAAAAATAAAAGACTTATGATATCCTAAACGATAAAATATAATTGAAATATAAGTAGAATATTATAAAATATGGATTATGCCATTGTAGACCTTGGTGGACACCAAATTTGGGTCGAAGAAGGACAATATTTTGCTACAAATAAAATTGAAGCAGAACCAGGAACATTAATCGACATTAACCGTGTATTACTCGTAAATAAGGGTGGGAATGTAGAATTTGGTCACCCATACGTTACAAATAGTAAAATTAGAGGAGAAATCGTAGGACACTACCGAGGCTCAAAAATTCTAGTTTACAAAATGAAAACAAAAAAGAAATACCGTAGAAAAAAAGGTCACCGCCAAGAACTAACAAAGTTAAAAGTTAATAGTATCGAAATTTAATAAGGATTTTTATGGCACATAAAAAAGGAGCAGGTAGTACGAAAAATGGCCGTGATTCGAATTCGAATCGACTAGGCGTTAAAGTCTATGGCGGCGCTTCCGTAGTCGCCGGTAACATTATCGTCCGTCAACGTGGTTTAAACTTTAAACCAGGAAATAATGTCGGATGTGGAAAAGATTTTACACTTTTTGCATTAAGTGATGGGAAAGTAGAATTTGAACCAATTACACGTGGAATTAAAAAAATAAATGTCGTTCTTTAAAATTAAGCAAAGCTAATATCAAGTTAGCTTTGCTTACTTTAGAAAAATTAAAAAGTTAATCTTGTTTTTTAGCTTTAAAAATGCTATCATATATGCATAAGCTTTTATAAAGTTATATAAGCGTCCTTAGTTCAGTTGGTAGAACGTTGGTCTCCAAAACCAAATGTCGAGGGTTCAAGTCCTTCAGGGCGTGTTTGAGTATACTTAAAAATATCATTTAAAGTTATCTATTTTTTAAGTAAACAAAATTGATTATTTGAAAATAAGACTGTTAAAACCAAAATTTAAAAATTTTATGGCTAAAAAGATTACTGCCATCATTAAGCTTGCTTTACCAGCAGGAAAGGCAACACCAGCACCACCAGTGGGTCCTGCATTAGGACAACATGGTTTAAACATTGCTGGTTTTTGTAAAGAGTACAACGCTAAAACTGCTGATAAGGGTGACTTAATTGTACCAGTTGAAATTTCTGTTTATGAAGATCGAAGTTATTCTTTCGTTTTAAAAACACCACCAGCATCTGTTTTACTCGTAAAAGCAGCAAAGATTGCTAAGGGTGCTGGTCAACCTAATAAAGATGTTGTAGGTTCGATTACTAAAGATCAACTAGAAGAGATAGCTAAGGTAAAATTACCAGACTTAAATACAAATAAAATTGAAAGTGCAATGCGAATTGTAGCTGGAACTGCAAGAAATATGGGAATCACTATTGAAGCTTAATTTTATTAATGTTTC
>MDSV01206209.1_pt1 | contig 11949 bp, 14 predicted proteins | sample 810851 | NCBI WGS metagenome assembly MDSV01 (sample SAMN05326640, study PRJNA326480) | marine metagenome | isolation source: seawater | place: Atlantic Ocean: North East | collected 2012 | reverse complement strand
GTAATTATTATAATGATTTATGTTTATCCTAATTTTAAAAAAAATATTATAAAATGATTTTTTAATATATATAGAAATAAATATGGATAATATTCCGATAGAAATAATTGAATATATAATTGAATATATTGATTATTTAAAATATCATAAACAAAAATTTAAAGATGTATTAAACGATATTAAAGATATTTCTGATATTTTTAGCAGTGATAGTAATTTACCACCAAATGTAATTTCTATTTGTTGGGGTAACGGTATAGATTCAAACTCGTATAATTTTAATGATGATACTAATTATTCTGTATATTCTGATAATGAATCTATTGATTCATTTAGTTAATTAATTTTTTATAATTTATTAATAAAAATTTAGATTATTAATAAAATCAAATATATTTATATATTAATAATGCTTGAATACTATACTAATTTAGATAATAATAATTCAAGAAAAAATATATTAAAAGATGAATTTACACTAGATAAATCTGATTATGAAAAATTAAAACAAGCACAACAACAAAATGAATTAAATTCACTTCAATATAGAGAGAATGAAAAAGCAAAACAAATTAAAGAAAATAAAAATATTTATAATATGTCATTATATTCATTATATAATAGATTAAGCAGTGTTTCAATTAATATAATAGAAGATGTTACAATATACATTAATCAAAAAGATAAAAATTTAAATACATTTTTTATTATTTTTACTAAAGAAGATAGATTAATTTATGTAGGTATATTATTAGTAATTTTTTCACTTAGTTTATGGTTTATTGATATTTCAAAATAAATATATTAAAAATATTATATAATAATATAATAATGAATAAATTTGTAATCAATGTAAGAAATTTCTCTAATATGGGTGAAGAATTAGATAAATTATTAGTTCCTAATGAAATATACGAATTAACTATGAATAGAGAAACAAAAAAAATTCAACAATATTTTGTTGATCATCCTCAATTAATGTTAAATTTTGTAGGTTTTAATTCAGTTTTAAAAAGATCTGCTATTTTATCTTCTGAAAGAAAATGCGGATGTTTTTATAAATTAAATTGGAAAACAAAATATGCTGAAGATAATAATTTAGATAAAACAATTCTACTATTTAATCAACAAATTAAATTATATAGATATATGATTGAAAATTGGTACCCAAAAAATAATTTATCTAACTTAAGATATCTTTCAAATATAGCTTTAGATATTATACAAGAATTTAGAAAATTTAATTATAATATTAACAATAACTTAGTTGATAATTCTTTATTACATAAGAGTTATGTAAATAATAAATTTAATAATAATAGGGAATTGTTTAAATATTTATATAATTTAAAAAAATTTTAAGTTTATTTAAAAAAAAATTATTAAGAATAAATTATGGATGATTATTTAAGAAATATACTAAATGAATTTGAATTTGATGATACTATAGATGAAATTGATGAAATATTCGATTATTTAAAAGAAAATAATTTTGATAATGCTAATGATGAATTAAATGATCTTAATTTATTAGTTATAGCTAATTGTTCAAAAAGTGTAAATTATATAAATTTACCAACACCTATGGGAACTAATTTTTTTTCAATATATAATCCAATTCAATCAATGAATGCTATTATTCCTGATATATTCAAAACTTGCTTAATGAAGGATCCAAAAGTATATGCACACCCAGTTTTAAGTACTAGAAATAGTCCAAAAATTAAAATTAGTTTTGAAGATGAATCAATTGGATTAGGAGCTTCTATAGTAACAAGATTTCAAAAACTAATACCAAATAATATTATCAAGGCATTTTTATACTTTGGTTATAAAAGTGATTTTAATAATATGGATGTGGAATCAATTAATTTTTTAGAAAAAAAATTAGAAAAAATTATTGATTCATCTGAAATTAGTAATTCTAGCTATACTGACCCAAATGTAATTTTTAATGAGTTATATGGTCAAGATACATTAATTCAAAATATATTAGAATTAAGTAATATGCTGGATAAGACTAAAAAAGAAAAAGCTGATTCAACTAATATTGGAACATATAATTTAAAATATTTATTTACCTATTATGTAATTGCTAGAATATTATTGGTAGGTGGATTTAATGTAAAGAAGTATTCTAATTTTATTGACAAAAATACAACTGGTTTATCTTATTCAGATTTAGTATATTTAAATTATTTAAGAAAAATAGTAAAAGATGATTTAGTACTAGATAATTTTTTGTTATTATTACAAATGGACGTTATGGGCACTAAAATAGATGATAAAGTTATTGAGCAATTCTCTGAAATGACTACTTTTATTAAAAATAATAATATATTTATTTTAATTGATTTAGCATTAGAAGTCAAAGAATATATATTAAGTGTTATATCATATAATTTAAATAAAAAAGTTTATAATATAAAAAATTATGCTAAACCTGTATATTTAATTATAACTAGAAGATTATATTGTAATTATGCACATAATACAACATATAATTACCCAAATGATTTTACTGTACCTGAATGGTGTGTTTAACCATCATGTTGAAACCTTGTTTTATTATATAGATCTTTTTGATAAATTGGTAATTCACCATCTTTTTGTCTTATGGTTTTCATCATAGGATATTTTTTTTCTAAAAGATTTACAGCATAATAATTTGAAAATTGATATGCTATATGTAAAGGAGTATGTCCATTGGAATTTTGTAGATAATTATTATCTTTCAAATCATATTCATCTAATATTTTTTTTATTTCTTTTTTAGCTTTATAAGTAGGATTATTTGAAGAACATAATAAATGTAATTTAGTACATTTATTATATGGATCTATAATTAAATATTTAGGTAGAAAACTTATTATTTCTTCAAAAATTTCTCTTGGAAACTGCATCTATAATAATAAAAAAGGTATATTATCAATTTTTTATTAATTTTAAAAAAATACTTAGTATAAAAATTATTCTTTATAAACAAAATACTGCATAAAGCTCATTAAATTAGGATATCCCATGACATCTTGAATAATAATTTCATTACCTCTTTTTTTAGCTTCTTCTTTTATATCATTGAAAAAATCAAGTAATTCACCAGTAATTTTAAATTTAGTATTGTCTATTTTTCCTGATTCTTTAAAAATACAATATGTCGTTGGACTACCACTAGTACATTTTTTTATTTTTTGAATAATAGCAGTTAATACTTGGGATTGTGATACTTTTTCAGATGGATCCTTATTCATCATTTTTAGAACGAATTCTGGAGCATTTTTAGGAATATTTACATAATATTTACTTTTGTCTTTACTCTCTTTTTTCTTCTTTTTTTCAAGTTTTATATTCTTTCTAATATCAACAATAGATTTATTAATAAAGTTTATATAATTATTATTTAACTCTCTATATAAATTTTGTAAAGAAATAATTTTCTTTTCTATTTTGTCCATATCTTTTTGTTTATCATAATTCAAATCAGGTATTTTTGAAATCATATCTATAACAGCTGATTGTGATTCTTGGTATTTTATAAAGGGTAATTTTATATCTTCAAAAATAGCTAAATTATTTTGATGTTCTTCATTAAAATTAGGTTCTGAAGTATTTTCTTCAACTTTTGACTCCATATTATATATTCTATTGTAAATTTTCTTTTAAGTAATTTTTTTAATTTTTAAAATATAATAATTTTTAAAAGTAATTTTTTAATTTAAAAATACTTAAATATGTGCATCTATTATATGATTAAGATGAGTGAAAATTTTTGCGTAATTAAAAGAGATGGACATAAAGAAGAAGTTTCCTTCGATAAAGTAACAAGAAGATTAAGAAAACTATGTTATAATTTAAGTAATAAAGTAAATCCTATTATTGTAGCACAAAAAGTGTGTAGTCAAATATATAACAATGTAACAACTATTGAATTAGATGAATTAGCAGCACAAATTTGTATATCAATGTCAACCCAAAATTTAGAATATGGATTATTAGCTAGTAGAATTATTATTTCTAATAATCATAAAATAACTTCCCCATCATTTAGTGAAACAATATATATTTTATATAATAATAAAGATAAAAATAATAATCAATGCCCATTGATTGATCGACAAATTTATGATATAGTAATGAACAATAAAGATAAATTAAATGATATTCTGGACTATGATAATGATTTTTTATTTGATTATTTTGGATTCAAAACTCTAGAAAAATCTTATTTAATGAAAGTAAATGGTAATGTAGTTGAAAGAATTCAACATATGTTTTTGAGAGTGAGTCTTGGTATACATCAAGATGATATTAAATCAGCAATAACATCTTATCAATACATGTCACAAAAATACTTTACACATGCTACCCCAACATTATTTGCCTCTGGTACGCCTAGACCAGCATTAGCAAGTTGTTTTTTATTGGGAATGGATGATAGTGTAAAAGGTATTTATAAAACCGTTAGTGATTGTGCTGAAATTTCAGCAGGTGCCGGCGGTATTGGATTATGTTTAAGTAAAATTAGATCTAAAAATTCATATATTCGTGGTGTAAATGGTAAATCTAATGGTATAATTCCATTATGTAGGGTACTAAATGAATGTGCTAGACATATCAATCAAGCAGGAAAAAGACCTGGTTCAATTGCTGTATACATTGAACCCCATAATATTGAGATATTAGAATTTTTAGAATTAAGAAAAAATACTGGTGCTGAATCAGAACGTGCTCGTGATTTATTTTTAGCTTTAACAATAAGTGATTTATTTATGGAAAGAGTTGAACAAAATACAGATTGGTCTTTATTTGATGCTGATGAATGTCCAGGATTAGATTCTTCATATGGAGAAAAATATAATAATCTATATTTAAAATATGAAGAAGAAGGTAAAGCACGAAAAACAGTACAAGCCAGAAAAATTTGGAATTATATTTTAACAAGTCAAATTGAAACGGGTACCCCTTATATTTTGTATAAAGATTCTATTAATAAAAAAAGTAATCAAAAAAATGTAGGAGTCATTAGAAACAGTAATCTCTGTGCTGAAATTCTAGAATATAGTGATGACAAGGAATATGCTGTATGTACACTAGCTTCTGTTTCATTACCTAATTTTATTAAAGAAGATTTATCATTTGATCATGAAAAACTTATTGAAATAATGGATATACTTGTAAATAATTTAAATAAAGTTATTGAAGTAAATTATTATCCTGTACCAGAAACTAGTCGAAGTAATTTTAGACATAGACCAATTGGTATAGGAGTACAGGGATTAATTGATGTTTTTTACAGATTAAAAATGCCATTTGATAGTGAGGAAGCTAAAAAATTAAATATAGAAATTTTTGAAACAATGTACTATGGTGCTATGTTAGCTTCATATAAATTAGCATTAAAAGATGGTGCTTATGAAACATTTAAAGGAAGTCCATTAAGTGAAGGTTTATTTCAATTTGATTTATGGAATGTAAAACCTTCAGATAGGTATGATTGGGATGATTTAAGATCTAAAATTATGAAAACAGGTGTGAGAAATAGCTTATGTTTAGCATTAATGCCAACAGCTTCTACTAGTCAAATATTAGGTAATAATGAATGTTTTGAACCAATTACAAGTAATATATATACAAGAAGAACCGTAGCTGGAGATTTTGTTGTAATTAATAAACATTTAGTAAAGGATCTAGATAGTTTAGAACTATGGAATGATGAAATTAAAAGTAAAATTATTGAAAATAATGGTTCTATTCAAAATATTAGTGAAATTCCTGCTACTATAAGAAATTTATATAAAACAGTTTGGGAAACTAAACAAAAACATATAATTGATCAAGCAGCTGATAGAGCGGCATTTATATGTCAAACTCAGTCAATGAATTTATTCTTTGAAGAACCTACACAAAATACCTTAACAAGTGCCTTATTTTATGGATGGAAAAAAGGTTTAAAAACTGGATGTTATTACATAAGAACTAGACCAAAAGCACAAGCACAACAATTTACTATTGAAGCAAAAAAAATTAATAAAAATGATAATAATGATAGTAATTATCAAGAATGTGAAATGTGTAGTGGATAATTAATAATAATTACTAATAATTTAAAAATATTATAATATTAAATATATATTTATATATTTAAATTAAATCAAAAAAAAAAAATTTTTTTCCTGTAAATATTATATGATAATCTTATTAGGTTTTCCTAAATCAGGTACAACTTCTTTTACGTATTTATTTAATAAGCTTGGGTATAAAAGTTATCACTGGGTTTTCAGAAATGATACTGATTATGTAGGTGGTTGGATAAAAAAATGTAAGGATAGAAATGAAAAATTGTTATCTTGGATTCCAAAACATCCTAAAAATAAAATTGCTGTTACACAAATGGATATATGTATAGATGAAAATAATTGTTATTGGCCACAATTAATAGATTATGAATTATTATATCAGCAATATCCTGATGCTATATTTATTTTAAATACACGTGATCCATTAGATATTTTACGATCAATGAAAAAATGGCAAAACTATGATAAAAGAATGTTGAAATTTAATCCAGAATTATTTAAAAATTTAACCGGATCAGATGATGAAAAAATTGTAAAATTAATCCAAAATCATTTTGTCAATGTTATTAAATTTTTTAATAATAATAAAAAATCAAAATTTGTCGTATATCACATAATCAAAGATAAAATTGGAAAATTGAATAAATATATTGATACAAAGAAATTAGAATTTCCAGTAGTAAATATTAATAAAAATAATGAAAAAAAAGAAAATAATAATAATAATGAAAAGAAATAATTATAATTTTATATAATTCTTTAGTATATGAAGTCAATTAAACCATTTTTATTTTTTTTATTTATTTTATTAATCATTATATACTTGTATTTTAATATACAATATATTGATATATTTCATAAATATTTTAGCTTTATTCTACTTATATGCGGTATTATTGGTATATTTCTATACCCTATAAGTAATACTATTCATGATCAAGAATCATTTGAATCTATTAAAAGTCTTTTAGTTGAAAGATTCGGTCGAAAAAGTAAAAATAATTTACGAAATTAGTTTTTTATTTAAAATAATTTTATTTATTAAATATACCTGTTAGGTCATATTTTATTTATATTTTATTAGTATTTAAATAATTATTTAAAATGTGATTAAATCCTATTTAAATAATTTGTTTAATTAATTGTGGTAATAACAATTATGGTTTTTTTAATAAATTATGTATTTATTAAAAAAATATTACTTAAGATAATAAATTGTATATTATATGCTAAAGAAATTTAAGTTAATAAAAAATCATAACACTATTGGCATTTAAAATTCATATTTTTATAACAAAATATAAATTTTAATTGCTTCATGTAATGTATCTACAATATATTTTTGTAAAACTTTATATAAATTCTATATAAACTTCAATATATTTAATACATTTATGTAAGGTGTAATATAAATACTAGATATTGTTTTTCCGTACCTATATTTATTATCAGATTTATAATATTAACACCATTTAAAAATAAAGTGATTTATCCATATTTTTATAGTTATAACATGAACGGTAATAGTTCATCTTACTTTTAATAATTAATATTGTTAATTATTAAAAATTGATTTTTATTTATATTAAAGTGAAATAACTTAAAGTCTTAATTCAATGGCGGAAGAAAATTTCTTTGATCATTGGGTTAATAGCTCAAAGAAGAAAAAACAAAATTTAGATAATGAAATTATTTTTAGTTTAACAGAATATTCAAAGACTGGTTGTAATTACTGCCTCCAATCTAAATGTAATCAACATCATGGTGAATTGGCAAAACATGTACATTATTTAGCTAAAAATGCTGTTCGAAATCCTTCAATCATATTAGGTGATTTTAAAGAGATATTGAAAAATAATGATATTGATACTAATAATAAGAAGTTTCATGTAAATACATGTGTGTGGAATTATACACATTCCTCATGTCAAAACTGTAGTGATGGTAGATTTAGATTATTTAATTGGACAGATCATAATGGAAATATAATTCCTTTAAAATTTTGTTTTCCAATTCTTAAAGAAAACTCAAATGTTGTTCCAATTGGAATTCATTGGGATATAGAATTAAAAATAATAAATAACAAAATAATTAAAGATTATACTAAAGTTATGTTATATGATGGTAAAAAATCAAAAAATCATGACAATGAAGATAAATCCAAAGATGAAATTATTGAAAAAAAAGAGATTACTATTATTAATAATGAAACTAGCTATCCAAATTTATCAGAAAATGATGTAAGTAAAGAATCTTCTAAGCAGATTACTGTTTGGGATTATTCAAATTCTAAGATTAAAGAAGCTAGTAATTTTAAAAATGATGATATTAAACAAAAATCAGTTGATTCAACTAAGACTAATATTAATAATACAACGATTAAGAATAATAATGAAAAATCAATGAATGAAAATAATGATTCTGAAAATAAAAATAATTGTGATAATAATGACCAAATTTCAGAACTACATGATAAAATCAAGTATTTAAATTCTAAAATTCAAGACTACGAAAATGAGTTTAGAAAAATTTCAACTGATAATAAGAAATTGAGAAATGAACTACAGAATTCTAAAAAAACTATCCTTGATAATCAAGATAAAGAAAACTTAAAGAAGGCTACAAAATACTTCTCAAATGTGATTTTTGACTCTATGTTAAATACACATTATACATAAAGTTTGTTAATTAAAAAAATATAATTTATAATATTAATTATTTATTTCATCGATTATATGTTTAAATAAATCTCTTTTATACTTATCTTCTGATAATTTATTAATAAATATTTGATTATTGTAAAGATCTTCTAGATCATCAATATTATCCATATTGTTATATTTAAATAATATGGTCTGAATATTCATGAATAAAGTATTTTTAATATAATGACCATTATTGTCAATAATCCATGTACTATTGTTGTAATATTCATAAACTCTTTTACTTTTTATTCTAATAGGATATTTATGTATAACATTAGTTTTATTTCTGTAATAATATTTAAATAAATATAAAATAGTTCTATAATCTTTATATATTAAAGCTTTTTTCACAATATTATTTTCAATATTAATTGATTCTTTCTTTAATTGAACAATATTTTCATTATCATCGGAATTTAGTTTTATATTTGTTACTAATTTAAAATTATCTTCTAAATTATTAATTTTAATTTCTAAACTAGATATTTTTGTTTGAATGTTATTGATTATATTTTCAAATACATTTAACTTTTCTTGTATTATATTATTAAATTCTGTCATTATTAGATATTTATTATTTACTATTAATTATTACTATTTCTATAAATTAATTAATATTAAAAAAAATATATCTTAAAAGTTTAGGGATAATGAAATTTTTTAATAATTTAATTATTTTTTTTTTAAATTTTAAAATAATTAATTCTTACCAAAGTAATAAATATTCATATATTATTAAACAAAAATTAAAAAGTAAATATAGTGACCATAGCATTCTTGGTTATAAAAAATCAAGAGATATATTATTCAATGATTTAAAGAAAACTTTAGTTTATGGTAATAATATAAGTGAAAACATTAATTGCGAACATATTTGGTGTCAAAAATATTTTAATTATAAAGAACCTATGAAAAGTGATTTACATATAATGTTTCTAGCTAATTCAAAATTAAACTCACATCGTCAAGATTATAAATTTAGCAACATATATAGTAATTTTATATTTTTGAATAATAAAGGTAATAAGATAGAAAATAATTTTATTAATAATATAATATCATTTAAATTATATAAAAAAAATAATAGTAAAAAATTATTTGAACCAAATAATAAATCAAAAGGTAAAATAAGTAGAAGTATTGCTTATTATGATTTAATATACAATAATCATAACAAAAATATAAATAATATAATTGTAAAAAAAGATCTAATTGAATGGAATAGAAAACATTTACCAAGAATTGAAGATATAGAAAGAAATGAAATGATCAGAACTTATCAAAAAAATATAAATCCATTTATTAAATACCCTTTTTTTATAGAATTACTATATAATGATGAATTTTGTTTTTTTAACTTTTATAAATTAAGTTTTTATTCTATATTTACAATAATTATTAGTGATTTATTTAAAATTAAATTTTTTTTAAAAAAAAATATTAGTTAAAATTAAGATATGGTTGAATCTCCATATTTAATGAAAATTAAAATAAAAAATGATAGTAATTTATTGAACAAAAAAGTTATAAATAAAAAAAAATATTCACCTTTATCTGGCTCAGAATTAAATTATGAACCACATAAATGGAATAATCATAATGTTGTTAATAATCATAATTGTTATAGTTATGCTATGGGTAAAATAGTAAAAAAATTAAAAGATAAAGCACAACCTGGTTATGCTTCTGGTTTTAATTATTTAACAGACTTTAATATGACTTGTAATAATTTAAAAAAAAGATTAGCTAAAGATAATCCTGCATCTTATATTGAAAAATTTGATAATAGATGCTTACCTGGATTTTATAAAGTTTTTTTAGCGTTAGATGTAGGAAATGATTATCATTGGTGGAGACAAGATAAAAATAGATTATGGTCACATAAACCTGGTTCTACTAAAATTAGTAATGTTGATGGTAGTAATAAAAAAATATTAGATCCTTTAAAATCAAATAGAAAATTTACGAGTAGAAATTATAACAAACCATGTTTTTATGCTTGTGTTCAGAGTGATTTAGCAAGAACTTTAGATGAAATATATTCGTAATTAAAATATTGTTATAAAATATGGTATCTTCTCCTTATTTATTAAAAATAAATTTTAAGAAAAATGAAAATCTATTATATTTTAACGAAAAATCAAAAAAAAATTTATCACCAACTTCTGGTTCTGAACTACCATATGAACCGCAAAAATGGAATGTTGATGGTATTAAAAATACTCATAATTGTTATGGGTATGCTTTAGGAAAAAGAGTTAAAAAAATTAAAAATAAACAACAACCTGGTTACAGTTCTGGATTTAAACATATTGAAAATAAAGAATATGAGTGTAAATATTTCTACGATAGACTAAAAAAAGATGTACCTGCTAGTTATATAGAAAAATTTGATAATAAATGCTTACCAGGTTTTTATAAAATTTTTTTAGCATTAGATAAAACTAATGATTATCATTGGTATGTACAAAACAATAATAAATATTGGTCTCATAAACCCGGCCATAGTAAGGTAACTAATGTAGATGCATCAAAAAAATATATTAAAAATCCAAAATTAGCTAATAGAAATTACGGATATTTAAATTATAAGACAAGTTGTTTTTATGCTTGCGTTCATAGTGATTTATCTAGAGCATTAGATAATATATATAATATTAATTAATTATTCTTTTAATTCTAATAATAATTTACTAATAGTTTTTTGAATTATTAAAACTTTTTCATCGTAATATTTATTATATTTATTTTGTAACTCATAAAATTGTTCCATACAAATTTTTATTTTTTTTAAAATTAGTTGATTATTTTTATTTTTATATTTTTTTAAATTTATTTTTGATCCATTTATCAAATTTAGTATATTATAATTATTTACTTTATTTCTATTTATTTTATTAGATTCTACATTATTATTTTTTAATTCTAATATTTCCTTGTATATTTCATTTTTTTCAAATAATATTTTCTGAAGTAAAATTAATAAATTTTTTGAAAATTTAATATTAAAATTTTTCAAATAATTATAATTATCTTTATTTAAAATATTTATTCTTAGTAATTGTAACATGTTAAATTTATAATTATAATCAATTTCTGATTTTAATAAAAACTTTTTATTTTTTGTATTTAATGTTTTCTTCTTATTATCTTTTATCATTTCCAAT
>MDSV01099288.1_pt1 | contig 11949 bp, 10 predicted proteins | sample 810851 | NCBI WGS metagenome assembly MDSV01 (sample SAMN05326640, study PRJNA326480) | marine metagenome | isolation source: seawater | place: Atlantic Ocean: North East | collected 2012 | reverse complement strand
CCTAAAATTGTACTAAATGTGGCAGAAGAGGAATTTAATTGACCTCCTAATATACTACTAACTGCCCCAGTTACTCGATTTCGTTGACCACCAAGTGCAACACTACAAGCCGCTGAAGCTGTGTTACAAAGACCTCCACCAACAAATGAGTAATTTCCAGCTTGTTTATTACAAAGACCTCCAACTATAGTTCCTCCAAACCCACAAGTTTTGTTTTGTCTACCACCTGCTATTGTAGAATAATCAGCATCAGCAATATTTTTACAACCACCTCCAATTGTTGAAAAAATTTCACCTGAACAAATTGTATTACTACAACCACCTCCAATAACCGAACAAGCGGCTTGGTTTGAATTACTTCTACCTCCCCCTATGGAAGACATTGCAACTGAACCTATACTATTAGAAAAACCACCTGCAATAGTACTACAACTTCCATTATTAGTATTTAATCCTCCTACTGTTAATGAATGTCCATTAAATGTCATACAAGATTCACCACAAATTGTTGAAGTACCAGTAGCTGTTAAAACATTATTATTTGTATTACCATCTATTGATGTAGTACCACTTGAACCACTTGAACCAGAAGAACCACTTGAACCACTTGAGCCATTTGTTCCAGAAGAACCATTTGTTCCACTTGTACCAGAATTACCTGAACTACCACTAGAACCACTTGAACCTGAGTTACCAGATGTACCTGATGAACCACTAGAACCAGAAGAACCACTTGAACCACTTGAACCTGATGTACCAGTAGTACCAGATGTACCACTTGAGCCACTTGAACCAGAGGTACCACTAGATCCATTAGTACCAGAAGTTCCGTCTGTACCTGAAGAGCCACTCGAGCCACTTGTACCAGAACTTCCTGAAGAACCACTTGAACCATTTGTACCTGATGTTCCATCAGTACCACTAGAACCTGAACTACCAGATGAACCACTAGAACCAGAGTTTCCTGAAGTACCAGATGTACCTGTTGTACCAGAAGAACCTGAGCTTCCGCTTGATCCTGAAGAACCATTAGTACCTGAAGTACCGTCTGTTCCACTTGTGCCGTCTGTTCCTGAAGAACCACTTGAGCCACTTGAACCTGATGAGCCATTTGTTCCACTTGTACCATCTGTTCCTGAAGAGCCATTTGTACCTGAAGTACCATCCGTACCAGAAGAGCCACTTGATCCCGAAGAACCACTAACGCCACTTGAACCACTTGAACCTGAAGTACCATCAGTACCTGAAGAACCACTTGAGCCATTTGAACCACTTGAGCCACTTGTACCTGATGTTCCACTATCTCCTTTATCACCCGTTACTACAAATGAAACTACTAAATCTTCTCCCCCAGTAAATGGTGATGTAGCTGAGGATGCTTCGGCACTTATGTTTAATGTCCAATAAGTACCTTGATCTGTTAAATCTGAAATAGCAAATAAAATAAAGTTTTCTTCAGCAAATTTATCTGCCATTCGCATATGACCTTTTACAGCTGAGGTCGAACTGTCTATTGTTTGTAAAAATGATTCAATACTATCACCATCTTTTGTTGTTTGGCTAATAGCTGATACAGTTGAAGTATTTTGGTTTGATTGATTTAATCTTATATCTCCAGCACCTGGGTCTGCTCCAACATTTGTATTTGATTCAAAATCATAATTAAATGAAGCACCACCAAAGTTACCATCTTGTCCTGATGAACCTGAAGAACCACTTGAACCATTTGTACCTGAAGAACCTGAAGAACCTGAAGAACCACTTGATCCATTTGTACCTGAAGTACCATCTGTTCCTGAGGAACCACTTGAACCATTTGTACCTGAAGTACCATCTGTTCCTGAAGAACCATTTGTTCCCGAAGAACCACTTGAACCACTTGAACCTGAGGTACCATCTGTACCTGAAGAACCACTTGATCCACTTGAACCAGAAGTACCTGTTGTTCCAGAAGTACCTGTTGTTCCTGAAGAGCCCGAAGAGCCCGAAGAACCTGATGAACCTGATGTTCCAGAATTACCACTTGATCCTGAAGAGCCACTTGTACCATCTGTACCTGAAGTTCCATCTGTTCCCGAGGAACCATTAGTACCTGAAGTACCGTCTGTTCCACTTGATCCTGATGAACCTGAAGAACCATTAGTACCAGAAGTTCCATCAGTACCGGAAGTTCCGTTTACACCTGAAGAACCTGATGAACCACTAGAACCGGAAGAACCGCTTGTACCTGAATTTCCTGAAGTACCTGATGTACCAGTTGTACCAGAAGAGCCACTTGAACCACTTGATCCACTTGAACCAGAAGTACCTGTTGTACCTGAAGTACCTGAAGATCCACTTGTACCAGAATTACCGGAAGTTCCATCAGTACCACTTGAACCAGATGAACCTGAAGTGCCCGAAGAACCAGAAGTACCAGAATTACCAGAAGTACCATCAGTACCACTTGATCCACTTGAACCACTTGATCCTGAAGAACCAGAAGAACCACTTGTACCTGATGATGCAGCGTTTTCTCTTGTACCAATAACCCCAGAAGAATTTATTACTAAAGTAGTATTTTCGGATCCTTGAGTTGAAAGACCCGTTAATTTAAGTTCATCTAATTCAGCGCTAGAACCGCTGGTTACTACTTTTTTCCAATTTGGCATATCTCTTCTATTAGGTTGGTTACTAGATTAGTCTAGCCCACTTCCCTTTCGGGCCGTAATATAGTTATAAATATTTAATTTTGATTTTTAGTTTCAGATTCTATTACATTTTCTGAACCTTTTTCAATTGATTCAATTTTATAATCTAATTTTTTCTGTAAATCAGCTAAAAATTGAGCATCAATACCATTAATAGGAAGAAAATTAGTGGATTTTCTTAGAGCTCTAATTTCTCTAAGTTTTAATTTTTGCAAATTGTAAGCCATAACTATTTATCTTTTAAAGCATTATATTGGTTTTGAATTTTTAATGTTACATCATAACATAATTCTACATACTCACCTTTAAATAGGCCATTTTTTATTGTAACTAATAAAAATTCTAATTCTTTTTCTGATAAATCTAATGTAGTTGTAGAGGGAGCTTTACTTTCCTTTTGTTTAACTCCCTTTACTATCGTTTGTTTAGCACTAAATCCCATAAACCTTTTTAATATATTTAATAACAATTTTTTATTTTTTAGGAATAAATATAAATATCACCCGAAGCTGAAGTAAATATGTTTCCTGCTTTTTGATATCTAGATGGAGCAGATGTAGGCAAAGCACCACCTGAACCAACTACTACTGTTGACATAAATGCATCAGGTGAAAATCCTGAACCAGTAGCATGGAACGAACTAGTAACACCCCATCTTAGTGATGATAAACCATCAAATGCAAATGCATCTCCAAAATCTTGTCTATCTTGTTGAATTACAATACCACCATCACCAGCTGAATCTGAACCAGAAGCTAGTAATATAAATCTATCTTTTACTAATAAATTTTCTGAGTTTTGAAATGATGCAGTACCTTGAACTGTTAAGTTACCAGTAATGATTTCATCACCTGTTACTGTTAATAAACCAGTATTAGATAAATGACCACCATTTGGGTCAAATACTAATCTAGCGTTTACATTAGCATTTGGGGCTCCTGATGAAGCTAAAGTAATTACACCATTTGTAGTTGCTCCAGATAAACTTAATAAACCACTTGATCCACTAGATCCAGAAGAACCACTTGTACCAGCATTACCAGATGTACCATCAGTACCACTTGAACCACTTGAACCAGAAGAACCATTTGTTCCACTTGTTCCATCTGTACCCGAAGATCCACTTGATCCGTTTGTACCACTTGTTCCATCAGTTCCTGAAGTACCGTTAGCACCTGAAGTACCATCTGTACCACTTGATCCACTAGAACCATTAGTACCAGAAGTACCTGAACTACCATTAGTTCCACTTGAACCACTAGAACCTGAAGAACCACTTGAACCCGAAGTTCCAGTTGTACCTGAAGTTCCACTAGTTCCACTTACACCAGAAGAACCACTAGAACCGCTTGTTCCATCTGTACCAGAACTTCCGCTTGAACCTGAAGTTCCATCAGTACCTGAAGACCCACTTGATCCATTAGTACCTGAAGAGCCAGATGAACCACTTGTTCCATCTGTACCAGAAGAGCCACTTGAACCACTTGATCCTGATGAGCCACTTGTACCAGAGGTACCACTATCACCTTTATCACCTGTAACAACAAATGCTAAAGTAACATCTTCTAAATTAGAAAAAATTGGGTTACCACCAGATGAAGCTTGGTTTGAAATATTAATTGTCCACCAACCAGTATTATCAGTTAAATCTGAAATACTAAATAATAAGAATTGTGTTGCATCTGTTCTATTTGCAATTCTAACATGACCTTTTACAGCTGAGGTCGAACTGTCTATTGTTTCTAAGAATGACTGTATGCTAGTTCCATCATCATCTGTAATATCAACATACATTGCTGTTGAACCAGATTGTGGAGTTGCATTATTTAGTCTTACTTTACCTTGACCTGGGTCAGCTGCAGCAGTACCACTATCAAAAGTATAATCAAATGTAGCACCACCAAAGGATCCATCAGCACCAGAAGAACCACTTGAACCACTTGATCCAGAAGTACCTGAAGTTCCTGAAGAACCAGAACTACCACTTGAGCCATTAGAACCAGAAGATCCACTTGAGCCATTTGTACCTGAAGTACCATCAGTACCAGAAGAACCATTTGTACCACTTGAACCACTAGAACCTGAAGATCCAGAAGTACCATCTGTTCCAGAAGTACCATCAGTACCACTTGAACCAGAAGTTCCTGTTGTACCTGAGGTTCCACTTGTACCCGAAGAGCCACTAGTTCCATCTGTACCACTTGAACCTGACGAACCGGAAGAACCTGAAGAACCACTTGAACCATCAGTACCTGAAGTACCTGCAGCACCTGAAGTGCCTGATGTACCAGACGTACCTGAAGAACCACTTGAACCACTTGAACCATTAGTACCAGAAGTTCCATCAGTACCACTTGAACCTGAACTACCCGAAGAACCACTTGTTCCTGAAGTACCAGAAGTACCCGAAGTTCCTGATGCGCCTTCTTTTGTTCCTACAACACCTGAGGGATTAATTGTTAATACTGTTCCTTCTGAAGGTTGTGCTGATAAGCTACTAAGTTCTAAACCAGCCAGTTCTGCTACTGATCCACTAACTATTACCTTTTTCCAATTTGCCATTTTAAAAAATTATATTTTATTATACATATATTATTTTAACCTAAACCTACATAAAAATTACTTGAAGAATAAGCAATACCCCCATCAACTGGTGTGGGTAAAGTTGAAAATTCTGTTAGGACTAAAGTACCAGCACTATTAACTTGGATACCCTGTCCACTTGGATTTTGGATTAAAATTAAATCAGATCCCGCCCCTTGATCATCAATAACAAAATCACCTTTTAAAGTTAAGGTTGAACCATCAAAAGTTAAATTTTGTTCTCCATTAATGGTATTTGTACCTGTTGCAGTTAAAAGAAAATTATTTGTATTATTTTGGATATCTATATTACTACCCCCACCACCACCAGATGATTGGCCTGTATTATAAGCTCCAACTTTTAAACTATCTACAAATCTAACATTACTTGCCATATTTAACCTTTTAAATCTGTACCTGGTTCATTTTGCATTAATGCTCTTCCTGGTGCTATATCCTCAACATTAGATAAATCACCAGTATCTTCTCTTTGACGTCTTGTTCTACCATCCCTAGTTTTAGTAACTCCTGGTTCAAATATATCGGAATTTGACGTAGTTTCCATTTGAATAATGAATTTAGATTTAGAGTTATACTTGGATATGGAATGCATTTCTTTTTGTATAGTATCGGGTATTATATAGCCCCTTAAATTTATATTAAAGGTACCTTTTACTAATCTATCTTTTCCTGCTGTTAATTCCGTTGCTGTTGTAAAACTATCTATAAAAGCTCTAAATTTAAATCTTTCAGGATTACCCCAATATGCATCAGAAGCGTATTCACATGCCTCAATTATTTTATTTAACTGCTCCATATAGTAAGTTTGTATGATGCAGCTATATTCTAATGTAACAAAATCAGGTACTGCAACAGCATAATATTGTTTTGCAGGTATTTTATTATTAATAGCAGCAAAATTACTATAGAAATTTTTAGGGTTATAAGGTCTTTGAAATGTACCATATAAATTAGGTTCATTTGCATCTAATTTATTGTATGCTGATCTATCTTTTGTTATCGTATCTCTTTTAATAACAATAATAGGTAACATTATTGCACCATTTTTATCCCTATAAAAATTATCTTTTTGATATGATTTCCATCTTTCGGGTGAACCATAAATTACTGGGACGTTTCTTCTTTCACCATTTTGGTATACAAAAGGTTTAATAACATTATTAAAGTAAAAAAATACAGCTTCATCTAAATCTTTAATACCAATGGAGAATGGTTTTGTTGTATCACCCTGCCAAGATAATTTTTCTGATCTATTAAAAGGTATTCCAGTTTGATTTTCGTTTGTTGGTAATGGAATATTAGGGTTACCATATCTTGGATCAGTAGGAGTTTGCCTATCTATACTGATTTGCTTTTGTGTCTTAGGTATTGGTTTTCTGATTCTTGCCATTAAAATCTTTCTTTATAAGGTGATATAGCAACTTTATCTGCTGGTATATAATAAGTTGAGACTAATATTGATAAATTGGCACCAAATAAATCTAAATTAGGATTTAGTGGGTTTGGTGTTCCATCAGAATTATTGTTTGGATATGAAGGATTTTTACCACTCCAATATTGGTTTGCTATAGTACTATCTACTCCATAGTAGGATTCTTGGTATAAAATAATATCACCTACTTCTGGGTTTATATTTGCATCTTTTAAATCTTCTCTAAAGAAATAAAAATCAATTTTTTGATTAAATTGAATCCCTTCTTCATCCTCACCATAGGCCTCATCTTGTCTATTAATTAAAACATTAAATAAAAAGGGACCATTATAAAACTTTTCATGAGCAGCTTCACCGTAGATATTTACTTTAGTTTCTTCTAATTTGTACTGATAAATAGCACATTGCTGGGTAATTATATTACCCATAACTTCTCTATTAAGGTGATTTACCAGAGAAACATCCCTCTGTCTTGCGAACATTGCCATATTAACCTATATAAATATAATTTGGAACTCCTTCTAATGTTTTATCTATATTTTCTTGTTCTTGAGCTTTTCTAGCTAATAAAGCAGCTCTTGAAGTTTCATCAAAATAAGTTCTTAATCTTTCTAATAATGCCGTTTTATCAGCAGTTGCAGAAGCTAATAAATCAGCTTGATTTAAAGTCATTTCTGCATTTGGAATTGGTACAGTAGAATATTTACCTCTAATGTAACCTAAAATTTCTTTACATAATGCTAAAGTATATTCAAAAATCCATTGTCTACCAATTGAATTAATAAGATCATAATTAGGATTAGTATAAGGCATATCTGATACATTTGTAACTTCTCCACAAGCTGGGTCTACACTTCCACTAATTCTATCTTGTGTTTTAATATATTCAAACCACATATTACCACAAAATGTTCCAGTACTATCAGTATCTCTATCACTACCAGGTGTTGTTCCTGGGATTGGGAATACTCTTAAAACATTATTATGCATTTCAAAACTAAAATTAGATAATCTTATTTGTTGATTTAATTCAATTTGTTGAATTACTTGCATATCATAATTTAGGGGCATCATTAAATAACCCATTCCACCACCAAATCCTCCTAATTCAAGTAAACCAGCAGCTGCAACACCACCAAATCCAAAACCATCCATTGGATCCAAATATCTTGCTGAAGCAGGAATTGGCTCTTCATAAAAAACTCTTTTAATTTCAATACTACCAGTTATACCTTCTGATTTGGCCCATTCCTTTAAATCATAATCTTGTACACTAGCCGTTAAAGGAACAAAGCCTTTATACCAAGTTACATTACCACCTGTACCCGCTTCTGATCCATATTCTTCAGCTATTCTTATTACTGAGGATAAATTAGGTGTGATAATAGAATTATTTAAAAATATAAAATCATCTATATGTAACCCCTCTAAAGATAATAAATTATCTCTAACTAAATAGGCATATAATTCATTTCCATAAGTAGTAATAGCCTCTTCAAAAGCAGTAAATATTGAACCTGATTGTAATTCAATATCAACTAAAGGATAGCCTAATCTAATTGTTACAAATTCAGCTACTCTAACACAGTCAACTTGAAAATCATGGTATTGATTATAAAAACCGAAAGGTAATGCATTTGGATTCCAAAGAGGTTGGCCATCATATATGGGTACATTCATAATAATCTAGTTTTATTATAAATATGAAAAAAAAGACCTCAAATTGAGGTCTAATATTTTTTATTTAGGGTAATTTTTTAACCGTTAAATACCATTAGATATTTAGAACCACTTGCATCTCCTGCTCCACTACCTGATAGCCAGAGTGAACCAGTTGTTGTTGGTTCTGATGTTGGCAATCCTGATATAATCACAGGGGTTTCAAAACCACCAGAACTAGTAATAAATAAAGCTGTACCACCTACGTTATCATAATCTAAAGTTAGTGAAGAAGCTGATATGTTAAATTCTACATTTAGTGAACCTGAAACAGTTAAAGATCCTGTTATATCATGTGAGCCAGTAAAAAATCTAAAATTATTATCTAATTCTTCTATTGTTAGAGCGGAACCTTTACCGCCTGAACCTGTTCTAAAAATTAATGCCATTTTTTTATTATTTTATTATAAATATTAAGAAGATCCTACAAAATACTCTATTTGAACATCTGCAGTATCAGCTTTTGCTTTAATTGATGTTAATGATGCAAATGAAGAAAAATATTGTAAATCAACATATCCATCCACTACATAATCATAATAATTACTACTTTCAAATTGTGCATTAGATAACATCATAGATTTACCAGGATCTAATCTAAATACACCTTCATCACCTGAACCAACATCACCAGAATTTGGTGAATCAGCTTGTGGACTATCTTGAATTAAATAAAGTGAAACAAAATTAGTTTTATCTAAATTTGTAAATCTTAAATATTTAACTGTATCTCTTACAAATGAACCTGCTGTTTGTGAAGCTTCATCAGCTACAAATCTTAAAATTTCTACTCCTGTATCTTCCCAATATGAAGAAATTGTATCAATTCTTCTTACTACTTGTTTTACATTAGGGATAACTACTGTATTTATTGCGTTTTCAATATTACCATTTGGTAATTGTATATTTTCCGATACTGTTACAGTAAGAGAGCCCGTAGGATTACAGATTGCCATAATTTTATTTTATTATAAATATTAAATGGATTGTTATAATTATAAATATTTTAAAATAAAAAAACCCGGTCAAAGACCGGGTTAATTTATAAAGAAATGTTAAATATCTAATTATAGAGTATTTAATCCAGCTACGTTTACTAATCCGTAGAATTCTGGTCTTACCATTTTCTTAGCATATCTAGTTAACAATCCTTTTCTAGGTACGAATGTATCTGGATCGTATACTAGTGGAGTCATGATTAACGGAATATAAGGAGCAAATACAGCACCACTTTCTAGGAACTGAGTACCACGGTATCCTAATAGGATTGTGTTAGCAGTCATATAAGGGTTTTTGTATACTTTTTGGCGGCTATTTAAAGCACCAACTTTTTGTACACCAAATGCATAGTTCATTTTAGCAGCATCACCATCTGTGTCAGCAGCAAATCCTGGAATAGATTCTAGGATTGTTGCAACAGTTGGAGAAACAACCATGAAGTTAGCACCACCACGAAGAGTTTTCTGGTGAATGATGTTGCTCAATTTTTGGATTTTAGTTCCTAAAGTTTGGAACCACTGTCCTTGGCTATTGTAAAATCCTAAATCAGATCTTTCAATATTACCTGATCCATCGATTGTGATGGCGTCGTTATTTACAGCTGACCAATTTTCTGTTCCAGCAGCAGCACTTTCAATTAACATAGAAAGGATTTCTAGGTCAATTTCTAATGAAATGTACTCACTAAGGATAGAAGTTAATTCAGCTTCAGCATCTAATGCATGATATGCATTTAAATCCTGTGCAAATTCTGGAGTCCATACAGCTTTCAGTTTTCTAGTTTTAGCAACGATTGCAGATGATTGCATCTGAATGTTGATTTCTGGAATAACTTGAGCAGGAGATCCTTGATCATTAAATGTATTTGGAGTTGAGTTACCAGCTTCAAAATCACCTCTTGCATTATCTTGAGGTTGGATTTGGTAATTTACAATTGCACCACCAGCAGCAGTAGAAGTAAGATCAGCATCTAAACATACAAATCTAATTTGACCATTTACTGCATCAAATGTGGTAAATTCGGATAATTGTACTCCTACTGTAGATCCGTCAGATCCAGTAATAACTGAAGTAGAATTAGAACCCGAAATAATTTGGAATCCTTTTACACCTTCTAAATCAGCAAAAGCTAAAGAAGAAGTATTAACAATAGCTACTTGGTAATCACCAGCGGCTGCGGAAGCAGAGTATGTGCTATTGAAATTAAAATCTTCCCAATCTGCATTTGCAAATGATTGTACTTGTACAATAGATTGTGTATTCTGAACAGAATATCCAAAACGACCAGATCCATAAAGACCACCTGTGTTAGTGTTTCCAAAAGGATTATCACCGGCAGCTTTGTCTCCATATAAAGAACCACCAGCAGCGAATGGCATCTTAGAAGATCCATATTGGAAATCTAAAAAGAATACAAGGCCAGAAGGCAAGTTCATTGGTTGTACTGAAACAAATTCCTGTGCAGCAATTTGTCCAAATACTTTACGTACTAGGGGTAAAGCTACTCCAGCCCACTGTCCACCAATATTTACTTGTGTTTGTGACTGAAAAGTACCCCCGCCGCTTACACCACCACTAGTTTGTGATGACTCAACAACAAGTTGCTTAGCTTGGTTTTCAAGAATCATACCCATGTTATTTTTCTGAGTACCTCCTAAACCTTCTAATAAACCTGTTTTTTCCCATTTGCTAGCTAATCTAGCCGCATCAGACTGTAATGACTGATATGGGTTTGCGCTTTCTAAAAGAGTATTTAAGCTCATTTTTTAAAGTTTATAGGGTTAATAAAATTTTTAAATTAAACCAGCTAATTGTCTCATTCTGTCATAGACAGCATTTGATTCAATAATTGGTTTTTTAGCTTCAGTTATTGGTCCAGTTGTTTTAGAAGCACTACCTTGTGGTCTTGCTTTTGTTTCTGTTTTAGAAACTAAGCCTTCGCTTAATGTTTCATAAATAACTTTAGCCTCTTTTACTGATGACGCTTTGTCAAATGCTTTAAGCACTTTAACTTTTTTGTCTTCAGTCAAGTTTTTAGACTTAAAGATTTTGTTAGTGTAAAGAAGTTTAGCATTTAAAAGGTTTACTTCATTCAATTCATTTTTAAGCTCTTGGATTTCATCCATTGCTTCTTTGAATCTCATTTTTTCAGTCTCTTTTTCGATTTTAGTGTCATCTTTGTCACCATCTTCGTTTCCAGGACCTTTTTCACCTTTATCCATACGTTTTCTTTCTTCCATTTTGTCTTTGTCTTTGTCTCCATGAGCCATTTCGTCTATTTCAACATCAACATCAACAGAATCGTCCACTTCCATATCTTCCATGTCCATCTCTTCAAAATCTTCACCTCCCTCGATTGTACCATCAGATACCATATCTTTGATAACATCTTCGATGAATCCTTTTAGATCGTCTTCTGACATATCTTCAAGATCAATTTCTTCATCTTTCATGTCATCTTCCATATCTTCTTTTTCGTCCTTCATACCATCAAGATAGCCTTCT
>MDSV01092964.1_pt1 | contig 11952 bp, 6 predicted proteins | sample 810851 | NCBI WGS metagenome assembly MDSV01 (sample SAMN05326640, study PRJNA326480) | marine metagenome | isolation source: seawater | place: Atlantic Ocean: North East | collected 2012 | reverse complement strand
TGGTACTATATCTGATGTTCAATTAACAGATAACGGTCTTCTTGCTACACCAACATATAGTCATCAACAAGCAATTAGTCAACCATTTGCATCAACATCAAGAAATGCTGCAGGTTTATTTTGGAATTTCTTAGGTGAAATAACACTTTCACCTGATTCAGATTTCTGGGTAGATACTGTAACTGCTCCTGATGTTCAAATTAATTTTGATGCAAACTTTGATAACTGGCCTGGTTTAGATAATTCTTGGCAAACAGAATGGAACGCATGGCAGACAACATGGACTGGTGCAAATCAAAATACTACAGTAGCAACAAACAACTTTACAAGAAATAGAACGCAAACAATAGGTAATAGATTTGATCCTCGTTTTGTTGGTCAATTTGATCTTAGTTTCCGTGATAGTTTCCAAACTACTACAGCTACAACAACAGAAACTATTACTACAGGTCAAACTAGAACGGGTATTAGAACAGGTATTGTACCTCAAACACAAACAGAGCGTATAGGTCCAAGATTAGTTGATACTAATGTTATACCATTTATGAGATCTAGAACTATTCAGGTAACTGGTAGAGGATTTAAACCTAATACTAGACTATATTCATTCTTTGATGGTACAGATGTATCTGATTTTATAACACCAACTACATCAGCATTTGCAAATACAGCTAATGAAGGTGCATCTTTTGTTACTGATAGTAACGGAGATATATTTGGTGAATTTAGATTACCTAATAGTGATAATTTAAGATTTAGAGTTGGTGAAAGAGTCTTTAGATTAACTGATAATTCAACTAATCAAGAAGGTCAAGGACTTGTAACAACATCTGGTGAAGTTACATTTGCTGCACAAGGTACAACTCAGACTGTTCAGGATACAGTTATATCAACTAGATTGCCTACAGTAGTTAGTGAAAATGTTAGTGAAAATAGAACTCTTTCAAGTACAAGAGTTATTGGTTCTGCTGCAACAACAACTCAAACCGGTACTCAATTTACTGGTATTAGATGGAGAGGCAGACCTGTTGATCCTATAGCTCAAACATTTGGTTTTGGAGAATTTTTAGGTGACACAAATACAGGTAGTGGTGCTTATCTTTCTAAAATAGATCTTTTCTTTGAACAACGTGATGATACTCGTCCTGTATTCATAGAAATAAGAGAGGTTGATCCGAGTACTTCATATATTACTGGAAAAATTATACCATTATCAAGAATAACTCTAGAGCCTGCTGATATTAATGTAAGTACAGATGGTTCTGCTGCAACACCAGTACATTTTGTAACTCCAGTATTTTTACAAAAAGATAAACAATATGCTATTGTAGTTAAACCAGCTGCAAGTAATCCTAATACAAGATTGTTTGTATCAAGATTAGGTGGAACAGATCTTATAACTTCACAAAGAATTACACAACAACCTAATGTAGGTACATTGTTTGCATCTTCAAATGATAGACAATGGAATGCAATTCAAGAAGAAGATTTGAAATTTAATCTTTATATTGCTAATTTCTCTACATCTCCAGCTAAAGTTACATTTAAAAATGAAGATAGAGAGTTCTTAAAAATTAATGCAGAAAGTGCTAATTCATTTAATGTTATGGGTGAAACTGTTCATAGTGAAACAACTTTAACTTTAAGTACTGGTATGAGTGCTAACGCAGGTATGGTATTAGTTGGTAATACCTCTGGTGCTAATGCAATAATTTCATCAAATAATTCTGGTACAACATCATACAGAGTTAGAGACGTATCATTAACTAAGTTTACAAATGGTGAAAAGGTAAATGTAATTATTAATAGTATTAAACAATCAGATGTAGGTATTATTTCTAGTCAAAGTACACCAACAGGTAGAGTTGTTTATTACGATACTAAAAATGAAGGTAGTAATACACACTTACATTTACACCAAACATCAGGTACATTTACTGCTGGTCATCAAATTAAAGGACAGGTAGGTTTATATACCGCCTCTATTGCTAGTGTAGATGCATTTGAAGTTGATACTATTCAGGTAAGTTCTGGTCAATTAAATTTTGAAGATACTACTGTTGTAACTAAAGCAAGAATTAACAGATCTAAAACTCAAAGAGATACTGCATTTAGATCAATATTAGCTAATGAAAATAATAACTTTAAACAGCCGAAGTTTGTATTATCAAAATCATTAGAGCAAGCCAATATAAGTGGAGAGAAATCTGCAGAAATAACATTTGATTTGACTACAACTAATTCACGATTGGCACCTGCTATTGATTTAGAACGAACTAATATGATTATTATAGACAATAAAGTAAATAATGATAGTACAAATGAAGATACTGCAGGTGGAGGTAATGCTCAAGCAAGGTATATAACTAGAATACTTACACTTGCTGATGGTCAGGATGCTGAAGATATTAAAGTTAAAATTAACGCTTATAAACCAGTAACAACAGATATAGAAGTATATTATAAAATAATGCATAGAGATGATGAGTCAACATTTAATGATTTACCATGGGTAAAAATGACTCAATCAACAGTAAGTACAGTATTTTCTGACTCTGAAAATGAAGAAGATTTTAAAATATTTGATTTTGATATACCGACAGCTAAACTAACTGGTGTATTAAATGAAGTACAATATGTTAATAATGGTTTAACGTATACTGGATTTAAGTATATGTCTATGAAGGTTGTATTAAAGTCAAGCTCAGATGCAATAGTTCCAAGAGTAAGAGACTTTTTAGCGATTGCTCTACAGGTGTAATTATGTACGAAAAAGTAGAAAATCATCCACATTTAGCAAGAGATACAAATAGTAAAGGTATAATTAATATTGATAATAAAGCATTGGTTGCTTACAAGAGGAGAAAACAGTCAATGAATGAATTACAAAATGATGTATCAGATTTAAAATCTGAAATGACAGAAATAAAACAACTCCTTTTTAAACTAGTAAATAATATAAATAGTTAAAAGAATTAATTAGGACAAAACAATGGCATTAAATTTAGCAAATGTTATAACATCTGATACGTTTAACGAGTGGCGCGTTAAGACGAACCAGATTATTGCGCAAGCAACATCTAGTACGGCTACACAACCCCAGTCGTTTGCTGCTAATACTACGTTTAATGCTAATGTAGCAATAACAGGTACGTTATCAGGTTCTAATGTAACTGCAACAGGTGGAATTGGAGCTGGCGGTACTATTACAGCACCAGGTGTTACTGCTAATACTGCTACTATTGCAGGAACATTAAATGCTGGTAGTTTAACAGTAACAGGTGACGCACAATTTAATGGCAATACAACAATAGTAAATCAAACTACTATTGAAACTACTGATGCATTAATGCATTTAGCTTCAAATAATTATTATACTGATACGTTAGATATAGGGTTTTTTGGACATTATAGTAAGAACTCACAAAATAATCATGTAGGTATAGTTAGAGATGCTGGTACTAAAGCGTTTTATGTATTCTCTCAATATGTACCGGGTTCTGCTGTTACTAATAATATTGATATAACACATGGTACTTTTGGATTAGCAAATGTTCACTTAGCAACACTACATTCAAATACAATTTCTATAAATAGTACTACAATTGTTGATACTAATAGAAATGTTAGTAATTTAGGAACAGGTGCATTTAGCGGTAAAGTAACCGCACCACATTTTGCTGCAAATACTGCTACAGTTGGAGCGGGTGGTGTTACAACAACTGGTGCTGGTTCTTTTGGAGCAAACGTAGCTGCTGTATCATTGACATTAAGTTCAACCGGTGCAATGAAAATACCAGTGGGTAATACAGGTCAACGAGAAGATGCTGGTATCGCTGGTTCACTTAGATATAATACTGAAGTTGGTGCTTTAGAAATATCTGATGGAACTGCATATGGTTCTGCTAGTGGTAGCGGCGGTGGTGGTTCAGATTTTACTTACTATTTGGCAACAGCCTAAATAAATATAAAGAGGAAAAACAATGGCAACAGGCAGATTAGCAACATCAACACCAGCGGCGGTTACAGGCACTATTGTGTATACTGTTCCTGGCTCGAAACAAGCATCATTTAGTTTAAATATACTAAATAGATCTGCTTCTACTACGTCTTATAGACTAGCTGTCTTGCCTACCGGAACAAGTACGCCTACTACAACACATTACCTAGAATGGGATGTTATTCTACAGGGTAATGAGTTTATAGAAAGAACAGGATTAGTTTTAGGAGCAGATGAAAGGTTATGGATTTATTCTCCAACTTCATCTCTTGTGGTGAACGTTTACGGTTACGAAGTTAACGCATAATTATTAAATAAGGGAAAGTAAAATGGATACAAATGATATTAGAGATGATTTTAGCACAATTATTTACAAAAAAAGTGACGGAGAAATAGTAGGATTTTTGGACGGTACAAATCAAGTTCCTTTAGAGATTCTAATTAATCAACATACTGAAATGGTTTCTCAATCTGTAACCATGGAAGATGCAGATGGAGCCGAAGTTGAGGTTCCTGTTCCTCTTTTTGTTGCTGGGCATGGTGAAGTACATCAAAAATCAGCATTAGATGAAACTTTAGATCGTTTATTTGTTACAAGAGCTCCAACAAAAGATCAAGCATATTCACAAAAAGCATGGGATTATGATATTAACTGGGGTTCTCTTGATGTAAATGTAAATGGTGAAGATAAAACTTTACAAACTAACCCAAGTATAGCTCAAAAAGAAGTAGTAGTAACTGATGACAATGGAAATGCTTCAGCTCAACCAAAGGAAAGAATGGCAGTATTAGAAACTGATACTAATTATAGTTATATTGATACTCGTGTATCTTTAGTTACGGTGGAAGATTGGCCAATAGAAGATGATATTGGTAAGTTTGTTGAGTTTAAGAAAGTAGATCATGCAAATAGACGTCTTATCGATGTAGAATAATCTTATCCTTGCGATAAAAAAATTATAAATATATGGAATAATAACAAATAATAGAGAGTTAACTAATGGCAAGATATAAGAGTAGTCCTGGATCAGCTTCGGTAGGAATTGCAGAAATTGCTCAAATTACCTCCCGACACAATAACCGATGTTTATATACAACACCTGGTTCGTATACCTATACTGTTCCAGCTGGTATTACCTCCATTCTTGCTGTTGCTGTTGGTCCTGGTAGTAAACCTACTGAAGGTTTAAAATGTGTTGATTTAATAACATGTGGTACTTTATCAACATGTATTGATCACGAATTTATGGCATGTAATTGTACTACATGTATAAGACATTGTTGTACCGGAGCCGTTTGTTATGCTAACGCTTGTACCGCTGGAGCAACTCGAGTAGCTAATACTGGTGCATATCCAGGTGGTATTGTAGATCAATCACCAGGTGCAAATACTTTCCCCGGTCAGATTAAAAATACATCGAATGGATTAGGTAACGCTGGTTGTATTATGACGTATAAGCCTATTCGGTACAAGAAACAAATGATATTTTGTTATCAGTCAATGAACTCTCAAGTATGCGGTCAAAATAGTTTCGCAAATCCAACATGTTATTTCTGTTGTGCACAGGCACGTGTCTTAAAACAACAAGATGTAGAATATTTTTTCCAAAAAGTTCCGGGTTTCGGTGGTGGATACTCTGAAAAAACAATGACAGTAACACCTGCACAATCAATTAATGTTGTTGTCGGTTGTTGGAATTGTAATAATAATTTTTCTTGTGTAACTGCTAACTCAACAGTAAGTATTTGTGCTACTGGTCCTAAAGTTTGTAGACGTGATTTACCAATGGTTAAAGGTCCATATTTAGGAACTGATGCGTCTCCAACAGGTGGTCAATGTTATTGGGAAGAATGTCTGGTAAATAAATCACCAAGTCAGGTTTGTGCATGTAACACTAGTTGTAGATGTTGTGGTAATATTAGAAAATGTTTATGTAACACAGGTGTGCATACATGGAAAAATGATTACGGTTTTGTAGTACGGTCTGGTTGTGGTTACGGTGGTGATATAAACCGCGTAGGTGGTGGTACCGTACTTAGTTATTCAGGATCTTTTAACCATACAGGTAGAAGTAAATTACACCCAACAGATTGTAAATGTACATCAACATGTGAATTTGGTGACAATCACGGTGTGTGGGCTATTGTAAAAGAAGATGTGTGTTGTCCATGTTCTTGTGTGTGTCATCTATGTGGATCAGCTGGTGGTTTTGCTTCATCACAAAATGGTGAAGATGTTATGTCTTGTACTAGTCCTACAGGAACAGTATTTGCTGGATGGAAAACAGGTTGTAGACAAGCACTTCAAACATGTTTGTATCAGTTTATGATGGTATCTCCAAATGCTCTACACGGAGCAAGCTGTAATACATGTTTTGCCGGTGGTACTAACTTAATTGGTGCAGGTCCTAACTGTTACTGTTGTTGGCGTCAGTTAAGAACATATTTATTCGAACACCATTTAATGCACAGTTCATTCCAAAGACCTCAACAAGGCGCTACTACATGTACAGGTTCGTTTTCATGTACAATTAGACGTAATGCTAACACTCCTGGTTTTATAAACCAGTTTGATATGTGTAGTTGTGGTCACTGTTGTCCTTGTTACTGGCAAGCAAATCATCAGTCCGATTGTTTTCAGTGTGATAGAACAGGTCAAGAATGGGGCTGGTTTAATGGAGAACAGAATCACCATTTTTCTGCCCATTGTCAAAACAATGATAGTGTTAACTCATCATGTAGATTTTCAGTACATCATAAAATATTAAACACTATAGCTGATGAATGTCTTCAGTTTGGAGGATCTTCAGCTGGTAACTATTATGGTGATGGTGTATCATCTATTTCTGATGCAACATATGGTGTATGTGATCCTATAGTATATGGATGTGATGGTGCATTAACTAATCCAGGTACTTGTGGGGCTCGAGCATACAATTGTGTGCACACTGGTGTATGTTTAGACTTTTGTAATAGTGCATATAATTCAGAATGCGGTATTTCCGATTATACTTCTCTAGGTGCACAAGCATTTCAATTAGTGGGTAATACAACTGTTGAAACTATTGGTGCTTGTGGATGTATGGGTTGGCACATGCCATACGGAAGATTCTTCTGTTGTTCACATAGATCTTGTCATCACGGCAGTACTTGTTGTGCCTTTAACCACTTAGGTTATAAGCAAGATTCTTATAGATGGCCATTCTCTGTACTTGGTATAGAAAATAATTGCGCTATGTGTTCTTATCCTCAGACAGATGTAGGAGGATTATGTAATTCTACAAGAATGGCAGGTTATCACTTTATTGCTGAATGTTATTGTAATAATCATATGGCTATTCAAAATGATATTTGGTTCCCTTATATGGTATCAGGAGATAGAGCTGGTGGTCTTTTAGGTAATCCATTATTAGATTTAAAAGGTGCAGTATGGAGATGGTTCCATGGTGAGATAATGCCAGTAAGTCACAATGATCGCCGTCCAAGATGTTGTACTGTAACTCAATGTTATGGCCCAGTCAGTTGTGATTGTCATGTCTTTTGTCATTGGCATACAGGTTGTTCAAACATGCATAATGACTCTTCATGTAACCCACCAAGACCAAGTACATGTACATGTTACATGCACCGCGGTCAAGTACTTCATACTGGTGAATGTATTAGAGCAGCTACTAGTGGAACAGCAAATGACTTCTGTGGTTTCCCAAGAGGTGCTAATACTGCAGCGGTTACTAATAATACTACGATTTGTAATAATAACTGTCCTCACAGTCATACATTTGTAGATGTAGCATCATACGGTAAAAATCACCCACACAGCATGAGTAATAACGACCGTGATGAAGGTAACTTAAGAATGTCTTGTGTGTATATGCAATTTCAACAAATGGGTACTTGTAACAACAGAGCGTGTTGGACTATGGTAAATAGGGCTTGCACGCAAACAAATGCATATTGTTGTGGTAATGTATATTGGCCAGAAAAATTAAACTATCAACCATTTACTGCTAATACAGATAGTTGTGATTTCTTCGATAAAGGAAACTCAACAGTATTTAGACGAGGGACTGACTGTTCAATAAATCATAATCCATTAATAGATATGTATAGTCAAATATGTGTATGGCAAACTTGGTATGGTGATGATACAGATGATACATATCCAGATGCTAATCCTGGTCATGGTGATAATAGTACATATTGTTCACGTCCAGAAACTGCTTGGGGATCTGCAGCATTTAATCCTAATTGTTATCAATCAAATGCTCAATCACAATTAATAATAGATCCAAGACTATGTAAACAGGCTATTGCTTGGCAAACTATTGGTCCATGGTCACACAGAGGTTTATCAGCATGGATACATGGTTTCTGTTGTTACACTGGTGCTCATTACAGTGCAAATGTACAAACTTGTATTTTTAGATCACCTGATAGAGTTACAGTGTATGATGAAGACTACTACAACCAGTTTGTGTTTGCTAGATCATATAATGCTTGTCATCAAGAGAGATGTTACTGTCAGCAGAGTGGCTGTCAGCATAATGGTTCAACACATGTATGGCAAATGATGGAAATTAAACCAACTGCTTGTGTTATTAGATGTGTAAACAGTACATGTACTGATTTAGATACAACTACTGCTCAAGGTGGAGCAGGTACTGCTACCCACGGTGTATGGAACAGTTGTTGTGGTGGTGATGGCGGTATTGTAACATCAGTTCAAGTTACATGCGGAGGTCAAGATTATACAGAAGTGCCATTTATTTGTGCTACTGGTGGTGGTGGTACTGGATTCTTAGGTAGAGCTATAGTAACACCAACATGTACTAATTATTGTTGTTGTGTAAATTGTACTGGTCTTCAAGTAAGAGATGAAGTAACAGGTGGATCGATAACAGGTGTAGAAGTAATATGTGGTGGTACTGGTTATACAACAGCTCCAACATTAAGAATTTGTGGTGGTAATGGTACTAGTGCAACATTAAGTGCAACAGTATCAAACTTTACATCTAATAAATCTTTTGGATCAGGTGGTGGTACAATATCAGGCACATTATATAATGCTAAATGTGTTAAAGTTACTGACTCAGCTGCAGTTCAATCTGTTACATTAGGTAGAGGTGGTAGAGGTTGTGAACCAGAAGCACCAGAATACTTTAAATCATTCCCTGGAATTAGTACAACAATAACTAATCCAACAGATCCATCTGCAGTTTCATTTGATACCGCATCTGGATGTGACTGGTTTGATACTAGACAAATACTTGGCTCAGGTGGTAATGGATGTTTCACCTCAGGTGTATTTGGTATTGTTAATGCTCAAAACCCAGGCCCTGGTGGCGGTGGTGGAGTAGGATGTGACGTACTAGGTAACCTTATTGGTTGTGGTGGTGTTCTAGCTGGTGGATCAGGATGTTGTGGAAACGGTGGTTACGGCGGTGGTGCTGGTAAATGTGGTACTCCAGGTAACGGAATGGTTGTTATTTACTGGACTACTTAAGAAAATTAGTATATAATATAGCTACATAGATAAAAGGTCGGCAGTTCTATCTGCCGACCATATCCTTTCAAAAAATTAATCAAAATAATTGTATAAATAGAAGTATATTATGCAATGATTGTTGACATTTAATCATTAATTTACAATGGAGTAATTATGAGTCGAAGAAAAATATTTAATATTGATGGCGGTGCCGGTCGTGTAATCGCAGCAATTCCCGCACTAGAAAAATATGATAGATTAAATCCTGATGCAGATTGGGGTGTTTTAATTGGTGGTTGGGATAATCTAGTATGGGGTAATAAGTTACTTCAAGATAGAACATTTAATCCAGATACTAAAGGAATATTTGACTTATGGATTAAAGATGCAGATGTTTTATCTCCCGAACCATATAGAGTTAATGGTTACTTTAATCAAAAATTATCCTTAGCAGAAGCATTTGATGAAATTATAAATGAAACAGAAGATCATTCTGATTTAGAATCTCCAAAATTATACCTTTCAAAAAATGAAGAAAAATCAGCCGCTAATGTTATAGCAGATTGTAAACAACAACAAGGTCCTAAAAAATATACTATTGTAATTCAACCATATGGTAGAAGTGCTCGTATTGATAGAGAAGATATTATAGATGATAGTTCAAGATCTATTAATCCTGAGGCATATTTACAAATAGTAAAAAACTTATCACAAAAATATAATATTATTTTATTTGCTGAGCCTGATTTTTTTCAAAAAGAAGATACATATACTTTTAAAGCACAAACTGATTTGAGAGGTTGGTCTGCTATTATAGAAGGTTCTGATTATTTTGTAGGGTGTGATTCTGTAGGTCAACATATGGCTCGAGCATTCAATAAACCAGGTTTTGTTATGGTAGGTTCAACTTATCCTATTAATACAACATATCCAGATTATTTTAACGTATGGGAAAAACCTGGTATTAAAAAATATTCACCTATTAGAATATGTGGTTTAGATTCACATCTTGCAGATAGGTGGAATGATACTTGTATGGATTTAACACCTGAACAAGTAAAAGAAGTTTGTAAATTAATAGTAAATGATATTGAGACTAAGGTGGGTAAATAATGACATATAATATATTAGCAATTAATCCAGGACATAACGGTTCAGCGGCTCTTACTATAGACGGTAAAACTGAAATTTATATTGAGGAAGAAAGACTTTCTCGTATGAAATATGACGGTAATCCATTTAAAGGTATGATAGATATTATGAATGATTATCATATCGATGAGTTAGTAATTGCTGGTACAGGACAAGAAGATCATAAACTACCTTGGACAGGTGAAGACGCATATAGTGCTTTAGTCCGTAAACATTATCCAGATGTAAAAATTACAAAAATAGGACATGAGCATCATTTGCAACATGCTACTACTGCTTTTTATAATTCAGGGTTTGAAACTGCTGTAGCTGTTGTTGTAGATGGTGCAGGATCTAAACATGATGTAAAGTTACATAAAGATCCAGATAATGACGAAACAGCAACAGGTTATGAATGTGAGTCAATATGGAAATGTGGTTATCCTCATACTTTTGAACCTTTATTTAAAAGTTACGGTAATAATGATGGTGGTATGAAAATGTCATCACAGTTTCAAGGAATATTTGATGATGCTGTGACATTAACTAAATCATATGAAGCTGTATCACAATATCTTGGTTTTGGTTTTATTGAAGCTGGTAAAACAATGGGACTTGCTCCATACGGTGAAGATGATAAAAATATACCACCTCTATTTCATAATGGTAGAGGCTCTAAAGATGTTTTTATTCCTAGTTATCCAGCTGGAGCACTTATAGATGAACGTAGAAATCCGCAACTGGCACGTAAAATAGATCCTAAAGAATGGCATACTAACCCAGATAAATTACCAGAGTTAAGTAAAAATCTTGCTTGGAGAATTCAACGAGATACTCAAGAAATATTACTTTATATGATTAGACAGGCTTCACAGAATTCCGGTGAAAAAAATGTTGTACTAGCTGGTGGTTATGGTTTAAATTGTGTAGCTAATTACCATTTTCAAAAAAATCTTCAACAGGATGGAATTAATTTATATGTAGAGCCTATCTCTCATGATGGTGGATGTTCTATTGGTGTAGCAAAATTCTTTGAGAGGGTGCGCACTCAATCAAAAGAATTAGACCCTGGTCAAAATACCCTTTATTATGGTCCTTTATATAATAATGATGATGTAGAACAATATTTACTTGATCAAGATGATTTAGATATTAGTAGTGTAAAATATCTAGATGTGGCTAAGTTAATATCAGAAAAAAATATTGTTGCTATTTGGCAAGGTCGATCTGAAGCTGGACCAAGAGCACTGGGTAATAGATCAATTTTATATGATCCACGAGACCCAGATGGTAAAGATAATGTTAACAAAGTAAAAGGTAGAGAGTGGTTTAGACC
>MDSV01063012.1_pt1 | contig 11953 bp, 10 predicted proteins | sample 810851 | NCBI WGS metagenome assembly MDSV01 (sample SAMN05326640, study PRJNA326480) | marine metagenome | isolation source: seawater | place: Atlantic Ocean: North East | collected 2012 | reverse complement strand
GACTCACGCCCTATAAGTGGATCTATAGTTCCATTACGAGATCTTTGATTTAAATCAACACAATACTTTTCTAACGCAGATTCTTTTTTTGCCTGGCTTTCTTCGTTAGCAGGATTACCATTTTCATTTAAATCCTCTGCGCCGGTAACGGGTTTTGAATCTAAAAAAGAAGAATTTTTTGCTAATCCATGGGCAATAAAATTTACAGCATCATAACGAGTCATTTCTTGCTCTTGCAAGAAATGGACCGCGTTGGACTCCCTTTCAGCAAAAATTGCTACCAGTACATTTGCTCCAGTAACTTCATTTCTTCCAGATGATTGAACATGGATTGCGGCTCTTTGAATAACTCTTTGAAATGCTGCTGTTGGAACGGCTTCTGAACCCTGAATATCAGTTTCTAAGCTTGCTAGTTCCGTTTTTATGAAGTTATTTAAAGAATTTTTTAGACTTCCTAGATCTACGTTACACGCCTTCAACACTTTTGATGCTTCAGGTTCATCTGTTAGAGCTAGAAGAAGATGTTCAAGAGTTGCAAGCTCGTGTTTTAGAGAGTTGGAGTGAGCCAATGCCACATGAATAGCTTTTTCTAGAGTGTCGGAGAATGAGGGCACGTAGAATTTCCTTTAAAGTTGTTGTTAGTAAATAATTTGATTTATAAGTTCTTCCATACTCTACAATTCGTGTTTAATTCGTAAGCTTCAAGTCCTTTTTTTAAAAATTTTTTATTTTTTTTAATTATTAGGTTATTAAAGTTTATGTATCTGTAATATTATACCAGTTTTAAATATTTAACATTTTTATTAATTAGATTTAAATTCTATAAGTAGTTCACAAATGAATCAACGTGAAAGCTAACATGCGTTTAGATGTCGAAAGCCTAAAAGATTTTTACTCAGTTTCAGGCCTGGGACTCGTAGTCAAAGAGGTTATTACGTCTATAGTTAGTGAGAATTTGGATAATCTACAAAATAAAAACATAGTTGGCTTTGGCTTCTTAAGTCCTGTAGCAGAATTATTTCAACAGAATAGAGAAAGACTAACCTTGCTAATGCCAGCTTCTCAAGGCGCGATCCGGTGGCCTAATGATTCTGATAATGTTAGCGTTTTGAGTGAGGAGTATCTGTGGCCACTTCCAACGGGTACGACAGATTATATTATTTTTTTGCATGGGATTGAATTTAGTGAAAATATTGCAGCTCTACTAACCGAATGTCGAAGGGTCTTAGCACCAGGAGGCAAGGCATTATTCATAGTACCAAATCGTATGGGTTTATGGTGTAGAGGAGAAGCAACTCCCTTTGGATCGGGTCGACCTTACACGATCTCGCAATTAAAATATCAACTTTTGTCTAACTTATTTCATATTTGTAGTAGTAAAAGTGCGCTATTTTCAATTCCATCAAATCGAAAGTTTAGTCTGAAATCTGCGAGATTCCTCGAACGCTATGGCAGAAAACTACTACCAAACCGAGCTGGGGGTGTTCTGGTGGTGGAGGCGTCGAAACAAACAGCTGCCACAACCAGGGCTTCTAGTAAGTCAAGACTGAGAGTTTCTTTGAGCACTGTTGATCGTAGACCAATTACCTCTAAAACTTGCCCGACTCTAAATAAAAAAGTTTAAAATTTGTTTTACAGAATCAGTTTTATAGCTTCAAACAGTCGCACCAATTGAAAAATATACTAAGATACTGGAATGATTGCGGTTTTTGTTTAATTTTTCTGATCATTGATGGTTGCGGCTCTTGTCATGCTTTGCTAAGTCAGCATTGTTAGTATCTTTAATTTGGCTTAGCAGTTTCATGTGGAATACGGAGCCGAACCCTTAGTAACCGTTAGAGGCCAATATGTCTGAGTCAGCGTCTGAGCGTTTAAGTATAGCAACAAGGTATGCAACGGCTACATTTGAGTCTGCTAAGGAACAACGAACTTTAGATATAATTGAGAAAGATACTATTAAGATCATGTCCCTGCTGGGCGAGAGTTCGGATTTCTTGACGTTCCTCAATTCACCATTAACGAGTAGGAACAAACAAACCAATATTATTGCTAGTGTGTCAAAAGCAATGTCTTTGGATAAACTCATGTCAAGTGTTCTTGGGGTAATGGCGCTTAAAAGACGACTATTTGTAGTTCCTTACTTAGTGATTGAATTACAAAGGCTCCTTTCCGAAGAAAAAGGTGAGATTACTGCAGAGGTTATAAGCGCTAGCAAACTATCTGATGAACAATATGATAAGCTGTCAGAAGTGCTAAGTAAATCTACGGGTAATAAAGTACGAATAGAATCCACTACAGACGAAACAATCCTTGGGGGTTTAATTGTTAAAGTGGGGTCACGAATGTTAGATACATCAATTAGGGCGAAATTAGATTCGCTTCAAGCTAATATGAAAGAGGTTGGTTAATGGCTATCCAAGCAGCAGAAATATCTTCAATACTAAAAGAGCAAATTGAAAATTTTGGTCAGGAAACTGGTGTTGATGAGGTCGGAAGAGTGCTCTCTGTGGGAGACGGAATTGCCAGAGTATATGGTTTAGATAAAGTTCAAGCTGGTGAAATGGTAGAGTTTCCCGGTGGTATAAAAGGCATGGCCTTAAATCTGGAGATGGACAATGTTGGAGTCGTTATTTTTGGTTCAGACCGTGATATCAAAGAAGGGGATATTGTAAAGCGGACTAATTCTATTGTTGATGTGCCTGCAGGGGATGAATTACTAGGACGAGTGGTTGATGGGCTAGGAAATCCGATTGATGGGAAAGGCCCGTTAAAGACAAAGAATAGAAAGGTGGCGGACAGTAAGGCTCCAGGTATCATACCTAGGAAATCTGTTCATGAACCGATGGCTACAGGATTAAAATCAGTTGATGCTATGATCCCAATTGGTCGCGGTCAAAGAGAGTTAATCATTGGTGATAGACAGACAGGAAAGACAGCCGTAGCACTAGATGCAATTTTAAACCAAAAATCCTACAATGATGCAGCGCAAGCCGACGAAAATAAGAAACTGTATTGTGTCTATGTAGCTATTGGGCAAAAGAGATCAACCGTTGCTCAGTTAGTTAAAAAGCTTGAGGAGACTGGGGCAATTGAATACTCGATCGTTGTTGCAGCAACTGCTTCTGATCCAGCTCCAATGCAGTTCTTAGCGCCCTACTCGGCAACGGCCATGGCTGAGCATTTTCGAGATAATGGTAGACATGCTCTCATAATTTACGATGATTTATCCAAACAGGCTGTATCTTACAGGCAAATGTCATTGCTACTCAGACGACCACCAGGGCGAGAAGCTTACCCTGGAGATGTTTTTTATCTCCACTCGAGGCTTTTGGAGAGATCTTCAAAACTTAACGAAGATAATGGATCAGGGTCGCTAACTGCCCTACCAATAATAGAGACTCAAGGTGGTGACGTTTCCGCTTTTATACCAACTAATGTTATATCAATAACAGATGGACAGATCTTCCTTGAAACTGAATTATTTTATCAAGGCATTAGACCAGCGGTGAATACAGGTTTATCAGTTTCTCGTGTTGGTTCGTCTGCCCAAACAAATTCGATGAAGTCTGTTGCAGGGCCTGTTAAATTGGAGTTAGCGCAATATCGAGAAATGGCTGCTTTTGCTCAATTTGGGTCAGATCTGGATGAAGCCACTCAACAGCTATTGAATAGAGGTGCTCGATTGACTGAATTGATGAAACAGCCTCAATATTCGCCTTTAACGAATGCGGAAATTGTATGCGTAATTTATGCTGGTACAAAAGGTTATTTGGACTCAGTAGAAATAAAAGATATTGGTCGTTTTGAATCCGGTTTATTAACCCACATGAGGAGTAAGCATCAAGATTTACTAGATTACATCACGATGGAAGACCCCAAGATTACAGGGGAAGCGGAAGACAGAATAAGGTCAGCTCTCGACTCTTATTCGTCGGACTTTGCTTAAGGAGTAAAAGACAGTGCCAAGCCTAAAAGATTTAAAAAATAGGATTGAGTCTGTCAAATCGACTCGTAAGATCACGAAAGCGATGCAAATGGTTGCTGCTGCTAAGTTAAGACGTGCTCAAGAGGCCGCTCTATCCGGCAGATCATATTCTGATAGGTTTGAGGTGGTTATGTCTGGGCTCGCTTCGTCGGTAGGGTCAAATGCAGGGCCAAGACTTCTAAGCGGAACGGGGTCCAATCAAAACCACTTATTAATAGTAATGACAGCAGAACGAGGTTTGTGTGGTGGTTTTAACTCAAATATAGCAAAGCTGGCGAGGGTTCAGGCGAACAAATTAGTTCTGGAAGGAAAGTCAGTCAAGATTATCACTGTTGGGAAAAAAGGTAGAGATTCATTAAAGAGGGACTTTGATAGTTCTTTCATTGATCACGTTGATTTGACAGAGATGAAAAGAGCCAGTTATGGTGATGCGTCCAAAATAACGACGAATATTCTAGCCCGATTTGAAAATGAAGAATTTGATATAGCGACAATATTTTATGGAAAATTTGAGAGTGTGATAAGTCAGATCCCAACATCCAAACAAATTATACCATCGACTTTTGAAAACTCGGACGTCTCGTCAACGTATGATTATGAGCCTTCTGAGGAAGAAATTTTGACAGAGTTATTACCTAAGGCGATAACTGCTCAGATATATAGAGCCTTGTTAGAAAACGGTGCGTCTGAGCAGGGCGCTAGAATGTCAGCTATGGATAACGCCACTCGAAACGCTGGAGAGATGATTGATAAATTAATAATCCAATATAATCGTTCAAGGCAGGCGGTTATAACTAATGAATTAATAGAAATAATATCGGGCGCTGAAGCGCTCTAAGACTCGGAGAAAATAAAATGGCAAAAACTAAGTCAATAGGCAAGATCACTCAGATAATCGGAGCCGTTGTAGATGTACAATTTGATGAAAATCTTCCAGAAATTTTGAACTCGATAGTTACAGAAAATAATGGAAAAAAACTCGTCTTAGAGGTTGCACAGCACTTAGGTGAAAATACGGTTAGAGCCGTTGCAATGGATGCCACTGAGGGTTTAGTTAGGGGACAAGAAGTTACGGATACAGGGGGCCCAATCATGGTTCCTGTTGGAAATGCTACATTGGGGAGAATTCTTAATGTTGTTGGTGAGCCTGTTGATGAGGGTGGGCCCGTTGTTGCAGCTGAAACGAGATCTATTCATCAAGAAGCGCCAGCTTTTTCTGAGCAAGCTACGGAATCAGTGGTACTCGAAACTGGAATAAAAGTAATCGACCTTTTAGCCCCTTATGCTAAAGGAGGAAAGATCGGTCTATTTGGAGGTGCTGGAGTAGGAAAAACCGTTTTAATCATGGAACTTATAAATAACATAGCCAAAGTTCATTCGGGTTTCTCGGTTTTTGCAGGTGTTGGCGAACGAACTAGGGAGGGAAATGATCTCTATCACGAGATGATAGAAAGTAATGTGATCAATCCTGATAATTTAGAAGATAGTCAAGTTGCCCTAGTCTATGGACAGATGAATGAACCTCCCGGTGCGCGGATGCGTGTGGCGTTAACTGGATTAACTTTAGCTGAGCAATTTCGAGATCAGTCTGGTACCGATGTTCTGTTTTTTGTGGATAATATTTTTAGATTTACCCAGGCTGGGTCTGAAGTTTCAGCTTTACTCGGTCGTATTCCATCGGCTGTTGGTTATCAACCCACACTGGCAACTGATATGGGAGCAATGCAAGAAAGAATTACCTCAACCAAGGCAGGCTCCATCACATCGGTCCAAGCGGTATACGTCCCTGCAGATGATTTAACTGATCCAGCGCCTGCTACATCGTTCGCGCATCTTGACGCAACTACAGTACTCTCTAGAGCGATATCGGAAATAGGCATCTACCCGGCTGTGGACCCACTTGACTCAAATTCAAGATTAATGGATCCAGCTATCGTTGGTGAAGAGCACTATAATGTCGCTAGAGATGTACAGGGTATCCTTCAGAGATACAAATCGTTGCAGGATATTATTGCTATTCTTGGAATGGATGAACTCAGTGAGGAAGATAAACTTACGGTTGCTCGGGCTAGAAAAATCCAGCGGTTTCTTTCTCAACCGTTTGATGTTGCTAAAGTATTTACTGGATCTGACGGAAAACAAGTTCCACTAGAAGATACAATTCAATCCTTTAAAGCAGTAGTAGCCGGGGAGTATGATCACCTCCCTGAAGCTGCGTTTTATATGGTAGGCGGAATTGATGAAGTTCTAGCGAAGGCAGAAAAAATAGCAGCCGATGCAGCTTAGAAAGAGTAATTATGGCTAAATTATTTCAATTTGACCTTGTTTCGCCTGAAAAAAGTTTAATGTCTTTGGAGGTGTCAGAGGTAAACATCCCTGGAGCAGAGGGCGATTTCTCATCCTTGATTAATCATGCGCCAATAATTACTACTCTAAGACCTGGCTTTGTGAATGTTAGTTCACCCAGCGGAGATGTAAAATATTTTGTAACGGGGGGGTTTGCGGAGGTTTCATCTGAGGCGACTTCTGTTCTAGCTGAAAAAGCCTATCTGGAAAGTGATTTAACTAGAGATATTGCAGATGAGCTTATTACGAAAGCAAATCTAAGGCACGAGACAGTCGGATCTGATGCTACAGAAAAATATTGTTCTGATTTACGGATAGCTTTGTCAAAAATCCAGTAAAATTCTTAAATAAGACTTGGGTACATCCCCTCGTATACTGGAGCCAGGCTATCATCATTGAAAAGTGATGATACACTTGTTCCACCCCATATATTTAATATCGCTTGAGCAAACATTGGGGCTGTGGGTATTACTCTAATCTTTTTAGAATCTGTAACTTCTTCACTAGGCCCCACAGAGTCGGTAATTATTAACTGTTTCATCGAAGAAGACTCTATTTTTTTTACAGCACTGCCACTCAATACTCCGTGAGTGATGTACGCATGTACCTCAGTTGCACCTGCTTTTATAAGCAGATCAGCTGCTTTACACAATGTTCCAGCGGTATCACATATGTCATCCACTAGAATGCAGCTCTTGCCTGTTACATCACCAATTAGTGTCATTTCGGCAATTTCACCTGGTTTTTCTCTACGCTTATCAGCGATTGCTAATGGAGCTCCCAATCTTTGTGCAAGTTCCCTTGCTCTTGCAACACCACCAACGTCGGGAGAAACTAGCATTATCTTGTCTAATTTGTTTTTAAAGTTATGTTTAATATCTAATGAAAATAATGGTGATGCGTACAAATTATCGACTGGGATATCAAAAAAACCCTGGATTTGAGCTGCATGAAGATCCATCGTTAAAACTCTTTCAACACCGGCCCTAGCTATCAGATTTGAAACTAGTTTGGCCGAGATTGGGGTACGGGCTTTTGTACGCCTGTCCTGTCTAGCATACCCAAAATAAGGTATTACCGCTGTTATCCTAGAGGCGGAGGATCGTTTGAGCGCGTCTGTTATAATCAGAAGCTCCATTAGATTATCATTCGCTGGGTTAGAGGTGGATTGTATAATGAACATATCTTCTCCACGCACATTTTCATAAACCTCTACAAAAATTTCTTGATCAGTAAATTTTTCTACACGCACGTCTACTAATTTAGTAGTCATACCTCGATGCATGGACATTCGCTTTGCTATACTGCTAGCTAACTCAAGATTAGCATTACCGGCTATGATTTTTGGTTCTGAATGTATTGGGATGTTCATTATGCAAAACTCTTTCTCATAGCGATTCCAATATTTATACTAATGGATCTTTAATAATTAACATTGGTATTGTTCAGTGAAAAGTATTTAAAATTAGAAAACTAAAACTGATACATTTTCATTACAATTTTTATCTCTTAACTATACCTTTTATTAGATCTCTTTCTTCTAGTAAGCTTTCTCAACTTTGAAAATCATCCATTAAATGATCTTCCCACTCGTCTTCTGGAATTTCAAACTCTGGGATGCAAATGCCTCTTACTGATATGCCGGCTTCATGTACCGACTCTTTTTTTCCTGAGACCAAAGGATGCCAGTCAAACAAAGGTTTTCCCTCATACAATAAACGATAGGCACAAGTATTAGGTAACCAATAAGCAACTTTACTGATATTGACTGGGGATAGCACAACGCAGTCAGGAACAAATTTCTTTCTTATCGAATATTGACCGCATTTACATGTTTGATCATCTAGGAGACGGCATGATATCTTAGTGTATTCTATATTACCAGTTTCCTCATCTTCAAGTTTATGCAAACAGCATTTCCCACATCCATCACAAAGGGCCTCCCATTCATCTTTATTTAGCTGTTCAATTGGGAGTTTTTCCCAAAATTTTTGTCTAAATTTCTTATTCTTTTTCTCAGTATTACTCATCTGCGGCTTAGGCTTTTTTTTGCCTTCCTACAATCAAGATCCATCTGTAAAATTAATTCTTCTACTGAGGAAAAATTTTCTTCTGGTCGGATAAAATCAATGAGTGCAACTGATATTTCCTCACCATAGATATCTTCCTGGAAATCAAATATATATGTTTCACAATTAATTACATTATTTCCGAACATAGGTTTTTTCCCAACCGAGGTTACACCAGTGTACGAACCACATTTTGGTCCACTTAAAATATCGACAAGAACAGAATATATTCCTAATCTTGGTTTATGTAATCCGTCTAGCGAAATGTTGGCTGTAGGATAACCAAGTGTTCGACCTCTTTGGTCTCCGGTAATTACGAGTCCATCCAATCTGTGCCAGTGTCCCAGCATTTTAGCTGCGTCTCTTGTACAACCATCAGCAAGTAAATTTCTGATACTTGTTGATGATAAAATTTTATCACCATCACTTACGGTATCAGCTATTTCGACATTAAAACCAAGATCGTTACCTAACTCAATCAGCATATTAGCATCACCAGTTCTATCTTTCCCAAAACAGAAATCAGCACCAATAACAAGATTTTTTGCGCCGAGACCTTTCGTAATAACTTTTTCTGCAAAGTTATAAGCGCTCAGAGAAGCCATAGTCTCATCGAAAGTAATCTGATATAATATTTCAACCCCTAGTCTTTTTAGTCTATTATTTCTACTCTTATCATTCATTAGTCTAAAAGCAGAACTCTCAGGTTTAAAAAACTCTCTGGGGTGTGGACTAAAAGTTAGAACACCTAGCGGACAATTTGATGAAAATTGCTTTGCATTTTTTATAATTGATTGATGACCTAAATGTACTCCATCAAAATTTCCAACTGCAACGGAGGCTCCTTTGTGACATTCATTTATAATATTATAATCAGTTAATATTCTCATAAATGTTGCGTAAACGGGTTAAGTCCTCCGTGCAAGCCTCAGATTTATTAAAACGTATAACATTTAAACTTATCTTAGTTTTCCTATAGTCCACCTTGGGTTGCAATTTTCTTTTTGTAAAAATTGCTCAAGACTCGTTTCATCTGGTTGATATTCTGTTTTTGTCTCTGAAGCGGCCAGACCTCCAGAAATGAAAAGTGAATCCAGCTTGTTATTAATTGCTCCAGTCACATCTGTTAAAATACCGTCTCCAACACACAAAATTTTATGATCAGGAATATTAAGGCTTAGATCGGAAAGACGCTTTCTGGCAAGATCATAAATTGGTTTATGAGGTTTCCCAAAATATAAACTTTTTCCTCCAAGGTTTGTATACTCTGCTGCTAACGCTCCAGCACACCATTCTCTTCTATTGCCCCTGTCAACAACTATATCTGGGTTTGCGCATAGCAGTGCTAAACCTCTTTTTTGAGCAATAATTAAGTCATCTAAATTTTGGTTGGGCGGTATTAAAGGATTGAAGGGGCCACAACATACGACTCCGTCTGCTTGATTTACAGATACAAGCTCAATTTTGTCATATCTTGCGGAATAGGATGGTGGATCAAAAAAATTTAGATCATGAGGTTGACCTATAAAATAAATTTTTCTTCCAATGAGCCCGGAAAATAACCCATAGCGTGCAGAGTCTCCAGAAGTTGCGATAGCATCCCAACAAGAAGGATCTATACCAATTTTATCAATTTGTTTTTCAACACTTTTTCTATGTCTGGGAGCGTTCGTAACAAGTATCACTATTCCCCCCTTTTTCCTGTAATCGGTAAGCGCTTTGGTCGCTTCGAAAAAAGGGCTATACCCGTCGTGTAAACAACCCCAAAGATCAACAAACATAGCGCTATAGTTTGAAGAGATTTCTGATAAGTTTTCTATAACACTAGTCATTAACGGTTTAGTCCTATTATTTTCTTTATATAAGCGTGGAAAAAATACAAAAAAAGTGGCTCATAATAGTGAGCCACTTTAAAAAACATCCCTAACAATTCTGATGAGTTACCCTATTAATAAAGGTGCTATAACCAGACTTACAATTGCCATTACGTTTATTAGGATATTCATAGCAGGTCCAGACGTATCTTTCATAGGGTCGCCAACAGTATCACCGACTACTGCAGCTTTATGAACATCAGAACCTTTACCCCCAAGATTACCCTTTTCTACATATTTCTTAGCATTATCCCAGGCACCACCAGCGTTAGCCATCATTAGAGCCATCATTACGCAACAGATAAGAGCACCACCAAGCATACCACCTAGCGCTTTTGGACCTAACCCAAACCCAATTATTACGGGTGCAAGAACAGCTAGAGCCCCAGGAACTATCATTTTTCGGAGGGCTGCTCTAGTAGCTATATCTACGCAGCTTGCCGTGTCTGGTTTAGCTGTACCTTCTAAAAGGCCAGGAATTTCTCTAAATTGACGTCGCACCTCTTCTATCATATCGAATGCCGCGTCCCCCACGGCTTTCATTGTCATAGAGCTTACTACGAATGGAAAAATTCCACCGATGAACATTCCACATAGAACTAAAGGATCGTTTATTGCTAGAACAAAGCTATCATCCTGCATAGATATTTTTTCAATATAAGCGCTTATAAGTGCTAGAGCTGCAAGTGCTGCTGCTGAGATTGCAAAACCTTTTCCGATTGCTGCAGTTGTATTACCAACTTCATCAAGACCATCAGTGATCTCTCGAGTTTCTTCTCCCATTTCAGCCATTTCAGCTATTCCTCCGGCATTATCGGCTACTGGGCCGTAAGCATCTATAGCCATCGTAATTCCAACGGTACTTAACATCCCCACTGCAGCCATTCCTACACCGTAAAGACCAGCGGATAGATTAGCAAAAAATATTATTGCGGCAATAGTTAGTACTGGGAGAGCTACTGATTCCATTCCTACTGCTAAGCCTGATATCATAACAGTTGCAGGACCAGTCTCACCATCCTTGGCAATTTTTCTTACGGGTGGGCCTCCTGTATAATATTCGGTGATAAGTCCTACTATGATGCCACCGACTGAGCCAACAAGAACAGCCATCCATACTCCTGCTGATACACCAGCATTTGTCACCATGAAGTAAGCTAAAACGATAAATAAAACTGCGGATCCAATGGTTCCAAATCTAAGAGCCACATCAGGACTCTTGCTTGAGAACAACCGAACAGAAAGAATCCCGGCGAGAGAGCAAATAAGTCCTAAAGAAGCAAGTGCTAAAGGCATGAATTGAAGAGCGCCTCTATCCCCGCCTAGGCTCTCTACGTTTGTTAACGACATTGATGCGGCCAAAGCAATAGATGCAATCATAGAACCGCAATAGCTCTCAAAAATATCTGATCCCATTCCAGCTACATCACCAACATTATCACCAACATTATCTGCAATAACAGCTGGGTTCCGAGGATCATCTTCTGGAATGCCGGCCTCGACTTTTCCAACCAGATCAGCACCAACATCAGCACTTTTAGTGAAGATTCCTCCCCCAACACGACTAAACAACGCTACAGATGACGCTCCCATTGCGAAACCCTCAATTGAATGAATGGTTTCCATGCTCCCAGCCATGTAATGGTATAAGATTCCAACCCCAAGGAGTCCAACAGAGG
>MDSV01206348.1_pt1 | contig 11954 bp, 16 predicted proteins | sample 810851 | NCBI WGS metagenome assembly MDSV01 (sample SAMN05326640, study PRJNA326480) | marine metagenome | isolation source: seawater | place: Atlantic Ocean: North East | collected 2012 | reverse complement strand
GGACGAGTACATTTAGATCTACTAGAATTATATAGAAAGTACACATATGAAGAACGTCATAGTTTTAGATTAGATGCAATTGGTGAACACGAACTAGGAGAAAAGAAAACTGTGTATGAAGGATCATTGGACAACTTATACAAAAATGATTTTGGATTGTTTATAGAATACAACAGACAGGATACTGCACTATTGGCCAAACTTGAGAAGAAGTTGAAGTTCATAGAACTTGCCAATGAGATTGCACACCAAAACACTGTACTACTACAAACCACAATGGGTGCAGTTGCAGTTACAGAACAAGCGATTGTAAATGAAGCACACAGAAGAGGTATGCAAGTGCCAGGAAGAAAATTTAGAGATAAAGACGCAGAACCAGTAACGGCGGCTGGTGCGTATGTGGCTTATCCAAAAAAAGGAATACACGACTGGATAGGATCTATAGATATTAACTCACTATATCCATCTGTGATTAGAGCCTTGAATATGGGTCCTGAAACTATCGTAGGACAAATACGTCCTGTAATTACTTCTGCAGAAATAAACAGAGCCAAACACGCAAAGAAATCTTTTGCAATGGCTTGGGAAGGACAGTTCGGTACGTGGGAATATCAAGCAGTAATGAAACAAGATAAAAGTGTAGAAATTATTGTTGATTGGGTAGACGGTACATCTGTCAAAATGTCTGCGGCACAACTTTATGATTTAGTATTTGAAAGTAATAATCAATGGATATTGAGTGCCAATGGTACACTATTCACATACGAGTTTGAAGCAATAATTCCAGGTTTACTAAAACGTTGGTATGCAGAGAGAAAAGAAATGCAACGTAAAATGGCAGACTGTGGAGATAATGAAATCGAAAGAGAGTATTGGGATAAGAGACAATTGGTTAAAAAAATTAACTTGAATAGTTTATATGGTGCAATTTTAAATCCTGGTTGTAGATTTTTTGATATTAGAATAGGACAATCTGTAACACTAACAGGTAGATGTATCACAAAACATATGGGAGCCAAAGTAAATGAAATTGTTGCAGGCAAATATGATCACACAGGTGACAGTATAATATATGGAGATACTGATTCTGTATATTTTTCTGCACACAAAACACTATCTAAAGAAATAGATTCAGGACAGATTGCGTGGAATAAAGAATCAGTGATTGCGTTGTATGATAAGATTGCTGATGAAATTAATGTTAGTTTTCCTAACTTTATGCAAAAAGCATTTCATTGTCCAAAAACAAGAGGAGAATTAATCAAAGCAGGTAGAGAACTTGTCGCAAGTAGAGGTTTGTTTATTACAAAGAAAAGATATGCAGTTCTTTATTATGACAAAGAAGGAACTCGTGTTGATACTACGGGTAAAGAGGGCAAAGTGAAAGCAATGGGTCTTGATTTAAAAAGATCAGATACTCCGGTATTTGTTCAAGACTTTTTGAGCGAGATATTGTATATGGTTTTGACAGGTAAAGATGAAAAAGAAGTGTTAGATAGAATTACAGAATTTAGAAAAGAATTTAAAGCAAGACCTGGTTGGGAGAAAGGATCTCCAAAGAGAGCAAACAATATGACAAAATATACTGCGGCGGAAGAAAAAGCAGGTAAAACAAATATGCCTGGACACGTAAGAGCAAGTATGAATTGGAACAGATGTAAAAGTATGTATAATGATCAATATTCATTACCAATTACTGATGGAGCGAAAGTAATTGTATGTAAATTAAAAAATAATCCACTTGGTTATACGTCGGTTGCGTATCCTGTAGATGAATTAAGAATACCACAATGGTTCCAGGAACTTCCATTTGATAACGAATCCATGGAAGAAACAGTGCTTGATGGTAAACTAGAAAACTTAATCGGTGTGTTAGGTTGGGATATTAGATCTACTACTCAAACAAGCACTTTCAATTCACTGTTTGAATTTTAGTGGTAAAATATTATTTTCAATAGACTTTAATCTAAATATAATGTATACTACAAACATTATGAAAGATATCTTACAAGACATAGTCAAACACACGCATGGTTTGGGATTTTTAGATCTTGTCAAAATTACTGGAGACAGTAAAGAAACTGCTATTGATTCAATGGCAGAAGACAGATCAGTAATCTTGCAAGGAACCTTTAAAAATGTACAATCAGAAATGAATGGTCAATTTGGTATGCCTCAGTTGGGTAAATTAGACATCCACTTGAAGTGTCCAGAGTATAAAGATAAAGCAAAAATATCTGTATTAAAAGGTACTAGGAATGGTGCTGAAGTTCCAACAGGAATTCACTTTGAAAATGAAAAGGGTGATTTCAAGAACGATTACAGATTTATGAATGCTGAGATCATCAACGAAAAACTTAAGACAGTGAAGTTCAAAGGGGTTAAGTGGGACGTTGAGATTGAACCATCAGTAGCAAGTGTACAGAGATTCAACTTTCAATCAGTAGCAAACACAGAACATAACTCTTTTGTCGTTAGAACAGAAGACGGAAACCTGATATTCACATTTGGTGATCAAGCATCACACGGTGGAGAATTTGTTTTTGCATCTGATGTAAAAGGAAATCTAAATAAAGGTTGGAGTTGGCCTGTTGCACAGGTATTGCAAATACTGAAACTGTCTGATTCAGCAAAAGTTATGTTACATTTCTCTAACGAAGGAGCGATGCAAGTAACTGTTGATTCAGGATTAGGCAAGTATCAATATATAATTCCGGCTCAGGCGCAGTAATGACAGAAAATAGTAGGCAAGAACATTTAGGAAAATTCAGTAGAGATTATGCTGTGTTCTTGCCTGCGATATCTAACTTTTATAATACATTCATATCCAAACAAAGAGTTACTGAAGGTGCTCATATTTCAAAAGAAAGAATTCCACAAGGTTTTGACAGAGGTGTTGAAGGATTAAACTTTATCAACCCAGATGAAGGATATTTTACATATCCAACTGCATTGTATTCGGCAGGACACGCCTGCCTAGATATGGACAAGGTCGCAGACAGAGATAGTATGTGTGTAAACAGAGATAGGAAGTTTAGCACAATAGTAGGAGACTCTGGTGGATATCAATTAGGAAAAGGTATCATTAAATTTGATTGGAAGGACTTTGAGGGCAATAAAGCAAACGCAGTAAGAAGTAATATATTAAACTGGTTGGAACTTACAGCAGATTGGTCTATGACGTTGGACGTTCCAAGTTGGGCGGCAGATGATCTAAATAGTCCAAAGACAGGATTAACATCATTTAAAGATTGTTTAGATGGTACTGTGTATAACAACAAATTCTTTCAGAAAAACAGACTAGGACAAACAAAATTTTTAAATGTGCTACAAGGTGACGATTGGGAATCTGCTTGTACTTGGTATGACGCAGTAAAAGATTTTGAATTCGAAGGTTGGGCGATGGGCGGTATCAATATGTGTGATATGGAAGTTATGCTTAAACGTCTAATCATTATGCGAGATGAAAAGAAATTGGATGGCAAGGATTGGATGCACGTATTAGGTACGTCACAATTAGACTGGGCCTGTTTTTTAACACAGGTACAAAGACAAGTTAGAAAACACATTAATGAAAACTTTACAATTAGTTTTGATTCTGCATCAGCATTTTTATCAACTGCAAACGGATTAGTTTACACACACAATTTATTCACACCAAAGAGATGGTCTTACATAATGGAGAAAGCACCAGATGACAAAAGATTAAAAGGGTCTGACATTCCTTTCCCATTTAAATCAGCAATAGGTGAAAGATTAGAGATGAAAGATATTTGTTGGTACGGCGAAGGCGACCTAAATAAAAACAACAAAGAAGGCAAGACTAGTTGGGATAGTTTCAGTTATACACTAATGATGGCACACAACGTATACAATCATATCAGAGCAGTACAGATAGCAAATGATATGAATGATATAGAAAGATTAAAACATCAACCAGATCCTAGAGCCTGGATGAAAGTTAAAAATGCAGACAACACAGATGAGCCAAGCGAATTTGTACCAAGGAATATACTTTACTTCAATACATTAGTTGAACAAGTGTTTACTAGTGAAACACCAATGGAGGTTATATCCAATGCTAGAGCCTTTTTAGCAGATATCAGAGGCACAAGATGGCAAAGAGCAACGGGTGGTGGTAAAGGTAAAAACAATTTTGGTTCATTATTTGAAGGAGGATAATATGAAAATAAAAAGTAAAGCATATAGAAAGTTAAAAGATCAACACGAATATCTAAATAGAAAGGTAAAAGAACTTACCGAAGATAGAAAAACAGATAGAAGTTCGGAAAGTAAAACTATTTTAATGCGTTTGAAAAAAACCAAATTAGCATTGAAAGATGCACTTGCTCGAGCAAAAGCAACATTGACAAAATAAAAGTTAGGTACTATAATAAAGGTATGTTAAGAGATTACAATTCAGGAATTAAAGAAGATGTAGGTTTGTTTTCTGGTAAAGAAGTAGAACACACTCCTGCATATGGTTTACAAACATTGTTCCTTGCAAGGAATGATTTAACATATGAACAAATAAAAGAATTGTGTGTTAAAGTAAATGCAGAAGCAGTTTATTTTGGTGCAAACAGATCTTTCGTTAATAATCTTGCAAATCAAACGATGCACGTGAGTAGATTATTAGATAGTGGATATTTTGTTACTATCGATTATCAATACTCTATACATAATGAAGTAAAAAAACGTTTCAGTTCTGTTTGGCAACACGAAAGATTTATACCTTTCTGTTCTGTGATATTTGAACATAGCGAAGAAGATAAAAAACTTTGTTTTAAAATAGATGATGTAGACTTTAATAAGACAAACAAAGGCGTTTGGACAATGAGTATGGAAGATTTCAAATCCAAATCAGGATTTACAAAGTGGAATGAATATAAACAAGATGAACCTATTGAGGAGAAAAACGTATGGCCGATACCAATGAAGACGCAAACAATGTAATTAATGATATGTATAATGTTTCAGATAATGAAGCACAAAGAGATCAAGCATTAAGAGAGCAGGCGGGCAAAGCAGGAAAACTGATCTGGGTAACTTTCCGTAAAGAAGGTATCCACAAATATCCAGCGGCATTGGATGATCCAAAATTAGCAACAGGTGATGAGTATGATGTATCATTTTTAGGACATCCACACAGACACATATTCCATTTCAAAGTTGCAATTCAAGTATTCCACGATGACAGAGACATAGAATTTATACAATTCAAGAGATGGCTAGAGAATATGTATAGCGAAGGCACTTTAAAATTAGATTATAAATCTTGCGAAATGATATCGGATGATTTATTTGTAGCAATAGCAAAAAGATATCCAGGCAGACACGTAGAAATAGATGTGTCAGAAGATGGTGAAAACGGAAGCCACGCAATTTATTCTAAAAAAAACGATCCTAACCAGTATATAATATGAAAAAATTTTCAATAAAAGAAAAAAGAGCAACAACTAGAATGGGTTATCTTCCTATCGGGGGAGGTGGACTTAATGCATCATACACAACAGTCGACGCCGTGGCAAACATCTGTACCACAGCAGGTAAATTGGGTATGACGTATGGAAAAGATTTCATTTGGGCATATCAAGGATATGACGATGAGGACGATGAATGTGTAACACTGATGGTTAAAGAAGAAAAGTATGAAACTTTTTTACATCTAGCATTACAAAACAAACATAAAATCAAACACACTAACGACGGTGATGTTAAATTAATTAAGGAGGCAAAATAATATATGAAAACGTGGGAAGTAATAGATCATACTTTTAAGTTTAGAGTAGGTGATTCAGATGAGAAAGGTGGCTGTACATTTATAGGCGGATCTTGGAAAGACGTAACAACGAAAGAATTATTTGAAAATAAAAAAGTTGTGTTGTTTAGTTTACCTGGAGCATTCACTCCAACTTGTTCGGGACAACAACTACCCGCATATGATGAAGCATTTGAAAAGTTTAAGGAATTAGGAGTAGATGACGTGTATTGTATTTCAGTAAACGATGCATTTGTGATGAATGCTTGGGCACGTGATTTAAAAATTAAAAATGTAAAAATGATACCAGATGGTTGTGGTACATTTACAAGAAGTATGGGTATGTTGGTTAACAAACCTGCACAAGGATTTGGAATGAGATCTTGGAGATACTCTGCATTAATAGATAATATGGAAGTTAAACATTTTAACGAAGAACCAGGTTATAATAATGCAAGTGCCGACGATGATCCATTTGAAGTATCAGATGCAGATACAATGATTCAACAAATAGAAGAGGCTCAATAGTGAAAATATTTTATATGGGTTTGGAGTCGTATCAAGCAAGATACACTTATCAATTAACAGACTGGACGAAACGTGCATATGACAAACGTAAGATAGAATATGTAATAGTTCCGGGAGAAACTATTGATGACTCGGAAGCCATTGTAACAGGTCAAGTGCTAGATGCTCACGGCAGAAGTTATTTTGGTATGAGCCAAATGATGAACCTAGTTAAGATGTTAAAGGCTGGTGAAATAACAAACAAAGATATAATATTTTTTGAGGATATGTTTCAACCAGGAATGGAATCACTGCCTTACATATTACAACAAACACCTGAGAAATATCAGCCGCAAATTTATTTGAGATGTTTGGCTCAAGCAATCGATCCTGACGACTTTGTACACGTATGGGGTATGAGCAAGTGGATGTCATTATATGAAGAAATGTGTAATGAAATTCCAAATGTAAGAATACTGGCAAGTAATGAAGAAATGGTTGCACATATGAAAATTGCCAATTGGAAAGCACCAATATACAACATATCAGGTTTGAGTTTTGGCAAAGAAGAAGTGCAGTCAAGAGTAGAACAAAAACCATTTATGGAAAGAAGTCAAAGAGTTGTATTTGGAGCAAGATGGGATCAAGAGAAACAACCACAATTCTTTATGGATCTAGCAACAAAATTCAAAGAGAAACATCCTGAAGTTGAATTTGCAATATGTTCAGGTGCACCTTTAAGATCAAACAATGATTATTATGTTAAAGAAGCAAAATATCTTGAAAAACAAAAAATACTTACAATACACGAAAATTTGCAAAAAAATGAATACTATAATATTCTAGCAGATTCAAGAGTGTTATTCAATTGTGCCTTACAGGATTGGACTTCAAACACATTGAGTGAAGCAGACTCGCTTGGTGCCAATGTATTATTTCCTGCATACAGATCATTTCCGGAAGTGTTCAACAACGATCATACAAGAATGTATGTTCCGTGGTCAATGGAAGACGCAATGGCAAAATTAGAATTATTATTAAGCAAACCATCCCCTAGTATGGGTCAAATATCAGATTGGACAAATGGTACAATCGACAGAATGTTAGACATCATGACAGGCAAGGGTGAACAATGGAGAAGAGATGGACAACACTACAGAACGCCAGTTTCCGAAAACAAATACTAATACAACAAATAATTGTATACTAGTAGTAGGCGGTGCCGGATATATCGGTTCACACATTTGCAAAGTATTATCAAAGAACGGATACACGCCAATTGTTGTTGATCATAACATTAAAGATAAACCTTGGTCTACTAGTTTTGGACTTGCATTTAATTTAGATCTTCCACAAGAGATACAACAACTACCAGATATCATAAAAAGATATAATATTAATTCTTGTATTAATTTAGCGGCTTACACTGCCGTTGGAGAATCTGTTGCTAATCCTACAAAATACTATAAGAATAATATAGCAATGACTTTACAATTACTTGATGTCCTCAATACTTGTAATGTTAAGAATTTTATTTTTAGTTCTAGTGCGGCAGTTTATGGTATTCCAAAAGATGGTGTATGTAAAGATGACGATGAATCTTTAATACCAATCAATCCATATGGAAAATCAAAATTAATGATAGAATCAATATTAAGAGATTACTACAAGGCATATGATTTTCGTAGCATAAGTTTAAGATACTTTAATGCCGCAGGAGCAGATCCAGACAGTGAAGTTGGAGAATTAAGAGAACAAGAAACACATATCATACCACTGGCCATTCACGCATCTTATTCTGGAAAAGGTTTTAATTTATTTGGTGATGATTACAAAACAGAAGATGGAACCTGTGTAAGAGATTATGTACACGTGATGGATCTAGCAGATGCACATTTAAAGGCATTGAGGTTTATTGACAAAATTAAATGTAATTCATATAACCTAGGTTCGGGCATTCCAACCTCAAACAAACAACTATTGGACGCAGTACAAAAATTTACAGGAAAAATGGAAATTACAATTAAACCTAGAAGACCGGGTGATCCTGATTCGTTGGTTGCTGATATATCAAGGACAAAAAATGAGTTGGATTGGAATCCATCTAATAGTTCTATTGACAACATAGTGTCAACTGCTGTAAAATGGTATAACAAGATAAACAAAAGGATTGTAAATTAATGAGTGAGCTTTTAAAAGATACGTGGGAAACAAAAGGTCCAATTAGTAAAAAGATTAAAGAAAGAATTAAAAAAGCAGGCAAAAGATTCCACTCGAACGATAACATCTCAGAATTCATAGAAGATGGTGAGATGGATCTTTTACAGGCAGAGGTACAGGAAAAACTACAAGGTGTTTTGGATAGTCTTGTAATTGACACTGATAACGATCACAACACACAGGAAACTGCGAAACGTGTTGCCAAGATGTACATCAGAGAAACATTTGGTGGTAGGTTCAAACCAGCACCACGAGTTACAAGTTTTCCTAATATGGGTTATAAGAGTATGTACACTAGTGGTCCTATATCTATTAGGTCTACGTGTGCCCATCACTTTCAGAACATTGTAGGTAGAGCCTGGGTAGGTATAATTCCAAATGGCGAAGTAATTGGATTGAGTAAGTTTAATAGGATTGTACATCACATTGTGGAAAGACCACAAATACAGGAAGAGATGACAACACAGATCGCAGAAGAATTGCAAAAATATGCAAAGACACAAAATCTTGCAGTAGTAGTCAAAGCAGAACACCACTGTATGACACACAGAGGAGTAAGAGAACACGAATCTGATATGACAACTGCAATAATGTTGGGTGCGTTCAAAGAAGATCCAGCAACAAGAGATGAGTTTTATAAAATTTGTATGAGTATGAAGGGTCATGAATAAAAGAAAAGTATGGAAAATTCTCGATGGCTCATACAAACCAAAGAAACAAGAAGTAGATTCTGAGGACGTTGAACGATTAATAGCGGCTGTTCAACAGGAATGCTATTGGGACGACAGAGATGTTGAAACGTGGGACGCAATAAACTCTGGCAAAATAGATTGGTCTGGTACTATAAATGAAAAAAAGATTAAAAAAAAAGCAAAAAAGAAAACAAAAAACTGAAGACGTATTTTCTTCCAGTGATGGAATACAATACGCAGGATCATTTACGTATGATAGTATGGATCCTGGAGAACTGAAAGACGTAGATATATCATTTGATCCATTAGAGAATGTGACCTATGATATCGGACAAGTTAGTTTTGATTTTGACAAAGAATTAAGAAAAAAGTATCCTGCGTTGCAAGATGCTTTGGAACACTATCAAAGTGTAAGAAAAATGTGCGAATCAAGAGAAAAAGAGGAAAGTGATGACTAGAGCCGAAGAACTATTAGAAGAGATTAAAGAACACAGAAATGATATGGTTGCTAGAAACTACCCGTTTCAACAACTTACTAATTTAATTTACAAATGGGAAGAAATATTAAAGAAAGATAAAGATGAGAATCAATAACGAACCAAAACTAAACTTCGAAGACGTTTTATTGCAACCAAAACGTTCTACACTTACATCTCGTAGAGATGTTGATATGACTCGTAAGTTTACGTTTAGAAATTCTAAAAAAGTAATGAACTTTACACCAATCTTTGCAAGTAATATGGATGGCGTAGGTACATTTAGTATGGCAAAAGTATTACAAGAATATAAAATGATGACTGTTATTACTAAAACAACAACTCCAGAACAATGGAGAGCGGCAGTAGGCAACGGTGTTAGACTACAAAGTGTATCTGTATGCACAGGCACAAATAAAATGTTCGACGATGATGCCGAAGATTATCGTAATATGCAAGAAGTCTTAAAAAGTTTTCCTGATATCAAAATGATTACTGTTGATGTTGCTAACGCATATCATCAAAATATGGTTGGCTTCATTAATAAAGTTAGAGAAGAATATCCAGATAAAGTTATTGTAGCAGGTAACGTGGTAACACCTGAGATGACAGAAGAATTAATTATTAACGGTGCTGATGTGGTTAAGATAGGAATAGGACCAGGATCAGTTTGTACAACAAGAACAATGGCTGGTGTGGGTGTTCCACAATTTTCAGCAATACTAGAATGTGCAGATGCGGCCAATGGAGTTGATGGACACATAATGGCAGATGGCGGTTGCACACAACCAGGAGATATTGCAAAAGCATTAGGTGGTGGTGCACATATGGTTATGATAGGTGGTATGTTAGCAGGACACGACGAATCGGAACAAGAAGTAAAAGATGGCAGAATTGAATTTTATGGAATGAGCTCGGATAGGGCCAGAGAAGTTCACGGCAAAAGAAAAGATGGATACAGAGGCAATGAAGGAAGATTAATATCTTTACCTTACAGAGGACCTGTTAGTAATACAGTAGAAGATATACTAGGAGGAGTAAGAAGTGCTTGTACATATATTGGTGCGAGAAGATTAAAAGATATGCCCAAGTGTGCAACTTTCGTAACAACACACAACGTAATCAATAGGGTATATGAACAATACACCAAATAGCATAGAACCAATCAAAGAAAAACTGGACGACAAGATCAAGAAGTTGAATTCTTCTAGAGTGATCAAGAAAGTTACACCCAAAGGAGATTTATCTTGGTATGTCAAATGGGTATCTGTATTTCTTATATTGTTTGCAACTGTGGCAAGAAGTGTTGGTACGATGCCTCAAGTAGATATGTGGTTTGGTTTATTTGGAACTATAGGTTGGGCCTGGGTTGGATATCTTTGGCACGACAGGGCATTATTGGTTTTAAATGTAGTTTTAGTTACATTATTGGTATTAGGATTAACAAATTATTATTTTGGAATATGAGCGACGAAGTTAAAAAAAGTTATTTTACAACAGGACAGATGCGTAACGCATTAATACAAATTGAAGATCAAATGGTTCATTCTAGTTGGATGCCAAATATTATATTAGGTATAAACAGAGGAGGGTGTATACCTGGTGTGTATCTTTCTCACAGATTGAAAACAGCACACGAAGTACTTGATATTAGATTGAGAGATCACACTGTCAAGCCTGACCTACGCACATTAGAAAAGGCATTCGCATTTCAAAAGAAAATATTGATTATCGACGATATAAATGATTCTGGAGCAACATTCCAATACATTCTTGACAACTTCGGAAAACGTGAGGACAGAATAAAATTTGCCGCTCTTATACACAATAAACCTAGCAAAACAAAAGTAGATTACCACGGTTACCAAATTAACAAAGACGAAGCACCCGCTTGGATAGTGTTTCCGTGGGAAGAGTGGGACAAGTAACGTAAAACTTGTATTGACTTCATATGAAGAAAATTGTTAAAATTAATCACATTAATAAAACCCTAGGAGGATTTAATGTTAAAATCAATATTGGCAGGTGTTGACAAAACACTTGTTAGAAATCTAGTTATTTTACACACGGCAGTAATTGCCTTGTCAAATTATCTAGTAACAATCAGGTTTGATTTATTCCCCGGTGCGGAACTTCCATTGTTTGGATCGTTTCCACTAGCGGCGGCGGCGTTTACATTTCCGATTGTTGTAGTAGCAACTGACCTTACAGTACGTATGGTTGGCAAAGAAGCAGGAAGGGCCGTTGTTGCAATGGCAATCATTCCGGCAATCGTTGCATCAGTACTTGTACTGTTGG
>MDSV01110046.1_pt1 | contig 11954 bp, 14 predicted proteins | sample 810851 | NCBI WGS metagenome assembly MDSV01 (sample SAMN05326640, study PRJNA326480) | marine metagenome | isolation source: seawater | place: Atlantic Ocean: North East | collected 2012 | reverse complement strand
ATTAGTGATAGTGGATATAATCCTAGCTTTATTATATGCATTGCGAGAGGGGGTCTTAGAGTAGGAGATATTTTAAGTAGAATTTTCAATGTAAAGTGTGGATATTTAGGTGTTGAGAGTTATTCGGCTGAAAAGGATAATCAAATTGCTGACAAACAAAACGAATTAACTTTTGCTAGGGACTTATCAACAACCTCAAGAAATTATGGAGAAAATATATTAGTTACTGATGATCTGATAGATACAGGTGTTACTTTAGAAAAAACTGTAAAATGGCTAAAAAATTATAAAGATTTTAAAGATAAAAAAATTAATTTTAAATCAGCAGTGCTTTATAAAAAAGAAAAATCCAAATTTAAGTCAGATTATATAGTTCACAATTTACAGGATAACCCATGGATTGTATTCCCATATGAACTAAGAGAATTAGTTTCAATAGAAGATTTAAGGAAACAATTGAAGTAAAAGGGCTAGCTTAAATCTAGCCCCCTTTAGATTTTAAGCGACTAGAAAACTTATTACACTTAAAACCGCTATCAACCAAATAGCGGGAGAAGTTGTAGAAATTTTTCCAGTAAATATTTTAATTAAGGCGTAAGATATAAATGCAAGAGCAATTCCATTGCTAATGCTATATGTTAACGGCATAGTTATCATTGCTACTATTGATGGAGCAGATTCTGCTATATCGTTCCATTCAATATCAGTAATATTTCTTACAAATAGAACTGCCACATATAAAAGCGCAGCTCCGTCAATTTCTTTAGGTAAACTTGTTGCCAACGGAGAAAAGAATAAACATGATAAAAACAGAATACCAATAACCAGAGAAGTCATGCCTGTTCTTCCACCAGCTTTTACACCAGCTCCAGACTCAACATAACTTGTAACAGTTGTCGTCCCCATCATCGCGCCTGCGACGGTTGCAACACTGTCTGACATCATAGCTTTATTAATATCGGTTACCCTTCCTTTACTATCTACTTTTCCAGCTACATTAGCTACAGAAGTAAGTGTTCCTGCGGTATCAAAAAAATCAATAAACAACAATGTGAATACCACAGTAGACATACTTGCTGATAATGCTGCTTTTAAATCAAAGTCAAACAAATATGTCATAGGAGGAGGTGAACTTACAATCCCATTAAACTTTGCTAAACCAGTGACCCACGCAATTATACTAAAAGCAATTATTCCAATTATAATATTTCCTTTTACTTTTAGTTTCTCAAGTACTACCATTGCAACAAAAGCTAAGCAGCCTAAAAGGACTAGGGGGTTTTTTATATCTCCTAATGTTACTAAAGTAACAGGATGGTCTCCAACTACTCCCATAATTTCAAGTCCTATTATAGCTAAAAATAATCCTATACCTGCTCCAATACCTAATTTTAAACTTTTAGGAATTGAATTGATCAACCATGCTCTTAAAGGCGTTAATGATATGATTAAAAAAAGAATTCCAGCTACTAAAACTGCTCCTAAAGCAGCTTGCGGAGTATAACCCATACCAGCGACCACTCCAAAGGCGACAAAAGCATTTATTCCCATCCCAGGAGCAAGACCTATTGGCCAAGTTTTTCCATAAAAAGCCATTATGAAACACGCGAGAGCAGTAGCCAAAATTGTTGCCGTAAAAACAGCGCCAAAATCAAAAAAACCTTTCTCTGGCCCAGCAAATTCTCCTGATAAAATGAAAGGGTTTAAAAACATTATGTAAGCCATTGTTAGAAAAGTAGTTATTCCAGCAATAACTTCAGTTTTAAAATTTGTTTTATACTTCTTATATTCAAAATATTTGTCTAACATAAATCCTCCAAAAATAAAAAATATCAGATTAATTAAATAATTCCTTAATTAAATATTCTTTATTCACAATATTCAACTATAAGTTTATTTTTAATATTATTTGCTATGTTAGTATTCAAATTCATGAAAAAGATAATTTGTTTGTGCTTAATACCTTTATTTACCTTTTTATACAGTTGCAAAACTGTTCAAAATAAAGCCGATCAAGTAATCCAAAAAGAAGACGAGTATTTAAAAAAATTTTTAAACAAAAAAAAAGATTTGTTAATAGCTGAGTTTGGAAATCCTGATTTAATTGAACCAAATGGCGGAGAGCCTGAAGGACCAGGCATGATAATATATGTTTCAAAAAAATACGGCATCAAATGCAAAAGAAGTTTTGAAATTGACGAAAGTGATTTCGTAATAGGATACTCTTCAAAGGGATGTTTTTAACTTGTGGGGCTTCGCCCCACAAGTAAGGCTGAGTTTATCTTATTTGTATAAGTTTTTTTTTCTTAAATTCTGGAACTATTCTTTCACATTCAATAGTCAAAAGACCATCTGTTAAATTAGCTTCTCCAACTTTCAAATCTTCAGCTATTTTGAATGATTTAGTAAATTGCCTTTGAGATATCCCCTTATGAATAATCTCGCTATTATCAGCATTATTACTAGATTTTTCAATCTGCTTAGTTCTAACAGTCAAAAGATTGTCTTCGTATTCAACCTCAACATCTTTTTTATTAAATCCTGCAATGGCTACTTCGATTGAGTATTTGTCTTTTCCAGTTTTTCTAATGTTATAGGGTGGATAATTTGAATGAGTTGTCAAACTTCCATTTCCTAACATGTTTTCAAATTGATCAAACATATCATCAAAACCTACAGAAAACGGTCTTAATGAGTTAAAGATTGATATATCCCTACTTGTCATTTTTTCTCCTTTGTTAGCAAGTTTGTTTTGATGTCCCATTAGGCAACATCGAAATACATATGGTAATTATTTTTGAATTTTCAATATGTAATTTTTATTTGTTTTGCTGCAATGCTTTAACATGCTCATCTGCACTTTCTGCAAGAGCACTTAAATCATAACCGCCCTCTAATATCGAAACTACTTTTTTATTAGTGTATTTATTTGTTGCAATTAGAGTCCTTCTTGTAATTTCGTAAAAATCTTTTGATATTAATTTAAATTGAGCAAGTGGATCGTCTTGATGCGCATCAAAACCAGCAGAAAAAATTAAAAACTCTGGTTGAAATTGATTTAATTTCTTTAAAACATGATTGTAAGCGTTAAAATAATCATTTGAGGATGTGCCTGCTGGCAAAGGTATATTAAATATGTTATTAAATTTTCCTTTCTCATTATCAGACCCAGTGCCTGGAAAAAAAGGGTATTGATGAGTTGAAATATATAAAACTTTTTTATTTTCGTAAAAAATATTTTGTGTACCATTACCATGATGTACATCAAAATCTACGATAGCTATTTTTTTGTAATTATATCTCTCTATTAAATATTGAGCTCCTATAGCCGCATTGTTAAAAATACAAAAACCCATGGCTTTATTTTTCTCACAATGATGCCCTGGCGGTCTCACGGCACAAAATACATTTTTGAATTTTTTAGCTTCTACACCATCTATTGCCTTAATTATAGATCCTACAGCATCATATGTTGCTTTTTTACTTCCAGGAGAGATAATTGTGTCACCATCTAAAAACTTTAAACCATTTGAGGGAAATGAATTTTCTATATTGTCAACATAATCAGATCCATGAACTTTCTTTAATATTTTTAAGTCAAATTTTTCTGACTTAATCCATGTGAGGTTATCTCTTTTTTTTAATTTATTTATAATTGACTCAACTCTCTTTGGCTGTTCTGGATGTCCATCTCCAGTAATGTGATCTTTTGAAGTGTTGGATGTTACAATTGCAGTATTCACTTAAAATATTCTTCTAATATTTCTGAATAAATTTTTGTTAAATTTTTTAAATCTTTTAACGATACTGCTTCATCTATTTTATGCATAGTTTTGCCAACTAATCCAAATTCAAGACAGGGAGATATTTTTCTTATAAATCTTGCATCGGACGTACCACCTGATGTTGATAACTTTGGTTTAATTTTAGTATTTTTTTTTATTATACTCTGAACTTTGTAAGTAAAATTGTTTGGTTCACACAAAAATGGCTCTCCAGATACCTTATAATCAATTTTATACTTACCATTTTTCTTTCTGCATATTTTTGTAAAAATATTATTTAGTTTTTTCTTTAAAGAATTAGACGAATGTTTGTTATTAAAGCGAATATTAAAGGTCGCTTCCGCACTCCCTGGGATAACGTTGTCTACATTGTTATTTATATTTATCCTAGTTACTTCCAGGTTAGTTGGTTGAAAATTTTTAGTACCTTTGTCAAATCTAATATCTTTTAATCTTTTTAAAATTTCTACGATTAAAGTAGATGGATTATTGGCTCGATTGGGGTATGCAACATGTCCTTGAATACCATTAACAATTAGCTTTCCAGTTAAACTACCTCTTCGACCAATCTTAATCATCTCACCCAGTTTATTTGGATTTGTTGGTTCTCCAACTAAACAAAAATTAATTTTTTCTTTTTTCTTTTTTAAATAATCAACAACTTTTTTTGTTCCATTGATCGCATCTCCTTCTTCATCTCCGGTAATTAAAAAACTTATAGATCCTTTAAAATTTTTATTATTTTTTAAAAAAATACTTACAGCTGAAACAAAGGCAGCAATTGAACCTTTCATATCGTTTGCACCCCTACCAATCAAGTGACCTTTTTTTATAGATGGTCTAAAAGGATTTACTGTCCAGTCTTTTATATTTCCAGGAGGTACTACATCTAAGTGTCCAGCAAAACAGAAATTAGGACCTTTGCTTCCTAATTTTGCGTACAAATTCTTTACAGGTTTAAAATTTTTTTCTTTAAACTCTAAAATTTTACTTTTGAAACCCATATTTTTTAATTTCTTCTCTAAAAACTTAATTATCCCAGCATCTACTGGTGTTATCGATGGAAATTTAATTAGCTTTTTAGCTAATTCTAATTCATTTATTTTTTGCATAATTATTCTCTTAAAAGATCGTTAATTGAAGTCTTCGATCTTGTTTTTTCATCTACGGTCTTAATAATATGCACAGCATATAGATCTTTATATGTACCAGGCACCACTACAGAATAAGGCGGTATACGACCCTTAGCTATCTCACCGCTTGATCTATTAATAATTTTTGTACTTTGTCCTATGTAGCAACCCATCGAAAGAACACTACCCTTTTCCACAATAACTCCTTCTACGACTTCAGACATTGCTCCAACAAAAACATTATCCTCGATTACAGTCGGAAGTGCTTGAGCAGGTTCTAGGACTCCGCCAATACCTGAACCAGCTGAAATATGACAATTTTCTCCAATCTGACAACAGCTACCAGCTCGGCTAAAAGTATCCATCATCGTTCCAGCTCCGATGTATGCACCGATATTTACATAACACGGCATAAGAACAGCATTCTTTCCTATGAATGATCCAGGACGTACAGGACTATTGGGCGTCATCCTAAATCCTGCAGCTTCATGTTGCTCTTTTGTCCAGCCCGCAGTTTTACCTTTTAATAAATGTGCTTTGTCATACCAACTGCTATAAGGACCACTTAAATTCTCCATAGGGTAAATTCTGAAACTTAACATAATTGCTTTTTTTAGATATTGATGAGTTTTCCATTCACCATTAATCTTTTCAGCGACACGAGATTTGCCACTATCTAAATCACTAATAACTTTGTTAATTGCATCTTTCAAAGCTTGATCTGAGTTCTGATTTACTTGATCTTTATTTTCCCAAGCACTATTTATAATTTTTTCTAAAGACATAATTTACTCGTTTTTTAATAACCTTATTTCATTAAGAAATAAAGATAGATTTTCAATTTTATGAGAAATATAATCTTTATTTGAATCTATCTTACCAAAATGTTCGTCATTAATAAGCCAAACTGTAAAACATCCTCTCTCGTGACCAATACTTAAATTTTTAGCAATATCTTCAATATAAACAGTTTCCTTCGGATCTATATTAAATTTTTTTAGCATTAGATCGAAAGTTTTTGCTTCAGGTTTTGGCACATATCCTGCATCTTGAATATCAAACACTTTATCTCTTCCAAAAAGATCGTAAACCCCTAGGTGCGTTAATATGTTTTCTGCATGCTCAGCGCTTCCATTAGTGAAAATAAACTTTTCCATATCCAAGTTTATTAGTTCATTCCTCATAATCTTATCTTCTTTCATAAAAGAAAGATCTATTGTGTGCACATACTTTAAAAATTCTTGTGGCGGTATATCATGATGTATCATTAGTCCATTTAAACTCGTATTATATTTGTAAAAATAATCAGTTTGTAATTTTTTAGCCTTATCAGGATTTATTTTTAATTTTTCGGAGATAAATTGTGTCATTCGATTTGATACTTGGCCAAATACTTTTTCTAATGAATAATTGTTATGTTTTCCGTAACATACTCCATCAAGGTCTAATAATAAGTATTTCATTTTTTTTAAATTTTTCATTTTCTAATTAAAGTTCCCGACCCTTTATCTGAAAAAATTTCGAATAAAATTGAATGTTTTTTTCTACCATCAATTATTGCAACAGCAGTTACCCCATTATTGACAGCATCTAAACAAGTATTGATTTTAGGTATCATCCCTTCGGTTATTGTCTCATCTTTAATCATCTGTAAAATTTTAGATGATGAAATTTCTTGTATAAGCTGATTATTTTTATCTAAAACACCTTCAACATTAGTCATTAAAAGCAATCTTCTCGATTTAAGAGATTTTGCTATAGCACCTGCAGCCGTATCACCATTTATGTTATAAGTTTGCTTGTTCTCTCCTAATCCTAAAGGAGAAATTATTGGAATAAAATTATCATTTAATATTTTTCTTATAACATTAACATTAATTTTTTTAGGCACACCAACAAAACCTAATTCACTTGACTCAGGCTCGACATTTATAACGCTATTATTCTTTGTATTAATTGATATGGCTTTTGAGCCTTTTTCTTCTAGAGATTTAACTATGTCATTATTAAAATCTATTAGAACATTTTCTACAATATTTATAATTTTTTCGTTAGTTACTCTTAAACCTCTTATGAACTTGGACTTTATGTTAGATTTTTCCAATTCTCTTTTTATTCTTGGACCCCCACCATGTACCACAATAATTGATAGCCCTAATTCGTTTAATATCTTTAAGTCAATTATAAAGTTATTAAAAATCTCTCTGTCAATTAATACGTTCCCACCATATTTAATTACTATTAGTTCATCTTTATATTTTTCAACATATTTATAAACTTCATCAATAGGGGGACCGTCTTTAGGTAAAATTTTTTCCAATTCCATTTATGAAACAGTTTTAACTGTAGTTCTTTTCATAATTACGTACTGTTGCGCCATAGTCAGAACGTTATTTGCTGTCCAATATAGTACAAGCCCTGATGGAAAAGGTGCTAAAATAATTGTTAAAAATAGTGGAAAGAACATAAAAATCTTTTTTTGTATCTCGTCTTGTGGCGCTGGATTTAGTTGCTGTTGTAGCCACATTGTAAAACCCATCATAACAGGAAGCGCTCCAATAATCATGAATGAAGGTGGATCCCAAGGTATTAAACCAAATAAATTGAAAATTGATGTTGGGTCCTTTTCAGAAAGATCTTTTATCCAACCAAAAAAAGGTTGATGTCTCATTTCAATCGTTACAAATAACATTTTATAAATTGCAAAGAAAAAAGGTATAGAAATCAAAATAGGCAAACAACCACTTACTGGATTTACACCTTCTTTTTTATAAAGTTGCATCATTGCTTGCTGTAGCTTCATTTTATCATCTTTATGAAGCTCTTTAAGCCTAGCCATTTCTGGTTGTAGAACTTTCATTTTAGACATAGATTTAAACGCATAATTATTTAAAGGAAAAAAAACTAATCTTAAACAGACTGTTATTAATATTATTGCTATTCCATAGTTACCTGCAAGTTTAAAAAAATAATCATTTAAAAAAAATAAGGGTTTTACTATCCAATAAAACCAACCCCAATCTATGACTAAGTCAAATTTTTCAAGACCTAAACTTTCGTTATAACCATCAATAACGCTGACTTCCTTCGCTGCGACAACCACATTTACAAGATTACTAATCTGGGTTTTAGGCTCAGATTCATAAGAGTCTGTTTCAATATAATTAACTTTAAATTTTTCGTTATACTCAAAATCTGCTCTAAATTTTTTATTTTTTTGAGGGATTATACTTGTTAACCAATATTTATCTGTTATTCCTAAAAATCCATTATCTGCATTTTTTGAATACTTTTTATCTATGATGTCTTTGTAGTCTTTTTCAACCAGTTGATCATCAAGAACCCCCAAAGGTCCCTCATGTAAAATAAAAAAATCTATAATTTCAGGAATTTTCGTTCTAATAATTTGGGCATAAGGGTAAAAATTGTAAATTTTTTCTGAATTATTTTTTATTTTTTGTTCAATTGTAAATAAATATTGATTATCAATTTTTATAACCTTCTCAAAAATTAATTTCTGCTTATTTTTCCAAATAAGAGTCACATTATTATTTGGAGCAAGTCTTGAATTACCCTTAATTTTCCAAATTGTTTTATTATTAGGTAGATCTATATTTTTATTATTAGAAGCCCATCCAGACTCAATATAATAACCGTTTGAACTTGATTTAGGGTTCAGTAAAGTTACGAATTCATTCGAGTCGAGTTGAGTTTTATATTTTTTGAAAATTAAATCATCTATGGTCCCACCCTTTAATGATATTGACCCTTTAATGCTCTCATTTTCAAAATAAAATCGATCAGTTAACTTTAAAGCCTCCTCCCTAGAGAGGTTATTAATTTTTTCAGTGGAGTCTATATTTGGAGCATCGTTGTTTTTAACTATTCTCTCTTTTTCCTCTCTCTTTTTTAATTCTTCTGGTGATGGTTGAAAGAATAAACTCCAAATAACTATAATAGCTAAACTAAGTGATATTGCGGCTATAATATTTTTTGTATCCATAACTATTTTTTATTTTTTAATGGCCTGTAACCTTCGCCCCCACCTAAAAATTTTATAGGATGACATGTCGCTAATCTTAAAAATCCTTTAACAGATCCTTTAATGGGACCATAAGTTTTTAAACAATCAATAAAATACTCTGAACAAGATGGAAAATATCTACAGTTATTTCCCAACAACGGAGAAATTAAATATTGATAAAATTTAATAGTTTTTATTAGTATTGTATTAATTAATTTTATCATTAAATTTTTTTAAAATTTTTAAGTATTGTTTCTTTAATATCATTGTATTTACTATCTAAAACATTTTTTTTAGCAATGATTAAGTACGAATATTTTAAATTTATTTTAGTAGATTTCAGAATATTATTAATTATATTTTTTAATCTTCTTTTAATTTTATTTCTTTGAACTGCTTTGCCAAGTTTTCTTTTTGTGATAATACTTAAGTTTAATACATTTTTATGACTAGGTGATATTGTTTTAAAAAAAATAGTAGAATAATAATTACTTATTTTTTTTCCATTTAAAATTTTTTTGAAATCTTCATTTTTCGAAAGACTTAAAATTTTAGTACCCATTAGACGGTTAATTTTTTTCGTCCTTTTTTTCTTCTCCTGGATAGTAATTTTCTACCACCTTTTGTTCTCATTTTAGATCTGAAGCCGTGACGTCTTTTTCTTACAAGTCTGCTTGGTTGGTATGTTCTTTTCATAGGTAATATTCAAATATTAAAATTTTTGGGTAGTTATAGAAAATATATATGTATAAGTACAGAAAATTTTTATAATACTTTTATATATGGAAAATACAAAAAAATTAAAAATTTATTTGGGTATTTCATATATAATATTGATATCAACGTTCTTATATTTTTTTTTTAGTAAATTTTCTTTGCAAGAATTATCTAGCTATGAGTTTATAAAAAATAATCTTGATTATTTTTCTAATTTAAAAAATAAAAATTATTTTGTTTTATTAGCTGCTTTTATTCTATTTGTAATTATTTGGGTTTTATTACTTGGTTTTGGTTCACCTGTCGCTTTGGCATCAGGTTTTGTATTTGGAAAATGGGTTGGTACAATTGTAATTGCAATATCTTTGTCAGTAGGTGCCCTTATACTTTATTTAGTTACAATTTTCTTTTTTAAAGATTTGGCGCACCAAAAGCTTGGTAATAAAATGGTTTTTTTAAAAGAATTATTTAAAAAAAATGAATTTTTATATTTTTTAATTTATAGATTTATAGGCGGCATACCTTTCTTTATAGCCAATACACTGCCTGTAATATTTAATGTTAAATTAAAAAATTATTTTTTTGGGACTTTAATTGGAATGATTCCACAATTGTTCATAATGGTGTCCATAGGCAGTGGTCTAGAAAAAATTATTGATGCGAATAATAATCCACCTTCATTTTTTGAAATACTTTCAAGCAAAGATATATACTTACCGCTCTTAGCTTTCTTGCTTATTGTAACTATAAGTGTTTTTTTAAAAAAGAAGTTATACAAATAAAGTATTTGGTGCCCCTTGCCCGACTTGCACGGACGACTTTTTCCTTACCATGGAAATACTCTACTACCTGAGTTAAAGGGGCATTTTAGAAACAATAAATTTACTGTATAAAATTAATTTTTTCAAATTATTGCCTTATTTTTTTTTTAATGTAAGTATATTTTTATTAAGGTAATTATTATGGGAATCCACTACGATTATAAATCAACAAGAGGGGCTAAGGCTATGGAGAAGCAAGCTAAGAGAGAAAAAAAGCTTGCAGAGAAAAGAGCAAAAAAACAACTTAAGTCTGGCTTAAATAAAAAAGAGGATGAAACAATCCCTATAGATCAAGTGGTCACGTTAGAACACTTAACAAATCCTGAAAAAAAATAATAAAGATGAGTAATAAAAGGAGGCCCTTAAAGCTTGATCTTGAAAGGGCATTACGTCAAAATTTAAGAAAAAGAAAAATTCTCAAAAAACCAAAAAAAAAAAATGATACTAAATGATAAACAAATAAAAAAATTATCAGAAGAAGAGGAGATGATCAGACCTTTTGTTGCTGAAAGTATATCTAAAGGAATAAGCCACGGGCTAAATTCTTTTGGTTATGATTTAAGATGTGGTGAAGAATTTAAAATATTTACAAATATAAAAGGCGCTACGGCAGATCCAAAAAACTTTAGTGAAGATAATTTTGTGACAGTTAAAGGTGAAGAGTCTGTTCTAATTCCGCCTAACTCCTTTGCGTTAGCAAGCAGTCTAGAATACTTTAAAATGCCAAGAAACATTACAGGACTTGTAACAGCCAAATCTACTTATGCAAGATGTGGATTAGGTACTCCTCCAACAGTTTTGGAAGCAGGATGGCATGGAAATTTAGTTTTAGAGTTTTCTAATCATACAAGTAATTCAATAAAACTTTACGCCAATAGTGGTGCTGCACAAATTTTATTTTTTAAGGGAGATCAGCCAGAAGTTTCGTATTCTGAAAGAAAAGGGAAGTATCAAGGTCAAGTTGGTATCACTCTTGCAAAATCAAAATAAATGAAAAGCTTTACTATCAATGGCCCTAATAAAGCTATTAAAGGAGAAATTAATATTAGTGGAGCAAAAAATTCCTGCTTACCCTTAATGGCAGCATCAATATTATTTAAGAAAAAGGTAATTTTGAAGAATGTACCATTTGTGAAAGATGTATTAACAATGAAAGATTTGTTAATATCACTAGGTGCAAAAGTTGAACTTATAAAAGAAAAAAAGACTATAAAAATTTCAAATAAGAAAAAACATAAATTAATTGTCCCATATAATTTAGTTTCTACCATGAGAGCAGGAGTTTTAACTATGGGACCTTTGTTAGCAAGATACCCAAAGAATAAAATTAAAGTTGCTCTAGGAGGAGGTTGTGCACTAGGTATTAGAGATACATCATGGCATCTTTCAGGTTTCAAAAGTCTTGGTGCAGATAATACTTTAAGCAAAGGTTATGTGAATATATCCTCAAAAAATGGTTTGAAAGGTAATGTGT
>MDSV01205309.1_pt1 | contig 11955 bp, 10 predicted proteins | sample 810851 | NCBI WGS metagenome assembly MDSV01 (sample SAMN05326640, study PRJNA326480) | marine metagenome | isolation source: seawater | place: Atlantic Ocean: North East | collected 2012 | reverse complement strand
TCATAAAATTTAATACTATGTTAAATTGTTAAAAATATGTCTAATATTTTAATCATTAAACATGGATCTTTGGGTGATATATCTCAAGCTTGTGGTGCAATTCAAGATATTTCTGAGTATCATAAAGAAGATGAAATTCATTTGCTCACAACCAAACCATACTTTGATTTATTTAAAAAAAATCCACATATTTCTAATGTCATTTTAGATAAGCGATTATCAAGATTGAACCTTATTTATTTATATTCATTAATGAAAAAAATAAAAAAATATAACTTTTCTAAAGTTTATGATCTACAAAATTCAAGCAGAACAGCATTTTATAAAAAAATTTTATTTCCCAAAGCTTTAAAAGAAACATGGTCATCTACTGAAACGACATTGCCCAAAGGAACTACAAAAGAGGATTTTGATAAAGATTCTGTTTTATCTAGATTTGATTATCAATTAAAAAGCTCCGGTATAAATACAAGTCATACTCTCACACCTGATCTTTCTTGGAGTCCATCAGATATATCTCAAATAAAAAACTATTATCAATTAGATAAATATATTGTTCTTTTTCCTTTTTGTTCACCTCACTTAACTTTAAAGAAATGGCCACATTATAATGATTTAATTTATATGATTAGTAAAAAATCATATAATAAATTTAAAATAGTTATTGCACCTGGACCAGATGAAATAAGAGATGCATCAAATATTAATGCAATATGTATTTTAGATAATGGTAAAGCTCTAGATATTTCACAATTAGCTTCGTTAATTAAAGGTAGTTCGTTTGTTGTTGCGAATGATACTGGACCAGCTCATATGACAGCTCATTTAGGATCAAAAGGAATTGCTTTATTTGGACCTCATACAACTCCCTTAAAAGTAAGTATAGAAAGAGAAAATTTTAAAGCAATTCAAGTAACCGATCTTAATAAACTTTCTGCTGAAAAAGTTTTTCAAAAGATTTTAAACACTTTAGAATTATAAATTTTTTATAATTCTTTATTAATTATAGACATTTTTTTTAAAGTTTTTTCTCTAGAAAAAATAATTACAGTGCTTATTACAATAAATAATGAACCTATAATAGTTAATAAACTTGGTATTTCGTTAAATAAAATATATCCAAATAAAATTGCAAATATTAGATTCAAATATTTAATTGGTGTAACTAAAGATACATCTGAATTTCTATAAGCTTCTGTAATTAAAATATTTCCAAAAGAACCTGTAATACCAATTAAAAAAAAAATAATATAGTCAAATTTGTTTGGAAAAATCCAATCAAATGGATTCAAAAATAAACTTAAAAAAGTAAGCCCAACAGTGTAATAAAATGCAATTAAATAGTTTTTTTCTGTTTTAGATAATAATTTTATTATTATTGCGCTTGTAGCAAAACCAATGCAAAAAAATATAGGATAAATTGAGTAAAATGAAAATAAAGAGCTCCCAGGTTTCAAAATTATTAAAATTCCTATAAAACCTATTAAAATCGCAGACCATCTTTTTTTACCAACCAGTTCTCTTAATATTAAAATTGAAAATAAGGTTGCAAAAATAGGGGCAGCAAATGTAATAGAAATAGCATCGGCTAACGGTAAATATTTTATGCCTAAAAAAATTGAGATTAAAGCAAAACTGCCTGTTAATGCTCTTAAAAAATGTAACTTTATTTTCTTTGTTTTAAAATTATTTATAAAATTCTTCTTTGGCATTATTAAAAATATAGGTATTAATCCAAAAAAACCTCTTGCAAAAACAATTTGGCCTGTAGGATAATCTTCTGATAAAAATTTAACAAGTATCTCCATTAAAGAGAATAAAAGTACGCTTAACAGAAAGTTAACTCCACCAATTTGGTTTTTATTTAAATTCATTTATTTTTGCTAATTTCAAAAAAATTATGAGTTAATGAATTGTTGTTATTATTTTTCATAAGTAAATATATTTCTGATTTAGGAGGTGTTTCTTTAAAATTTTTGAAAATAATATTTTTTAATTTTAATAAACCCGCATTTTCTGGAATTAATGCAACACCAAGACCCCCAGAAACCAAACCTAGTATCACTTCAATTTCATAAGCTTCTTGAATTACATTTGGTTCAAACTTTGCTCTTTGACAAAATTCTATTATTCTATCATATAAACCAATAGCACCTTTGCTTTTTGGAAATAATATAAATTTTTCGTTTTTAATATCAGTTATTGAAATATTTTTTTTTTTAGCTAAATGGTTATTTTTATTAATAGCTAATATAATATTTTCTTTAGATAAAGTTATTCCTTTAATCTCTTTATCTATTATTTTTTTTCCAGCAAATCCTATATCTATTTTTTTTTCTTTTAATTCTTTAACAATTTTTTCAGTCCTCATTTCAATAAGATTTAATTCAACTTTAGGATAAATCTTTAAAAAATTAGAAATTTTATTTGGCAATACATTAAAACTTGCTAAAGTTGAGAAGCCAATTTTTAAATTTCCTACTTCACCATTATTTATTTTTCTTCCCGTCTCAATTGAATTATTTAATTTAAGACTTATGTCATAACAATTATTTAAAAAGTTCTTTCCAGCCAAAGTTATCTTAACCCCCTTTTTATTACGTACAAATAATTTGAAATTTAGTTTTTCTTCTAAAGTCATAATTTGCTGACTAAGAGGAGGTTGTGAAATATTTAATCTTTTTGCTGCTTTTCTAAAATTTAATTCTTCACTTACTGTTATAAAATATTTAATTTCTTTAAATGTAATCATTTTTTACTGATATGATTATTATATCAATATACCTATTATAATATATTTTACAATATTAATATTTTCTGTTCTATTTCTTATATGCCTGATCAGAATAAAATTTTAAGTTTCATGGCTAGCGGTAGCGCTATGTATACTCGAAAAGTTTCAGTTTCGAAAGATCCTGACTTTTTGAATGTTGTTGAAAAATTAAGATCTGCGGATGTATCTTTTATGAACTTTGAAGGTCAGATAGGTCATCAAGATGCTTACCCTATAAAACCGTACTCCTTTGCTTCATATTTTTTTGGAGAAAAATGGATTGCTAAAGAATATGCTTGGACGGGTTTTAATTTAACTTCTTTGGCCAACAATCATATGAATGACTGGTCTCATCACGCTATTGAAGAATCCATGAAGCAGCTGGATGAAGCGGGCATAGTTTACGCAGGTGCTGGTATGAATTTAACAGCAGCTAGAGAGCCCGGTTATTTAGATACAAAAAATGGAAGAGTTGCATTAATTTCAATAGATTCCTCTCATGAACAAGGTGAATTTGTGCAACCTCCTATGGCCAGTGATCCTAAAGGAAAATTTAAAGGCAGACCAGGGAATAACACTATTAGATATGATGTTATATTGGATGCAAAGAAGGAAACAATCGAGCAATTAAAAAAAATTAGAAAAGAATTGAATTTAGATAAATTTAGAGGAAGAGAGGCAGATAAAGATAAACAAATCTTTTTTCCCAATGGAGGTAACCCAGGTTTAACATTTAGAGAAAGTGATGAACCAGGATTTACAACTATATCTTATCAAAAAGATGTAGATGCTAACTTAAAGTGGATAAAAAATGCAAAGGAAATGGCTGATTATGTAATTGTTAGTCACCATACTCATGCTAATGGAAATAAAAAAACTGGCCCATACGCAGAAGTTCCTGCAGATTTTGTAAAAAAATTTGCACATGATGCAATAGATGCAGGGGCAGATATATGCTTATTCCATGGAATGCATGGTAAAGGAATTGAAATATATAAAGGTAAACCAATATTTTATGATCTAGGCTGGTTCTCTTGGATGGTGGAATCTCTTCCAAGATTTCCTTATGATTTATATGATAACTGGGAACTAGACCCATATAATTCATTACCAGTTGATATTACTAACGCTCGTCCAGCAGGACAATTTGGTGTATCACCACTATGGAATCAAGGATTTCTTTATGACTTTAAAATGCAAAAAGGAAAGGTCATAGAAATTAAACTTCATCCTATGCACATGGGTAGAGATCTTCCTTTATGGGAAAGAGGTTTGCCTAGAACAGCTAGAGGAAAAACCGCTAAAGAAATTCTAGACAGACAAGTTAATATGTCAAATGAACTTGGAACGAAGATAAAAATAGAAAACGATATAGGAATTGTTCAACTATGATTAAATTAAAATCAATATTCATGAATTTTAAGATAATTAAAAATAATTATTTTAAAATAAACAACAAAAAGGAGAAAAAATGACAAATAAATTAAATACTGGAGTATATAAGTTGATGTTACCAGTCGTACTATTGTTTTTTGTTATTTCTATCTTAGCTACCGGAAAAGTTTATGCATCTTCAAAACATGGAGGAGCATTAATTATAGGGGTTCCAGGAAGTCAAAAAAATTTGAATTCCGCTATATATCCTAAAACTTTTTCAGGACAGTTAATCTCTATTAATATTTTTGACGGGTTGTTAAGAGTTAGTAAATTTGGTGATGGAAAACTGACTCCAATGCTTGCAAAATCATGGGATGTAAGTTCAGATGGAAAAACAATAACTTTAAACCTAAGAAACGATGTTAAATGGCATGATGGAAAAAAATTCACATCCGAAGATGTAAAGTTTGGAATTTTAAATATTTGTAGACCTCATCATCCTCAAGGTAAAAACAATTATAGCATTGTTGAAAGTATATCTACGCCAAGTGATTATAAAGCAGTTATAAAATTAAGCAAAAGTGATGCTACTTTTTTAACTAAATTAGATTCTAAATGGTGTTCAATGGCTCCAAAACATATTTTAGAGGGCCAGGATATCCCTAATAGTAATTACAACAACGCTCCAATTGGTACTGGACCATTTAAATTTGTAGAATGGAAAAAAGGAAGTCATATAGTGTTTGAAAGAAATAAAGATTATTGGGCTAAAGCTTCAAATGGTGATCAATTACCATATTTAGATAAATTGTATTTTAAAATATTGCCTAATAAAACTTCTTTGATTTCCTCTCTTGAAGCTGGTGAGATTGATTTTATTCATTCTTATCCAGGTTACTTGGCAGGAAAAGAAATATCTCGTGTAAATGATGCAGACAATGGAATAAAAGTACATTCATTTGCATATGCAAATATGGCATTTGATTTTATTTATATGAATACTAATGGCAAATATACAGGTAACAAAAAAGTTAGACAGGCAATTGCTCATTTAATAAATACAGATGAGATTATAGACAAAGTGTTTGCAGGAGTTGCTGACAACGTAAGAAATAAAGATCAAGGATTTATTTCTTGGTATACAGGAGAAGCTCCTTCTAAATATTTTCCATTTGATGTATCAAAAGCAGAAGCTCTATTAGATTCTGCGGGATTCAAAAAAGATGGAAGTGGAAACAGGTTTAAAATCTCAATAATTCATGAGCAGAAAAACTCTAATCATCCAAAAGTACTTGATATTATGAGGTCAAATCTTAAAGCGGTAGGAATAGAGTTGAATGTAATGAAAATGGATGCGTCTGCAATTACAGAAAAAGTCCACAAAAAAATGGACTATGACATGTATATTACCACTATTGCTACTGGACCTGACCCAGATCTATTAACAAAGAGTTGGCATTCAAAAAATATAGGAAAAGGATGGAATGCAAATTCTTCAGGGTATAATAACAAAAAAATAGATAATTTACTCGATCAAGGTAGAGGAGAACTTGATCCTGTTAAGCGTAAGAAAATGTATGTTGAGGCTCATCAAATTTTAGCTGAAGATTTACCGATGCTAGCATTATATGGAACTAAATGGTTATGGACATATAATGAGAAATTAGATGGTTTTCCAATAGGTTACACTTTCAGAGACGGTTTAGAAACGGTAAATTGGAATGGAAATATACCTAGTAATAGAAAATAATAACTTTTAACTTATAAAACCCACCAACTAATTTTATTGGTGGGTTTTTTTTTGTAATATAGTTTTACATATATGAATTACAATTATTTATTAAAAAGAACTTCACAAATAATTCCTGTAGTTTTTGGTATTTTGGTAATGAGCTTTTTAATGATTCAATTAGCTCCAGGTGATGCAGTATTTATGTTTATTGGTGAAAGCGGTGCGGATCCTGAATTTGAAGCTGAAATAAGAAAAAGACTGGGATTAGATAAATCAGTTTTCGAACAATTAATCTTGTACATAAAAGGTGTTTTAAGCGGTGACTTAGGAACTTCATTTGTTATGAACGAGAGTGTATCAAAAATTATCTGGGATCGAGCAATACCAACCATAATACTTATGTTTTCTAGTATTTCTTTCGGCGCAGTATTTGGAATACTAATTGGTGTTTATGCAGCTACAAAACCTTATTCATTTAGAGACAATGTATCTATGATAGTTGCTTTATTTCTGTATTCACTCCCAAATTTTTGGTTAGGCCAAATGTTGATTATTGTATTTTCTGTAAATTGGGGAATTTTACCCGTTTCAGGAATGGAGTCTATGATTTTAGGTGATAAAAGTTTCATCATGGATCGAATTACGCATCTTATACTTCCAACAATTACTTTAGGATCTACTTTAGGAGCATTTGTTATGAGATTTGTAAGAGCCAGCATGATAGAGTCACTGGGTCAAGATTATATAATTACAGCTAAGTCAAAAGGACTTTCAGATCGTAAAATTTTTTTTAAACATGCATTAAAAAATGCTTTACTTCCCGTCATAACTTATATTGGTTTAAGACTTGGCTATATGCTGTCTGGAGCTGTTGTAATCGAGTCTGTATTTGGTTGGCCAGGGCTTGGTTTGCTTATGTTAGATGCTTTATTTGAACGTGACTATCCATTAATAATGGGATTATTTATTGTAATATCTTTATCTGTTACCATAATAACCTTTATAGTTGATATTCTTTATACCTATTTAGATCCAAGGATTAGATTAAAGTGAAAAAAATAAAAAAATTCTTAGATCATTTTAAAGGTTTTTGGAAAATTTTTAGACAAAACAAAATAGGATTGGCAGGGTTAATAATTTTACTTTTTTTTGTTATTCTGTCGATATTTGCTCCTTTTTTTGCAACTTTTCCACCTCTTACAACTGGTGCAGGTGAAGCTTTTTTAAATCCAAGTTTTAAACATTTACTTGGAACAGACAATCTCGGTAGGGATTTGTATAGCGAATTATTATACGGTGCTAGGATAACTTTAATTGTTTCATTTATAGCGGTTATAACATCAACTGTTGTTGGTGTTTTTCTTGGAGCGGTTGCTGGATATTATGGAGGACTAATTGACTCAATTCTTATGAGAATTACAGAGATGTTTTTAGTTATACCGCCAATATTTTTAGCTTTAGTATTAGTAGCAATTTTTGGAGCAAATATTATTAATATAATTATTGTAATATCAATTTTGTCTTGGCCTCAAACTGCCAGACTTGTAAGAGCAGAAATATTATCATTAAAAGAAAGACCTTATTGTAAAGCAGCAATTGCATCTGGGGCTTCTGATTTTAAAATCATCTTTTCAGAATTAGTTCCAAATACAATGACAACAATAATAGTTAATATGTCTTTAACACAAGCAACAGCAATATTAATTGAGTCAGCTTTAAGCTTTTTAGGTTTTGGAGATTCTTCAATGGTTAGCTGGGGTCTTATGCTAAATAATGCACAGGAGTTTTTTAGGCAATCATGGTACATGGTTTTTTTTCCTGGTATTGCAATATTTCTCGTAGTTTTATCTCTAAATTTATTTGGTGAAGGGTTAAATGATGTCTTTAATCCGAGGAGAAAAAAATAAAATGGATAGTTCTAAATTATTAAAAATTGAAAACCTTAAAATGCATATAAATACATATGATGGTATTGTTAAAGCAGTTGATGGTGTTGATTTAGAGGTAAATAAGGGTGAAATTGTAGGCATAGTAGGGGAATCTGGATCTGGAAAATCATTAACATCAAGAACAATTCTTAAATTATTACCTGAAGGGGGGGAAATCATAAGCGGTAATGTTAAATTTAAAAATCAAGACCTATTATCATTAAATGAGGAAGAGTTGAGAAATATTAGAGGTTCAAAAATCTCGTTTATATTTCAAAATCCTTCAACATTTTTAAATCCAGTTTTGAAAATAGGCGATCAAATTGCTGAAAACATAATACTTCATCAAAAAATTAAAAAGAGAGAATCAAAAAAGATTATTATAGATTCACTTAAGGATGTAGGATTGAGAAATCCAGAAAAAATAATGAATTGTTATCCTCATCAATTAAGTGGAGGTATGCAGCAAAGAGTTATGATAGCAATGGCTATTTCTTGTAAACCAGATTTAATTATTGCAGACGAATGTACAACAGCTTTAGATGTTACAACTCAATTACAAATTCTCGATTTACTTAAAGAAATATCAAATAAAATAAGTACTGCAATTTTATTAATAACACATAATCTTGCTGTAGTTTCTTATTTATGTTCGAGGGTGTATGTCATGTATAAAGGCAAAACTATTGAAACAGCACAAAGTAAAGAAATTTTTTACAATCCTAAAGAAAGTTATACCAAAAATTTACTTAATTCTTCAAAGCAGATTGAAAAAAGCAATTATAAAGCCACATATAATGAAAAAGAAATATTAGAAATTGATAAAATAAATAAAGATTTTAGACTTCCAGGTTCCAAAAGTTTATTGAGAGCTGTTAACAACGTCAGTTTAAAGTTAAAAGAAGGAGAGATATTTGGAATCGCGGGGGAGAGTGGATCAGGAAAAACCACAGTTGCAAATTTGTTAATGGGATTAACAGAACTTTCATCTGGTAAGATTATTTTTTTAAATAAAGAAATAAATGAGTTTATAAAAAACGACAGAAAAAAATTTAGGAAAAATATTCAAATGGTATTTCAAGATCCTTATGGCTCACTTAATCCAAGAAAAACAATAGGCAGTACATTATCACTAGCCATTAATATTCATTTTAATTTAACAGATAGAGAAATTAAAAAAAGAGTATTTGATCTTTTGAATATGGTTGAACTTTCACCACCAGAAATATTTTATGATAGGCATCCCCATGAATTAAGTGGAGGACAACAACAACGAGTTGCTATTGCTAGAGCTATATCAACTTCACCTAAATTAATTATAACAGACGAGGCTGTAGCATCTTTAGACATGTCTATAAGAGCAGAAATATTAAAGCTTTTAAAAAAAATAAATTCTGAAACAAAAGTCACAATGATAATGATTTCACATGATTTATCTATTTTAAAAAATATGTGTGAAAGAATTGCAATTATGTATTTAGGCGAAATTGTAGAAATCGATGAAAAGGATAGAATTTTTAAAGATCCAAAGCACGATTATACAAAAAAATTGATATCTGCAACCTTAGAAATTCCAAACTAAAAAGGAGAAAATATGAATACGAAAATTAACAAACAACAATCATTAGATGACCTAATGAAATTCTTATCTGTAGAAGGGATAACTGGAGAAGAAAGAAACATAGCAAAAAGTGTTGAGGAAGACTTGATTAAGGCTGGTATACCTAAGGAGTACATTATGTATGATGACGCTAATACTAAAATTCCATTACCCACACAGGTTGGTAATTTAATAATAAAACTTCCAGGAACTATTAAAGCTGAAAGAATAATGTTTAGTTGCCATCTAGATACTGTTCCATTGTGCAAAGGAGCAATTCCAGTAATTAAAGATAATAAAATTGTACCAAAAGAAAATACTGCGCTAGGAGGTGATAATAGAACAGGAGTGGCAGCACTAGTTACAATGATTAAAACATTGCATAAAAACAAAATACCTCATGGACCCATTACAGTATTATTTACAGTCAGAGAGGAAAGTGGTCTTTGGGGAGCTAGAAAAGTTGAAGTAGATGACTTAGATACACCAAAAAGAGGTTATAATATTGACGGAGGTCCAGCCGAAGAAATAGTTATTGGAGCTGTAGGTTGTGATAGATGGGAAGCAGAAATATTTGGTAAGGCAGAACATGCTGGTTTAGCTCCTGAAAAAGGTCTATCATCTTCAATAATAGCTTCATTAGCTTTGGCTGAAATTCAAAAAACAGGATGGTTTGGTAAAGTTAAAAAAGGGGAAAAATTAGGGACTTCAAATATAGGAATTTTTGGAGGAAAAGAGGGTAGTTCATCAGGAAAATCTCCTAACACAGTTACAGATTACACTTATATTAAAGGTGAAACACGAAGTTATAGTCAAGAATTTGCATCAGAAATTACAGATGCGTATGAACTATCATTTAAAAAAGTGTGTGATGAATTTTTAAATGAAGATGGGGATAGAGCAAAATTAACTTTTAAAAGGCATACAGATTATTATTCTTTTGAGTTAGACAAAAATGAAAAAGTTATATCAATAGCAAAGCATAAACTTAGCAAATTAGGTTTAGATCCAAAATTAGTAAAAATATCAGGTGGTTTCGATGCTAATTGGTTAGTAAAAAAGAATATTCCAACAATAACTTATGGAGCTGGTCATAATTTTTGTCACACTATTGGAGAATTTGTGGAAATAAATGATTATTATAATGCTTGTCAATTAAGCTTATTGCTAGCTCAAGATGGATAAATAAATAAATTTATTAAAAATTTATCTTTTTAAATAAAAGGAAATCTTTAAAATTATTGGAACAGTTAAAAGTATAAATAGCAATCTAATTATATGATGAAAAGCAACAAAGTCGGGATCTAAATCGAAAGCAATTGCTATAACAGCTACTTCATAAATTCCACCAGGACTAAATGATAATATCAAGGTTAATATATTTGTATCAACAAAGAATGTTGCAACATAAGCTGCAATCAAACCCAATATTACTAATATAGTTGTGGCAACTATGCTATGAAGTGAATTATTAGCAATTTCTTTAACAGTTTTTTCAGCAAATCTACAACCAACAGAAGCTCCTAGAATCAAAAGACAAAAATTAATTGAAGCATCTGGCAACTTGTATGAAGCAACATCTGTTATTTGTAATAATCCACTGGCAAATAATGTTCCAGACAGTAAAGCAGCTGGAATTTTAATTTTATCAAAAATAAAAATGAAAAATAAAGATGCAATTATAAGTAATATTAGATGCATATGATTCTGACCTATGTAGTCAAATTCTTCTAAAAGGAGCGGTTCAGAACCAGTGTTGTTCACGATAATAAATGGAATGACAGTTATGATAATAATTAATCGTATTAAATGTGAAGTTGCAACTTGAGAAAGGTCAGTTTTTTCATGTTCTGCTAAAATCATTAAAGGACCTAAAGCTCCTGGTGCAGCTGAAAATATTGATGCTTTTTCACTGTATCCTGAAAATTTTTGAAGATATTTGGAAACAATTATAATGCAAACTATTATATAGATTAACATAATAACAGAAGTCCAAATCCAATTAATCATTTGATTAAATAAATTTTGATCGATGTAATTACCAATATACAAACCTAAAATAATCAAAATTGAACTTAGGGCTAATTTTGGCATCTTTACTTTTAGACCAGCTAAAGCTGCTATAGATGTAATAATCATTGGCCCCAACATCCAGGCCAGTGGTATATTGAAGTAGTCTGCAACAATTGCACCTGGTATTGAGATTATAATTACTGTGATAAATTTTTTTGAAAAAAGTTGTTTTAAACTTTTAAGATAAATTCCAATATGATGTTTGACCATTCATTATGCTTCTATCATCTACTATTAAAAATATAAGAAAAAATGCACTAGTGCAAAAAGTGAATTTTTATTTCGTTAAAAAAATAAAACGACATATTTTGTTAATATTATTTTTGCTAAACTATTTTCAATTAAAAGTTGTATTATTTAATTATAGGTTGCATAAACATAAAGACTATAATTAACTAACTTTTTTAAATTAGAGAGGGATAAATAATGAAAAACTTAAAAAAAATAGTTTCAGTATTATTCTCAGCAATCC
>MDSV01152799.1_pt1 | contig 11955 bp, 3 predicted proteins | sample 810851 | NCBI WGS metagenome assembly MDSV01 (sample SAMN05326640, study PRJNA326480) | marine metagenome | isolation source: seawater | place: Atlantic Ocean: North East | collected 2012 | reverse complement strand
TCTGCAACCAGAAAAACTTGGGGTGGCATTAGTGGATATGCAAATAAGTTTAAAAGTCAGATACCTTCAAGAATAGCTACAAATAGACTTGAACAAGCTAAGCAATTTAGCGTGCAAGCTTTAGAAGAAGCCGATAAATTAACTACTAAACTTCCTCCTGTGGCTACGACCACTGATCTTCGCGGCCCTCTTAACCCACCGTTGGGTGTGCAGCATAGCGCTAATAATCCAATTAGACAAAATGCCATTGCTAATTATAACAAGGCAAACCCCGAAGCAATGGTAAGTAATTTTGACGACCTTCCAGCATGGGCTAAGCGAGACGCTGTGAATGCGGAAACCGCAGCACGAAAACTTGGAAATATGCGAGATAGTCTTGGCACTTTCTTCAAAAAGATGACAGAGACAGACAAGTCAGTCATAAAAGGAGGTGTAACAGCTGACGCTCTTAGTGTAAACCCCAGAACAGGTGTATCAACACCATACAAGAAAACTCCTTTCCAAGATGCGGATGCTATGTCGGATGTAGTGTCAAAAGCTGACGCTGATGCAGCTATAGAGCAAGCTAATATTGCCAGAAGAAAACCGGGGAGTCCTGACTTTTTAGGAGCCGGTATGGATCGTGATGAGTTTCTTAAGACGGAGCTACCCAGAGATACGCACTTTTTGCTGCCAGCCGGACAGGTTCCAACCAAAGATATGTTGAAGGCAGATTTACCGACGCCCCAACCAATCAAAGAATTTACTCCTACTAGGATGAATGTAGGTACATCGCCTCCCGCAGTTAAGCCTCAAGCTCCTCCCGTAATTAAACCACCTAAACCTGCAACTAAACCCGGTCAATTTACACCAGAAGCAAAACCTCCAATTGGTGGAACTGTAGATTTAGATGCTAAATATGTTCGAGATGCATCTGGAAATCTTATAATCAATCGACAAGCACAAGCTAATATAAAATCAGGAAGGTATCAAAAAACTAATCGTGGATGGACAGATAGAGATGGAATACCGGATGCAAATGGACTTAACCCGGTAGTACCAGATAGTGCTATTTATACACCAAAGACCAAAGTAACCGCAGGAAAAGGAGAGTTAGAAAGTATTGTCCTTCCCACAGAACAAGGAATGCCTTTTAAAAGTCGTACCAAGGTGGGACAGAAGGCTGTTGAAAAGGCGGGACAACAACTTTCAAGCGGTTTACCGGTAGGCCCTTATAAGAAAGCTTTCTCAAATTTCTGGGCTTGGGCTAGTGAAAACAAACCAAAGCAAATGTGGAAGGGTCTTTCATCTAGATGGAGAAAGGTTCGAGATGCAAAAATAACGGAAAATTATCAAAAAGCTGTAAAGCAAGGAGCTAAAAAAGTTCAAGCAGGTGGACAGACTGCACAGTCTACACAGGTAGCTCCAAAATCGGATCGTATTGCAGACAATTTTACACCTGCCGTACAACAGCATTTAGCCGACTTAAAACTTCAGAAAGACCGCGATGCCATAAGATTAATGGAAGAAGAACTCTTGAACATGAGAGCGGATTGGCAAAAAGGTGTCGATGCAGGAGACCCATTTACCCATCCCAATTTCGACGTTGCAATGGGCGAAAGTATGGCAAGTGCCATAAGGGATGCTCGCATAAATGTTAAAGCGGAAATTCAAAGAATTACTGATAACATTAAATCTGGAAAACTTACCCAAGAAAGCAGAAGGGGTATTGGTAGCAAATATGGACCAATGGCCGATGATCTAGGTCCTGTACCAAATGAAGCTTTAGAAGCCGGTCTGGGCAGACTCGACGAAGCGGCAGGACCGAAATTTACTGTCACTGATTCCGCTTTCCCCGAATGGAGCAAGATACAGGAGTTTGAATTTAAGCATGTACCTAAAGGTGTCGATAAACTTCTGAATAGTAAAAATTTACTCAAAGAGACAAAATTAAACTTAAAACGTTTAGACACAACTAGCCGGTTCTCTGAAGAAGGGTCGTTGCCTCTCAGAAAAGGCGAAAACATAAAAGACGATATAGTTAGCTTTATTAAAGAAGCTAATAGGCTTGCATCAGAGGCTACACCTAAAGGAATTGGTACTCATGATGTAACTGAAATACTCAAGCTTAGAGGAGACATGACTACGCTTGGGGGAAAATACAGAAATATTTTACTTGATAAAAAAGGAAAAGCTTTTAACAAAAGTCTGTCAAAAAAGCAAATCCAAGATTTTAGCGGGGGCATGTCACAAGAAGACGCTATTAAATTCTGGTCTGGCGTAGGAAGATATGCTGACGGCGGTGTTGTATCTTACTTTAGTGGCGGCGGACCATCTATGGGAACAGATACTGTGCCAGCTATGCTCACACCCGGAGAGTTTGTTGTAAGAAAAGCTGCTGTAGATTCTGTAGGTATAGAAACACTCAGAGCTATAAACAACATGGGTAAAGGCTCAACAAGTTCTAAACCTAAGAAAAGAGCTGGAGTCAACTACTTGGCTAATGGTGGTGAGGGTGAAGCCACTGGAATGAGAATGCCAACTCTAGATGTAAGAGACTTCAATATGGCTATAAGTAAATTTGATAGCTCTGTTGATAGGCTTGAAAAAATATTCGGCAACGGCATACAAATGACGCACAATTTTGAGGACATGAATGTTATTGTAACAGTAAACGGAAACTTTGGTGATGATGACGGTGAATTAAGTAACGGAATGCAAAGAAGAATTAATAAAGAAGTTAGAAAGGGTATAAATGACTTTATAGACAGGTCATTCCCAGATATACCTAGAATGGACATAGCTTAAAGGAATAACCAATGGCTGATTCTTCAAAAGATCTCGGCTTAGTCATGTTTGGAAGCGTTGCTCGCATGACGGAGAGGGAGATATTTCCAAGCGGTGTCAATAGGGAATTTGGATACTGGCGAGGAAGTGAAAACAAAAAGATCGTAAATAAGTTTAATAAGCTTTATATGCCTCTTGAGGGTAGCGGTCTGTATTCTGGTTCTCCTGTTGTAAAAGCTAAAAAAGATACTGCAAGCAATGCTAGTGGATTAAGTTGTGACCCAGAAGGTTGCGCTTGGATGTTTGATGGTTCTGATTGGTCTTTATATGAAGACCTGTGTGGGTTAAGACCTACAGCATACGATGCTACTTGTGGATGCACAGAACCTCCTGAAGGCGGTGGTTTTATGGGCGACATAAAATCGACTGCATGTGTTGGCGGTGTTGGTGGAGGTGGAGGTTCAACCGCTGATGGAGACTCTGCTGGTGATGGATTTGCTGTATGGCAAAGAGCCGGAGATCTCGTAAACATAATTGGTCAAGAAGCTATACAAGAAAGATGTCTATTCCTTTCTCAACGAGCCAATGTAAATCTTGGAAGCGGCGTTAGTCTAGCAAACGCAAAAGGGTTTACTGTCTATTCAAAAATACTACCTAGTGGTGATATCAGTGATACAATCATCCTAGCTCAACACAAAGAAAACCCAGCAAAATTCGTTCTTGGGTGTGACTTTGATGGTAGGTTCTATATTCGTGCCGATGGAAATATAGAAGGTGCAAACACTGCGTTTTCCGCTAAGTCGGCAAAGAGTTATCAAGAGTACAAATATCCAGCACATGTAGTTGGAGTATTTGCGTCTGGAGACTCAAAGCTAAAAATATATGTAAATGGTATTAATGAGGGCGAGTCTCAGGTATTTAAAAGAGATCTAAGTGGTGCTGACAATACAGACATTATTTTAGGTAAAAGAGGTTTTGCTATATCTGAACGTGGTTACACGGGATGGGTAGATGAAGTAGGTATTAGTAGCAAGAGCTTTAGTGACGAAGAAGTTAGTCAGTTTTATAATAGCACTTTTGGCGTTACAGATATTATTAAAAGTTACTCTCCTCCTACAGGAGCTGCTTTTGACGCTGGACTATTTGCTGCTGACTTTGACGCTAAAGATAAAGACTTTATAGAATTTACCGTGGCTTCTGGTAATACCGAAGGCGCTCTTGGTGGAGCTTTTGACCCAAACCTTTGGGGTAATTCTAATTACGCCGTATCTTCTGTATTAAGTATTAGGATTGAAGAAGCGCCGCCAAACTTCCATCAGTTAGATACTGTAGCTGTTGATGTGTGGGTTGAAAATGCCACAAACCATCCAAGCGGGGCAAAATTCACAGCAGCGCTAGTACATAAAGATGCAGAAAAACCTATCAATACAAGCAGGAGTCTCAATTGGTACGCTAGTGGCGTAATGATTCCTTCTGGAGATAGACAAAAAATAACTTTTGAAGCGCCACTAAATGGGTCGGATACTTTCTTCCCAGACGGCGCTATCCCTTTCAAAGATGATTTTGGAAAACATAATTTAGACCTTACAGTATTCTATCCAGAGTACGACCATCCATACGATGCTGAATTCAAAATATATTCTACCAAAATAAGATATACGTCGTTTGACAGGTATCTTGGATTCAACAATATTGACGGATCTATATTAAATGGAGCGTCTTTAGGATTAAATAACGGTCAAGACCAACCCCTGTTTGTGGATGGAGGTTTGAAGGCTAAGGCTTCTGGTGATCTGAGACTTACCGTGTTTGCGGACAAAGCGACACAGAGTATGCCTTTGGTTTTAAACCAAGATGCTAAAACTAGCATGGGCGATACGGGTCATGGGTATCTAACTGCAAATGGCGCGGTCTTGATAAACCAGAATATGAACCTTAGTCTTCTTGGCGCTATTGAAAGAATGACTAAGACGTTGTTTATTGGCGGTAAAGTATTCACCGTAAACAACAATTTAAATTTGGAAACTAAGGGTGGTGTTAATATATATCCATATATACAAAAAACACTTCCTATCTTAATTGCTACAGAGCCGGGTTCTGGAATTTTTGAAGCTAGTATGAATCTAGCTCTGCCCAAAGTCAATCCGGCTAAGTTAAATGTTGATTTCCCTCAGTTTATTGAGGGTGAGCGACCAGTTGCAACAATGCCTCTGTATGTAAAAACAGCAGAGAGTGGAGTTACAACATTCCCGATATCATTATTAGGACCTTCTGTATATAAGAAAAATGAATCCATGAATCTTTATATGCAACCTGATAGTCCACAATTTTTAGCCAGAGGAAAGAGGCTTTCTGGGTCTCCCACAGTTAAGCAAAATAGTAATTTTGATTTAGTAACAGTAGGTAAAGCTACTTCAAGTGGAACTATGGATTTAGTGATAACATCCGTAAAGGCTAGTGGTAATTGGAATACAACTTTATACAGTCAAGGTTTTAGAACTACAGATTAGGTGACAATATGCCAGTTTATTTTAGAGGTGACGATCCAGACCAAGATTGTTATTTGACACCAGCTCCTTTTGTAAATATAGACAAAAATTACGAAAGAGCTGGCGATGGTCAAATACTTGGGGCTAGATATGTAATAACTTTAGAAGGTAGTATGGTTGCTGATAGAGGCTCTCCATCTACTCATGAAGGCGCAACTAACGGTTTTCTGACAGACAGCGCTGACAAAATCATTAATGATCATGTACATGCCCACTCTTATACTGACATTATGAAAAAGCAGCAGCTTATGAGAAAGCTGTTCTCTAAACGTAATGACGGCGGAATACTATATATATCCGCTCCGTTTACCGGAGGCGCAACAATAAGTTGTCATGTAGAAATAATTGGTGTCACTTTCCCGCAGCAAGCACCGGGAAACGTTCTTGTTCAACCATACACCATAACATTTGAAACCTCTGCTATTAACGGTGCTGGAATAACTGATCCAGATGATATGAGTATCAAACATCAGCTTGTGTCTGCTGCTTCTGAGAATTGGGACATACAAGAAAACAATGACAGAAATTTTATAAACCATAAAGATGACGGAGGGTTCAAAAACACATATGGAACTTACACCGTGACCCATACTATTAGCGCTACTGGCAGAAGAAAATTTAGCAGTGATAATAGAGGATTGCAAGCAGAAGCGTTTGGTAGAGACGCTGGACGTAGTTCAGAAGACGGATTTTTTAACAAGTTAGATACTGATGGTCAAGCTTGGGAACAGGCTAGAGATTTTTGCCGTAGAAAGTTGATGCATGGTGTTCACATTCACAATCCTTCCAGTAGTGATGGAATAGACCTTACAAGATATGGGGCAAATATACCGTGGGAGTTAAATGATGAACACGACCTTACGGGAGCCACAATAGATGGTTACTATGCCTTTAACTACACAAAGACAGAATCCGTTGGAGAGATGGATGGGACTTTTAGTGTAACCGAGACGTTTGATTTACTTCCACAAAACACCATAGCCATAGAGACTATGGAGATACAAAAAGGTGGAGATGCAGGACATGGTAAGTCAACGGTAACGATAACCGGAACTATTGAAGGTGTGAACCTAGCACCTGTAATAGACGGAAAAATAAAAACAGCAAATTCTACTCATAATTTAGAATCAGCAAAAGCTAATAATAATGGATTTGATAAATTTTCCAATGCAAAAACTAGGCTAGGACAAATAAAACCAATACTCTACCTTCATGCCCGAGAGTTTACTGGGGATACAAATATATTACCAACACCGGTTTCAAGCAATATAACAAGAAACCCTTCAGTTGGTACTATAAATTATAGTTATACTTTTGAGAACAGAAAGTATTATATACCATTTTGCAGAGCAGAAACAGTCACGTTAGCCGACACTTATCCGGGTCACATAATTGCTCAACATCAAGTTATAGGAAGAAAGACTGGGCCTGTGCTACAAGACATAGGAACTCAAGGACCTTGGAAAAGAAATATGTCAATAAACTGTGTTGTTGATGTTGACAGTCAAAAATTTTGTGTAGACTCTGGCGGCGATAGAACTTTGCATGAAAATCAAACAGACTGCGAGGGGGTATCAGGAAACACTTGGGCCACAAACCCAAACTACATAGCAGTTGACTATAGTGATGCAAACGCTAAAAAACCAAGTATGGTTAACACAGCGGTGGTAGGCACGCTAAGTCAAAGAGCTGCTATAAGAAATGTAGTAAATACATTTAAACCTGATAGTTCTTCTGCAAGAGCAATTTTTGCAGATTCAGCACCGTCAGAAACTTGGGACCCTCAAAGTGGCGCTTGGAGTTATAGTATTGGGTGGACTTACGAGTTAGAAGAAAGCTACATCTGCAATGAAGACGTAGACAATATAGCTGGTGGTGACAACACTTATCCGGGAACACCTAAGTAGGGGTAAATAATGCCAATAAATTCATCTTACGATAAAGAATATCTGTTCCAACAGACCTTTCTTGGTGCTTCTATAAAAAACTGGAACTCATCAATGGGTTTTAACAGTAATAGTACTAGTATAAATATAACACTAGTAGAGGATGAGTTTTTCTATAGAAAAGCTAGCGCTGTAGATGAAGGTTATCACATATGGGATCATGATGGATTTCCTGATGGCGCAGATAAAAATTACATAGCAACAGGCGATAATTTCTTCGCCCCTGTGACCGGCGAGCCTGCTTACTTCACATATTACAAATCCTCTGTTCCTAGCTGTGGAGCTTGTTATGACACAAGCGTTGGAAATAAAGATGACATTATTTCTAACTATACAGAAAAAAGCGCTAACGAATCTGAAGCTGATTGTAAAGCCGCTGGTTTTACTTGGCTAAAACCATCAAATACAGACAAAGTTAAACAAGAAGAAAGAGGCATTATAACAAAAGTATTTGAGTTTAATGGAATAGTAAGTTCTTACAAAAGAAGCTCTAGTACTTCTGGAGTTTCATATGAAGTAACTTTAGAAGATCCTAGAAAAATGCTTGAAGGTTCTCAAGTTATATTGAGTAGTTATGCTGGTACTACTCCTCCACCAGATAAGTCATTTGGAATGATAGATAATTTTGATGATGGTGATTATAGTAATGTAAGAACTTTGAATAATGGCTACATGGGTTATTACAACATAATTAATGCCTATGGGTATTATGAGCATTTTAATTTTGGCCAAGCTTTAACAAATAAAAATGGCTTTCTATGGAGAAGAGCTTTAGACGCATGTCAAACAATACTACAAGGAAAGTATGATATAGTTGGAGGTTCTGATCTAGAGAGAATGGGTGGTCCTTTATATTACGTGAGGGATACAAGAAGCGCTCAACAAATAAAGTCCAGTCAGCCTGTTGATGTTCATAGATATAAAGTTGACTTATCAGAATTAGACAATCTCAGTGATGCTAATGGTGGACTATTGCCCGATCTATTTAGATTAAAAGGACAAACAACCTCCATACTCTCAATGATACAAACAATATGCGAAACTGCGGGAGCTGACTTTTTTGTCAGGCTCGACAGAACTACAGCTAAGAAAAAGAAAGATTCAGATAGAGAATATTCTGGAATTATTAAAGTCACGCCACTTCCTAAAGACGCGCCTATTGTATATGGAAAGATCAGAGACGAAATAGAGAGCGCTCACAAAGACGAGGCTTGTGGCGGAACCCCATCACACGTTTGGGCAAACAGAATATCTTCCGAGAGTATAGGTTTTGAATTTAGAGATCCTGTCTGTGGCGTAATGATGCTTGGTGATAAGAGAACAAAAGTCGCTGGTGTTACCGCTATGGGTTGGTTTCCATCCATTAACGCAGGTATGATTCGAGAAAGGTTTGCTGTTGGTTCTGACAAGCTAAAAGAAATGCTTCCTTCTGTTGAGCATGACGGAGTAACCTTTGCTAATCCCGGATGGTATCATCCATTCAATCTTCCATACACAAAAGGTCTAAGTGCAGATCAGGTTGGGTTAGGCATTCTACCACCTGCTGCAAATATACCTTATTCTCCAGCTCCTGCATCAAACGATGACTACATCGCTTGGGGTAAATCTTTAATACCAGATATGAATACTCCCGCTGGCCTTGCTAACTTAGCAGGCTCTTTAACACCGGGAACCAGAGCATCGTTCCAACCTCAAGGAGCTTTTGGCGATGGCATGTTAGACATATTTCCTTGTTGGGGATTTTTAAAGGGCATAGACAGAACTAGAGGGCCTTTTGGTCAGATAAACTTGCTACAGCTAAAAGCCGAAGGCATACCTATCATGGGAGGTTTTGCTGATGATAATCCTTACAATGACTTTGATACAGGCGAAGGTATATTTACTATATTTGAATACTACAATCCAGCATCTATAGTCAATGTACCATCAACAAGCAGGACTTTGTCTTCTGCTGGAGGTGTTACTATACGCATTGAAAACAGACTTAAAGATGAAGAAGGCAATGTAATTCCAACAGTATTTCCTGTTTGTAAGTCAAATCCATATCATGCAGCTTGCTATACGTATGGAACGGCAGGACCAACCTATAGATACAAACTACTAAATCAAAAATGGGACAATAGAAGTACACTACGTGTAAATCCAGAATGTATTTGTAGGGGTCAAGGTAGTTCCAGATCGGGAGATTTTTGTCAAGCGTGGGAATTTGTAAGCGATAGTATAGTTGCTAGTGATAAATGGCTTGCTAATGCATGTTTTGAAAACCCGTCATTGCAAACACCAAAGATGTCAGGTGGCAAAGCTTTAGTAGGAACAGTTCCTATGCCGCAAGTTTATAAAGGTTGGTTATTATCTTGGGATTGGTATATTCCTCCGGTGAACGTGATTCCTATTGACCTAGCTGGAACAGGATGGTCTGGAGGCCCTATAACGGCAAACGGCAATTACTCCCACTTCTACTACACTACTGTTACAGCTTTAAGAGCAGCACTAAAGGGGTATGAATCTTGGTTTCAGTACACAATAATTTTTGAACCTTGGCTTCATTGCAAATTAAATTTAGATAGCTGTCCAATGGCGCTGGACCTAACTGCTGCGAATCATAACCGAAACGACTTGAGCGGCGCGATTGAGACTAGGTTGGAGCTTAATAAAGATGGAGAGCTTGAGCCTGCGAAAAGCCCAACATTTGGCATAGGCACTGTTGTGCATAGTTTTAATAGATGGTTAGGTAGCAATAGAACTGGAGCATACACAGACCCTAATGCCGGACAAGATGGTAGGTTTAGCGATATTGAATTAGAACATACAAAAGACTATCAAGGTAACAAAGTCAAAATATCAGGACATACAATAAAAGCAAAGCTAGATGAAATATATCAACGAGTCTATAAAGTAGCGTCAGAGTTTTATGGCAAGAAATACTTAGTGCCTTTGCCCTTCACACCCAATGATGTCGAACAACATCTCAGACAGGTATCTGATGAGTATTTGGAATTTGAAAGTTCTTGGGAACCCACAGGTCAAGGAGGATGGGTTGACATTGATATAAACACTCCAGAAATATCAAAGAGATATCCACAGAACGTATCATTCTTTGACAATAGTGGTAAATTGCTACCTTTTGCTGTGTTCCCAACTTTACATAAACAGATAGTAAGTAAGAACTTAGATTCTATACAAATAGAAGAACAGTTCCCTTTAGCTCATGATCCTAGAGAAGTTCATGTTACAAATAATCTTCCCGGCAATAGTTTAGGTGGTGGAAGTATAGGAAAGACATATGTAAAGACATCTACAGATTCTCAAGTTTATTGGCTTTGGAATCCTACCACATATCAAATACAAACAGGAAAAGCTACAAGTGGAAGTTTAAAACCTTACGCTTTGATTACTTTAAATCAAACAGCTAACTATGCTCATAGCGACAGTGCTATTACACCCGTCTTTGGAGTTGCTAGAAAGTATAGTCAAAATTTAGAGTGGTCTACTAATAATACAATGGATCTTTTCGAACATCATAATCTGGCATGGGCTAACACAGCGATGCTCAGAATGTCTCATTGGGTAGATATTCCACTAGGTAATGTAGAAGATGGTAAACTTTTATTCACAGCTGATGCTAACCACCCTTGGAGTAGATCAAGGTTATTCAAAACTGGAGATCCAAAATTAGAAGGCGGCGGAAGATTTAGTTTAGCTGCTGCAAAGTTTAAACCTTGGACTGCTGGTGTACCACTTAGAAGCAATAGGTATAGATGGGGACCTTGGGCTGAAGGTAGAGGTTTTGGAAAAGCTGAATTAAAAATTGATAATACATTTGCTCCAGAAAATTTTGGTGGTTTTGATTTAATGGAACAGGCAGCTACTGCAAAACTGCAAGCAGCAGTAGAACCTGCTGGCGCTGCAAACGGTGTTGCTATTGAATCCGGTTCTGTAAGTTTAGTTGGTTTGCCAACCATAGGAACCGACGTAAAACAAGCTACAGTTATGGGGTTACAACTTTTTGATACTGGTCCTTATGTAACAGATGTTTCTGTGAGTATAGGATCTGATGGTGTCAAAACAACTTATAATATGAAAACACAAAGAAAAGCCCACAAGTTAAATGAAATTTATGAAAACAGAATGAGAAAAAATGCTCAAGATTTCATACGAATAAATCATGACATAGCAGCAGGCTACAGCCCGAGGTAAAAAATGAGCGCGGATTCAGATAAAGATAGAGAAAATCAGGAAAAAGCTGAAAACACAAAGAGCGAAGTAAAAGCCATTCTTAGTCAAGAAGAAGCTAAGGTTCCTTTTGGAGCAACTTTACTCTCAGGTTCTTTGACCGAAGCATCTCCTGAACCAATAGGATATCTTAATCAAGATGGTTTGTCATTAGTTCCTGTTTCTGCCGATTTTCCTTACGGCTTTACACCAAATACTAGCTATCCTTCTGTGGGTTTAACAGACACAAAATCTTATGTTAAAACGATGACCGAGTCTTCAATAGACACAGACGCTGGTCAAAGAACAGATAGAGGTAAGTGGTATTCAACTTCGGCTATGAGTCTAGACGGATTGCTGATACCTTTTTCCACTACCTTTGTTGAAAGAAATCCCAAAGGAATTATATCTGAGTATGCTTTGCCTGATGGAGAAGGAAGACCCGGAACACTTTCAAATAGATTGCCACCCTATGAGTTTCC
>MDSV01099584.1_pt1 | contig 11955 bp, 10 predicted proteins | sample 810851 | NCBI WGS metagenome assembly MDSV01 (sample SAMN05326640, study PRJNA326480) | marine metagenome | isolation source: seawater | place: Atlantic Ocean: North East | collected 2012 | reverse complement strand
GTATTTTTTTTTAAAATCTAAATGATTGTTTTTACCATGCATTTTTACAATATTAGGATTTTTAATATATTTTTTAATACCAGAAATTATTTCATTTGCATTTATATTTTTTAATAAAATTCCATTATAATTATTTTTAATTATTTCAGGTATCGCTCCTTCGTAAGTTGAAATTATAGCCAATCCTGATGCCATACCTTCTAAAATTGTTAATGGAAAACAATCATCACTAGTTGGATAAATTAAGACATGCGAATTTAATAAAAATTTATACTTTTGATCATTATATTTTCCACCTACAAATTTTACATTTTTAAATTTTTTGTTTTGTGATAAAAAATTATTAAGGTCTTTTTTGTCAAAATCATTTGTGAGGTTGCCAACTATAGTTAATTTAAAATTTTGTGACAACTTTTGTTCATTTAAATTTTTAATTGCTTTTAGAAGAATATATATACCTTTTGATTTAAATAAATGAGAGATAAAAATAAAGTTACAAAACGATTTATTTTTATGTGATTTATAAATTGACTTTTTGTTTTTTGATTTATTGATTGGAAAATAAATACCATTATTAATTATGTATCTACTAGTATTTTGATCATATATTTTTTGAATGTCTTTTAATAAGTTTTTTGATAGATGAATTAAATCTGAATTTTTAAATATAAATTTATAGTAAACTTTATACAAAAAATTATTATTTAAAAGTTTATTGACTCCTTTTCTATGAATGTGAAAAATTAATTTAAATCCAAATACTTTTGAAATTATTACTAATAAACTATCTTTAAAAAATCCCCATCCCAAAACACTTAAAGAAATATATATTTTATCAGGTTTAAATAAAATTAAGTTTTTAAGTAATTTTAAAATAATACTAATTAAAATAAATATCTTATAAAATTTGAAAATATCAATTTCCCTATTAATTTTTGTTGTTGATATATTAATAAAACGTATATTAAAATTATTTTTAATTGCTCTGCTTTTAATAATTGATTTATTAACTAAAGATACACCGTGTATTGGACCAGGAAGTTGAACTAAAAAAAGGATTTTTTTTTTCATAATTTATTACTAGAAACTAAAGTTTTTCATAATAATTATAATCAATAACTGTAAAATCATCTATTCCATTTATGTGGTGTGTTCCTAAAATATTTTTTTTAAAATTTGGAATAATATTGTCAATTTTACTTTCATTAAAATTTTCTTTGTCTATTTTTTCTATCAAATTAATATCAATATTATGTCCATATTGAAGATCATTATATTTATTAAAGTCTACTTTTTGGGCAACTCTATAACAGTTATCTTGTAACTTTATAAAACCACCATTTCTTCCTTGTTCAGTTTTAAAATATATAGGGTTTTTTTTGTGTGGTTCCCAGTTTTGAGATATTGGATTTTTTGAAAAATAAATATTTAATTGAGAAGAAAAATCATTTTTTTTAGAACCAGTTGTTATCATCCAATATATTTCTGATTTTTTAAATATAATTGTATCAACCGACCTAATGTTAGAAATTAAATTATAGCAGTATTTCCACTTATTAGGAAATTTTTCACATACGTAAAGTCTAATACTTTTGTCTTCTGAAGATTCGGGAACCATATATAAATTATTTTCATATTTAAAAATATATGGAAAAGATAAATGAAAATCTTCCACAATAACGTTTTCATAATACTTATGATTTTCATTGTTATCAACTTCAACAACGGAAATTGATCCTTTATTTTTTATAAATGAGAAATCTTCTACAAATACAAAATGCGAATTCTTTTCTTTAACAATGAATGGATCGGCAAAAAATCTACTAGGTAAATTTTTAATTTTTTTCATATTGTTAAAGTTAAAATTTTTAAAATTTGATCTACAATATCCAATTTCCCATTTTTGATGAGATTTTTTAAAATATTTTATAGTTAATAAAGTCAAGACTAAAATTAGTTTTGTAAAAATATATTTTAAAATAAAATTTAAATTTGGTTTTTTTAATATTAAATTTGATGTTTTTTGGTTAGGATATTTTTCTACAACTTTTTGTTCTTGTAATATTTTTATTACACTATCACATAAAAAATCATTACTTTCAGATAATAAGTTAAATAAATTTAAAATATAAAATCTTTTCGTTGCAAATTCACCCTTAAAAACTATTTTTCCATCATCTAAATTTTTATTTAATATCTGTATTACAAATCCTGTAGATTTTTTTTTTAAAACAGTTTCCCAAAAACCTGGTGGGCCACCACGATTCCAAATATTGTCTCCATGATGAAATGAGATAACTCCAAACTTTGATATATTTAATTTATTATCTTTATAAATGTTTGATACGTTACCTCTTATAACAATATCTAAATTTTCATTTAAAATTTTTTGTTTATCAGATTCAGTATAATCTGAATACATTTTGTAATTAGAAAATACTGGATCTACATCAATTATTTTATGAAAAATATTTTTATCTATTTCAAAATCTTTATTTAAATAATTTATATTTGAATATTTAATACTAGTTAATTTTTTTTCTGTAAAAAACAAGATTTTAAAAAAAATTATTTCTAATATTCTAAAAAAACCATGTTGTTTAAATTTTCTTAAAAAAATTTCTAGAATGTTTTCTTTTTGCTCTTTTTCTAATATAGCAAAAATCTGTGGGTTTAACTTTGAAGATTTTAATTTTAATATAGTGTCTCTCTCAAATTTATTAAATTTAAAATCATTAATTATTACACCTATTTTATATTTACTATCCATGTTTATTATTTAGTAGCATGAAAATTATCAAAATTATTAATAATCTAATATATTAAAAATAAAAAAAAATAATATCGTTATAAGTATCTTTTTAATCTAATAAATAATATATTTAATAAATTTTGAAATTATAAAATCTGTGAAAAAAGTAAAAATTATCAATTTTTTAATAAACCCTATTACAATGAATCAACTTATAAACAAAATTAAGTTATGGCGAAACTTTAAAAATAAATCTCACTATATTTGTATATCCTCAGTTCATGGTTGTATAGAAAGTTATTTTGATAAAAATTTTAAGAAAGCACATAATGCAGCTGATATTGCCGTTCCAGATGGTAGACCAATATATTGGGCTCTAAGAATTTTAGGAAGCAACAAAGCCCAGCATTTGCCAGGATATTTGGTTACAAAAAAAATATGTGAATTAGCTAATGAAAGAAATTTTAAGATTGGATTATATGGTAGTACTTTAAAAAATCAGAACTTTTTTATTAAATCAATAAAGAGAAAATATAATAAGATAGATTTTTCTTATAAATATTCTCCACCATTTAGAAAGTTGTCTAAATTAGAAAAGAAGAAAATTCAAAAATCTATCAACAAATCTAATATCGATATTCTTTTTGTAGTACTAGGGGCTCCAAAACAAGATATGTGGATGCATGAAAATAAAAATAAATTAAAATGTGTAATGGTAGGCATTGGTGCGGCTATGGATTTTATTTCAGGAAATAAAATTTTACCTCCAAAAATATTAGAATATATGGGATTAGCATGGCTTTTTAGACTTATGGCTGAACCGAGAAGATTATTTTGGAGATATTTCTCTATAATTTTTATATTTATTTTTCTTTTTTTATTACAAATTACAGGCTTAAAAAAATTCAAGTAATATGAAAATTCAAAATTAAATTTATATATTTTATATAAGTATGAAACTAAAATATCTTTTTATTATTATTATAGTCATTTTTGTTTTTGAAATTATTATTAGAAATATTACGCCCGTAATAAATAAAAGTGATGAAGTTCTTGGTTGGAGATTATTACCTAATTTAAATGTTGAAATGTCACAAAAATCTTTAACAGGAAAAAAATATGAAGTTAAATTTATAACAAATTCTAGAGGTTCCAGGTTTTATGGAAAGGAAGAAAATTCCGATGTAAAAATTTTAATAATGGGTGATTCCATGACAAATGGACCTTATGCTAGCAATGATAAAATGTGGTTTTCTATATTTGGGAAAAAATTAGAAAGTTTATTAAACAAAAAAGTGTATTTAGAAGTAATTGGATCAGGTGGGTACGGAACCTTGCAGCAATACTTGTTATCAAAAAAAATAAAAAAAAATTTTGATCCAGATTTTTTAATTATACAATTTTGCGATAACGATTTTTATAATAATACATATGAATGGGAAAGTATTGGTATAACAAGAAATCAATATGTAAGAAGACCTTATATATTAAATGATAATATATTTTACTATTCAGGTTATTTAAAATATTTTTATAAATCATATTTCTTTGAAAATTTTAGAACTTTGAATAGAGCAGATTTATTATTTACTGTAATTCAATCTTTAATTCTTCATTTCGTATTCAACCAATCACCTGGAATGAGTTATGTTGATGATGATAAAAATATTTTAAACTTACAAAAAAAATCTATACAAAATACTGATTTAATCTTATCCAAAATAAAAGAAGAATTTTACAATAAAGATATCTATATATTTAACTTATGTGACTTTAATAATAAATATCCATTCAATACTTGGAAGAAAATATCTAAAAAAAATGATTTAATCGTCCTAGATTTTTTTAATGATATGAGTTTTAATGAAGAAAGTTATTATAAAGATACAAGACATTTTAATAATAACGGTAACTTAGAAATTGGAAATAAATTGTTTAATAAAATAATAGAAATTGGAAAAATAAAGTAAGATATCCTTAATTTATTGATTTGGAATTAAAGTTTTAAATTTAATAATATCTCTTATTTCTTTAGTTAAACTTCTAATATATCTCATAAAATAATAATATTTATCTATTTTCATTATTGAGTCAAAATCTTGTAAAGTTGACTGTCTAACATGCAATCTGGTATTAGCTTTAGTTATATTTATTTTGGAAGGTAATTTTTCAAAAGTGCTAAATATATATTTAAAATTTGCTTTTTTAGCCAATAAGAGATCTCTTTTGCTATATAAACCACCTGGAAATGCAAAATGTTCACATTCTTTTTTTAACAAATCTTCAAGAAATTTTTTTGAATCAGTTAATTCTTTAAAAACAATATTAGATTTTGATTTAGGACACACTAAATGTGACATGGTATGACTTCCTATAAAGTGACCGAGGTTATTAATTTTAATAATGTCTTGTTCTGTTAAATAGCCTTTTTGATTTATTTTATCAACTATTACAAAGAAAATTCCTTTTATTTTATATTTTGCTAAATATTCAGCACAAATGAGGTCTGATTTATTTCCATCATCGAATGTTGGAACTACAATATGATTATTTTTTTTTTTATTTATATTTGTTTCATAAATTTTATGAGTCAACGATTTAAAAGTCTCAAATTCAATATCGTAATCAGATTTTATTTGTTCAGATTTAGAAATGACTTTATGAAACATTAAAAATAAAATTTTACTTTCAGTGTTCATAATTCAACTCCCAAGTTTATTGGTCCATCTCCATCTAATCGAGATAGATAAATATCGTCTAAATCTATTTCACTTGTTAATTCTGGAGATGAAGCAATTGCCCATTGCGACTTATATTTAAACCATTTATTCATTTTTAAAATCGACAAAATTTCTTTTGAACCACAATTAAAAAATAATATATCAATATTATTTTGTTTTAACTTATAATTTAAACTATTCATTAACTTTTTTTTGTCGATACAATTTTCAGAAAAAAAAAGGTCTAAAAATACTGCTACTTTAAGATTTCCAAAATATTTATGATTATTGGCCTGACTCACAAACAATGTACAATTTCCAACATTTAAATTTTTTTCATAAAAACGAAATTTAATAAAATTTTTAATTTCATTTGGAGCTAATGAATTAAGTTGCAAGTAGTTTTTTTCTAATTCAAATGAGCTTATAGGAATTCTATTGATAAAATCTTCATTATTAAAATCGTTTAATTCTTTAGACTCGTATTCAATATTTTTTTGATTTTTAGATGAATTTCTACTATTTAATTTTAATTTTGTAATAATATTAAAATATTTTATTACTAAAGGGTTTTGTGTAAGGATGTTAAATAAGTTCAATGGTTTAATATAAAATGGTAAATCTTTAATAGCAAAACCTAAAGTTGAAAAAATCTTTGCAACTTTTGATTTGCTACCACCCATTCCAAGTAAATATGACATTGGAAATTGCATTTTTATATTTTGAATTAAAGCAACCGAAGCCCACAAATAATTATTATCAACAATTGCTAAAGAAATTGGATATTTAATAAAATCAATTTCTTTTAATTTTCCAGACACAAAATATTTTTGTTTTTTTATTATAACTGATGCTACAATTTCACCATCTTCAAGCAAAACCCATAAGTTTGATTTATATAAATTTTTGTTCTTGTAATAATTAAAAGGATCGTCAGATATTAATTTTTCTTTACCTTTCTTAACAACTTTTTTTATAAATATTTCAAGTTTATTTTTTAAACTTTCATTATAAATTGTGAGCATAAAAAATATTTTAAGTATTTTTATTTGTTTTGTTGGAAGTAGACATTATCTCTATAAAGTTTTCATTCATTGTTTAATAATCTCGCTTTATATTCTAACATAAGATAAATCTAAACAGTTTCAATCTTATATTTATAATATTTAATATTGAAATTTTTATAAATAAAAATAGAGTGATATATTAAATGATGGTTTAATTTTTAAAAAATTTAATTTTACTTAATGATCAAAAACAAAAAAATATTAGTAGTAGGAGCAGGCGGGTTTATAGCGGGTCATCTTATTAAAAGATTACTCCCAGAAGGAAATAAAATTGTTGCTTGCGATATAAAACCTAAAGAATATTGGTTTCAAGATTTTGATGAAGTAGAAAATCATTACTTATTAGATATGAAAGACATATCAAATTGTAGAAAAGTTATAAAAGATATCGATTACGTTTTTAATATGGCTTGCAATATGGGAGGTATGGGTTTTATTGAAAATAATAAAGCTGAGTGTATGCAATCAGTCTTAATTAATACAAATTTATTAATGGCCTCTAAAGAAGCAAATGTTAAAAGATATTTTTTTTCATCAAGCGCTTGCGTTTACAATGCATCAAAACAAAAAAATGTTTTTATAGATGGATTGAAAGAAGAAGATGCTTATCCCGCAGATCCTGAAGATGGATATGGTTGGGAAAAATTATTTAGTGAAAGAATGTGCAGACATTTTTATGAAGATTATGGTTTAGAGGTCAGAGTGGCAAGATATCACAATGTATATGGTCCTTATGGTACTTATGATGGAGGCAGGGAAAAAGCTCCAGCTGCTCTATGCAGAAAAGTTATAGAAGCCAAAAAAAATAATAAAGATTTAATAGATGTTTGGGGTGATGGAGAACAAACAAGAACCTTCTTATATGTAGACGAATGTATTGAAGGAACTTTAAGACTATTTGAGTCGAACTATTCTGATCCAATTAATATTGGTAGTGATGAACAAGTTTCCATTAATCAAATGATAGGCATAATCGAAGAAATTTCTGGAGGCAATAAATTACATAAAAACTATCAATTAGATAAACCAAAAGGTGTAAGGGGAAGATCAAGTAATAACGATTTAGTAAAAAAAGTACTCAACTGGAGCTACCAAATGAGTTTAAAAGATGGTTTGAACAAAACTTATAAATGGATTGAAAATGAAATGAGTCAAAAAGGCTTAAATTTAAGTAGGTTTACAAAATCTTATTAATATTTAAATTTCTTATTAATTATGAAAGCAAAAATTGGATCTAACAAAAGTTTTGGAATAGTTTTTTTTATTGTTTTTTTACTAATATCATTGTGGCCATTATTAAATAATGAAGAAATACGTTTTTGGTCTCTTATAGTAGCAATAATTTTTTTGATTTTAGGATTATTAAATTCACAAATTTTAACTCCCTTAAATAAAATTTGGTTTAAATTTGGTATTCTATTGTCAAAAATAGTATCACCATTAGTAATGAGTATAATCTTTTTTTTTGTGGTAACACCTACAGGATTTTTAATGAGACTTTTTAAAAAAGATTCATTAAACTAAAATTCAATAATAATAAAACTTATTGGATTGAAAAAACTGAGCAAAAAAGTAGTATGAAGAATCAATTTTAATATGAGTTTTATAAAAGAATTCTGGGAATTTATAAGAATAAGAAAAAAATATTGGCTTTTACCAATTATAATAGTTTTGGTTATTTTTGGTGGATTAATAGTTCTTACCCAAGGTTCTGCAGTAGCTCCATTCATATATACAATTTTTTAAGTGTCATCAATTTTAGGCATATCTGCATTTTATCATGATAGTGCAGCCTGTATTTTAATTAATGGTAAAATAGTAGCAGCTGCACAAGAAGAAAGATTTACAAGAAAAAAACATGATCCTAGTTACCCTCACAAAGCAATTGAATTTGTTTTAAGTTACTCAAAATTAAAATTGAGTGAAGTAGACCAAATAGTTTTTTTTGAAAAACCTTTTTTAAAATTTGAAAGACTTTTAGAAACGTATGTAACATTTGCACCTAAAGGCTTTCTTTCTTTTAGTAAAGCTATGCCTATATGGATAAAGGAAAAACTTTTTCAAAAAAATTTACTATTTAATAAACTCAAGGAGCATGACGAAAATTATAAGTCTGACAAAAATATATTTTTTTCCGAACACCATTTAAGCCATGCAGCAAGTGCTTTCTTTCCATCACCATTTGATGAAGCTGTAATTCTTACAGCAGATGGAGTTGGTGAGTGGGCAACAACTACAGTTGCAGTTGGAAAAGGCAATGATCTGCAAATAAAAAAAGAGATACATTTCCCACATTCTCTTGGTTTACTCTATTCTGCATTTACTTATTACACTGGATTTAAAGTTAATAGCGGTGAGTACAAACTAATGGGTTTAGCACCTTATGGTAGTCCCATCTATTCAGATAAAATTAAACAGTTAATTGATATTAAAGAAGATGGAACTTTTAGATTAGATCAAAAATATTTTAATTATGCAACCGGTCTTACAATGGTTAATAATAACTTTTGTAGTTTATTCGGAAGAAAAAACAGAAACCCTGAAAAAGAAAAAATAGAGCAATTTCATATGGATATTGCTTCATCTATTCAAAAAGTTACAGAGGAAATTATGATTAAAATTTCAAAATCTTTAAGGGAAGAATATAAAATTAACAATCTTTGTTTAGCAGGTGGAGTGGCACTTAATTGTGTAGCTAACGGAAAAATTTTAGATGAAAAAATATTTGATAATATATGGGTACAACCTGCATCTGGAGATGCAGGCGGCTCATTAGGAGCAGCACAAGCATTTTGGCATATTGAACTTAATAAAAATCGGTCAGTTAATCCAAACGATGATATGAATGGTTCTTACCTTGGGCCCGAGTATTCACAAAAAATTATTGAAGAAGAATTAAATCAGTTAGGTGCTCATTACGAAGTTTTAAGTGAGGAAGAGTTATATCAAAAGACTTCTGAAATGATTATTAATGGAAATGCTATTGGATGGTTTCAAGGAAGAATGGAATTTGGTCCAAGAGCATTAGGTGGAAGATCAATAATTGGAGATCCAAGATCTGAAAAGATGCAAAAAGTACTTAATTTAAAAGTAAAATATAGAGAAAGTTTTAGACCTTTCGCACCATCTGTACTAGAAGAAAAAGTGAGTGAATGGTTTGATTTAAAATTTTCTTCACCATACATGCTACTCGTCTCTAAAGTTAATCGCAATAAAGTTATAGGAATGTCTAAAGAAGATCAGAAATTATTTGGTATTGATAAACTTAATGTTAAAAGATCAGAAATTCCTGCAGTTACACATGTTGATTATACCGCTAGAATCCAAACCGTAAGCAAAAGAACAAACCCAATGTATTACAATTTAATTGATAATTTTTATAAGAAAACTAATTGTCCTGTTTTAATCAATACATCTTTTAATGTTAGAGGTGAGCCAATTGTAAATACACCTGAAGATGCATTTAATTGCTTTATGGGTACAGAATTAGATAATCTTGTTATTGGAAATTGTTTTTTAGAAAAACAAAAACAATCTAAAAAACTAAAAGTTGATTATAAAGATAAATTTGAATTAGATTAATTTAAATTATTTTTTCTTTCCCATTCTACAGCAGTATATAATATAGTTTTTAAACTATTATGCCTAGGCTTCCATCTAAAAAAATTATTAAGTTTATTTACATCAGATACTATCATTTTGCTATCTCCTTCTCTTCTTTGTCCTACTGAGGTTTTAATATTTTTATTTATAACTTCACATAATTCATTTATTACCTGCTTAACACTAAATCCATTCCCATAACCACAATTAAATAACTCTGAATGACCTCCAGATATAAGATGTTTGGCAGATATAAGATGTATTTCTGCCAAATCAGACACATGAATATAATCTCTTACTGGAGTACCATCATTAGTATCATAATCATCTCCATTAATTATTAACTCTTTTTTTTTGCCTATAGCCACTTCACAAGCTACCTTAATTAAATGGGTTGATAATTTTGAGATTAATCCAGTTCTCATTTTTTTATCAGCACCTGCTACATTAAAATATCTAAGAATTATATATTTGGAATTATATTCTTCAGAGGTATCTTTAATAAAATTTTCTAATTCAAGTTTTGAAGATGCATATGGATTAATTGGATTTACTGGATCATTTTCCGAAACTTTATTTTTTGAAGGATTTCCATACACTGCAGCAGTTGAAGAAAAAATTACTTTTTTTAGGTTATGTTTGTAACAAGTTTCTAAAAAAACTTTAGCTTTAGTATAGTTAAATTTTCTATATTTTTCTGGTTCTTGCACAGATTCATCAACTCTTATTAATCCGGCAAAATGCATGACTAAATCAAACTGATTATTTTTTATTAGATTTGATACTTTATCTGTTTCCGCTATATCAAAAATTTCTAAATTTACTTCTTTGGGTAATAACTTTTTATTACCAGTTATTAAACTATCGATACAAGTAACCTTGTACCCTTCGTCCACTAGCAAATGGCATACGTGACTTCCAATATATCCAGCTCCACCTGTTACCAAAATATTCTTGATTGTATTAGTCATATGCATTTATATTTAATTTATAAATGATTAAAAATCTTCCAAAAAATTGCAAAGTTATTGTAATAGGTGGCGGTGTAGCTGGTACATCTTGCGCTTATCATTTGGCAAAATTTGGTTGGAAAGATGTTATTTTGCTTGAGAGAGATCAATTAACTTCAGGAACAACTTGGCATGCAGCCGGTCTTGTTAGTCAGCTAGGACCATCTGCAGGTATAACAAAAATTAGAAAATACTCATTAGAATTGTATAAAAAATTAGAAAAGGAACTTGATTTTTCGAGTGGACTAAAATTGAATGGAGCTCTATCAATAGCAACTACAAAAGGAAGATGGCAAGAACTTAAAAGGCAAGCTACCACATCTCAATTATTTAATGTAAATGTTGAAATATTAAATATTGATCAAATAAAAAAAATATATCCAATAATTAATGAAAAAGATGTTTTGGGTGGAATATTTATGCCTGGAGATGGTCAAGCAGACCCAGTAGGCGTAACACAATTATTAGCTAAAGCAGCAAGAAAAGAAGGTGCAAAAATTTTTGAAAAATCTCCAGTTCAAAAAATAATAAAAAAAAACGAAAGAGTGGCAGGAGTTATTGTTAATAACCAAACTATAGAATGTGAATATATTGTTTTAGCTACCGGAATGTGGTCTAGACAAATTGGTGAAGATACAGGTTTTAGTATTCCATTATATCCTGCAGAACATTTTTATTTAATAACAGAAGGAATTAATGAATTACCAAAAAATATCCCTGTGTTAAGAGATTTTGATGACAGTTTATATTTAAAAGAAGATGCAGGAAAAATGTTAATAGGAATATTTGAAGGAAAATCAATT
>MDSV01205777.1_pt1 | contig 11957 bp, 14 predicted proteins | sample 810851 | NCBI WGS metagenome assembly MDSV01 (sample SAMN05326640, study PRJNA326480) | marine metagenome | isolation source: seawater | place: Atlantic Ocean: North East | collected 2012 | reverse complement strand
TAGCTAAAGTGTTAGCTTTTACCAAAACGTCTGTCACTCTGGTAAGATTCCTTAAGTTTTCTTGTGCGTCTTTTGATGATAAACCTAAAGCAGATTGAGCGTCAGTTGCTAAGTCGGTAGCTGTAGCCATGTCGAACATACCTGCTTGAGCAAACTTTGCAACTTGAGGCAAAGCAGCAATAGATTGTTCTGCGTCTAAACCTGCAGAGGCTAAGAAGAAGAATGCCTCAGCAGATTGGTCGGCTGAGATAGTTGTTTCAGTTGCTACATTCCGTGCGGCCATAGCCATTTGGTCTTGTTGAGCAGTAGTCGTTTGCATAATTGCAAGCGATTGAGTCATCTTATCTTCGAAATCAACAAAGGCGTTTACAGATTCTATCAGCCCTTTAGCTAAACCAATTAAAGCTACACCAACTGCAGCTACACCTACTTTAGCAAAAGTTGCTAGTTTGCCTCCGGCTAAACTTCCGCTTTTTCCTAGAGTATCAATTTGACCTTTTGCAAGAGTTGCTCCTTTAGTAGCAATTCTTATTATTAAGTCTGCACCTGCTCCCATTAACGATTCCTTTTTTTCTTGCTCTCTGCGTCAGCGATTGCGATACGTTTATTTTTTTCTTCAGTTTCCCAAATGTAGAATGTAGCCCATTGGTTAAACTCTTTTACTGACATAGTAGTCATTAATTGTCCTACTGTCATGCCTAAGTCACGTGCTAGGCGGAATCGAAAAGATAGATCTGGATTATTCTTGAAACTCCTCAGACATTTCTGTCTGGTCGTCCTCCCCTATTCCATTAAGATTTGATATTTCAATGAAGAGCCTGTCTATAACTTGCGCGTCCAGATCGTAAAGTTTGTCTAATGATACGTCAGTTAATTGAGGTTCAATAACACTTACTTTTAATAAAGCTCTTTGATAATCAAATGCGTCTTTTGATTCATCTTGAGTAATTCTAGCTAAATCAACTTGCATTTTTTTAGTTAAACCACGAATGACTACTTTTGCATTCCACTCTTTGATTTCAACTTCTTTTACTTCAACATTAGGAATACTTCCTAAGTCGTCTAAATTTAATATGTCCATATTGCGTCCTTTTTATGTTTTAGTGTGTGCCTCTTGTTACAGCTGCGCTCACTTGAAAATCTGCAGAATAACCTACGACATCGCCCACAGGTGAGCTTTGAGCATATGAGGTTAAAATACATTCTCCGGAATATTTGACCTTACCACTTGCTGTTCCCTCTGGGGAATATTCAAATGATAGAGTTGCAGCTTGTCCTATAACTGCTCCTAATATGCCGTCGATTGTGCTATCCCAAAGTCCTGCTAAAGACAGTGTTGCGTCCTTAAGTCCAACAATATAAGTTTTATTGTCATCACCTAAGACAGTTGTTTCAGCAACGTCTGCAGTTTCTGGGAAGTCTACAGAATTAACATATGACGATATGTCGGTCAGCGATCCACTTGCGTTATCAAGTTTGAAAACTGAGTCCTTACCATGTGTAAATGCCATAAATTGCTCCTATTCTTCCTTTTATTTATTTCTTCCAAAGCCAACAATAGCAGAAAAACTTGGAGTTGACCCGCCAATCGTAGCTACTATTTTTAAATATCTGTTTACAGTTGTGCCCTCTGCTATATATTTTATTTCACTTCCTACTGCTGTAGCTTGAGTGAATGTTACTAAATCTGCGTAAGTTGTATTATCTGCACTGTGTTGAATCTTTACATCGGCTGTAGGGCTTGTTCCAGATCTAGCTGAAACTATTAAAAAAGCTGAACCGCCGTTAGTAGTTGCAGCTCCGTTATCTCTAGCAGTTCCAGTTGTTGTAGTAGTGTATGTAGCATTCTCTAAAACGATTCCGTCATAGAGTCCTTTATCAGCTTGAAAGTCTATTGAGGTAGCTACTACGTCGCCTACAGGGGAAGATACACCATAGTTTGTTATATTGCCGTTTCCAAATCTTACTCTCTTAGTTGCAGCTAAAGTATCAATTCCAAATGTTAATAGAGTATCACTTCCGCCCAAAAGTGGTTGAATAGTTGCGTCAGCTGTTGCGTCAAAAAATCCGCTCATTGAAACAGTTCCGTCCATATTTCCTGCTATATAAGTTTTATTTGAACTTCCAAAAGTTGTAGTCTCTGCAGTATCTGCAGTTCTAGTTGTATCAGCTGAATTAAAATAAGTTGAAAAGTCAACTTCATTTAAAAATATTGTTGTTGTTTTTCCGTGAACAAAAGCCATTAGTTTCCACCCTTACAACTGTCAGGGCAAGCTCCGCAACATTGATTCATTTTTTACCTCTTCTATTTCCTCTTCTTCTTCTGCGTCCACTTCCAGATCTACTTGACCCGTATTTTCCATAGGCCATTATTCTTCTTCGCCTACTATTTCAAACTCAGTGTCATAGTCATCTATGACATTAGCAGCCTCTTCAAGTTTTTTTGCTTTATACTCCGGTGTTAATTCTTCAATTATTTTTTGTTCTATAAGCCAATCAAATGACTCTTTTGGAACATCACCTTTATTAATTACATCACCGGCATTAAAAATTTTATTCTTAATAGTTAAGCCATTTATTATTTCATATTTCGCCATTATGCTAAAACCTCTACAATGAACTCCACACCTAAATAGTCAATATTATTAACTGTGTAAACTCCATAATTGCTTGCTGATAATACTCTAACAGATTGAGCTTGATTGTTCAACGTTGTGTCAGATTCTATTTGTGCTTTGACACTTGACGATCCAGAGGAAACTAAAAAGCCGTCCAAAGTATTTTGACTATCTTGTGCGTCCACTCTTGAAACATAAAGATAAACTGGTATTTCATATCTATCTACACCTCTTTGCATAGTTGCGTCATAATTAATAGAATCCATTACACCTACTATTGCTGTCGGTGGTTCAATAGAATCTGGAACAAATTTAAAAACTGTAAGGCTTGTAATATTTGCTAGATTATTTCCAATCTCATCTCTTATGTTTGTTAAGTTAGCCATTACTTCATGCCTACTCTTCCAACTTTCCAAGTCGTTTCAATCTTAAGAGCTGTTCCTGCAAGAAGTGCTTTTTTCTCAACCTCAGAATCATTAATAGCAATTTTAAAAAATGGAATTAATGGAGTTCCCTTTTTACCTATTGCTTGTTGAACTACATAAGGGCTTATGTCATGGTCATCTGCCCATTCTTGTAAAGCTGATATTGGCGGATAGTGTGGCTTACTTCTTGACCACGGCTCTTTTAAATTAAGATTTGCATTAAAGTTTCCATGAACAAACAAAGCATAAGGAGATCTGGAGAACAAATCAATGCCCGTAGGAAACCCCATTGAACTAATATGTTTAAAAGTAAGACTTCCTCTTAGATTACCTTTCCAACGAGGAGCTGTCTTTTTTGCTTTAGTAACAACTGTTTGGCCATATTCAGAAAAAAAGTTTCTTAAAGCTACACCTGCTAATGCATTAAGTTCCATTCTATTTTGAAATTTATTGAAACCACTTACTCCGTTTTTCATTAGAGCCTATGAACTACAAAATCTTCAATGAGTTGTTTAGCGTCTGGATCAAACTTTGAAAAGATTTCTATTTGTCCAGTTTGTTCGTTCCCTAATACGTTGAAAGGTGCGTCTTTTCTTTTAAAGAATCTTAAACCTTGAATGAGAGTTGCTTGTTTAATTGCTTGGGGCACAGCACTCCAACCAAACTTGCCTGTTACTTTAACGTTCTTTTGAACTTTTGAATCAAATCTTTCAGAAGATCTGGTCGGCAATATTCTTAATTCAGTAAAAGGTTTGTAATAAGTTGTCCCGCCGTCTACATAGTTTACTTCTGGATTAATTGGAATTGTAAAAAAATCTGTATCTAAAGTAAGTGTAGTGTCATAAGTTCCGTTATCAGTTGTATCTAGTTTGACCTCTAGTCCAGTTGTAGTCGATAAGTCTGGAATCTCTAAATAGAACTCATTAATGGGAGTAAAATGTTTTGAAGTAGCAGATGAATCTTGCCAAAATCTTCTACCGGTATATTGGTCAATTAATCTACTTGCAGCTTGAAGTGCATTATCAAGGTTAGTATCTTGAGCTGAACCACTTAAACCAATATAGGTTTTTAATTCAGAAGTTGCAGCATACTTAGCCATAACAAACTACTTTGATTTATTTTCAGTAGGTTTTTTTGCTTTAGTTGCAGGCTTTTTAATTCCCCACGATTCTGCTGTTAAGTCGCTTACTTCGTCACCGGCGTTTGCTAATAGTTTACCTTTAGCCCAACCTTTAGGGAGTTCATCTTTTCCGCCCTCTTTGATTTCGCCGTCGTCGTTTATATATAAATGCTTTTTAATTTTGTTCATTTTTTCCTCTCTAGGTTGTCCTGCACCCAAATTACTTGCGTAGCTTGAGTGCGAGAACAAAACCATAAATTACATATTTGTAATTTTTGCGAAAGCTGCTGCACGATAAATAGGAAAACCTAATCTCATGTTTGCTTTCATCATAACTTTATCTTTTGTAAAGAAGTCGTCATGAGAGTCGCTCATTGAAACTTCCATGCCTTCTCTACTTACAATGTGAGCAGCTAATCCACCGCCGAACACACCAACAAGAACAGTTCCTGCAGATATTGCTGTAGTAGGAACAACTCTAACACCCCAAATTGAAGGTGTAACACCTGTTCCAAACATACCGGCTCCAACAAATAATGGATCCTTGCCTGCATAACCTTGTCCGGAAGTTCCGGCGAAGTCTGCAGTAACAGCTGTAACAATGTCATTCCAATCAGATGGATGCATTACGATTGCGTCTGGTTCCATAAATGCGTCTTTTCTGATTTCAGTTATTGCTTCATATATCTGACCAATTTTTCCAAGATTTCCAGAATAACTGGAGAAGTTGAAACTATTGATTCCTGTTTTGTTTAAAAGGCCAAGAATAACTGGAGCAACACCAGATCCGCCGATTAATACATCGTCCAATCTGAGTTGTAACATTGTTCTTAGTCTTGAGTCAAGATAACCATTTACAGTTGCAACGTCTGCAAGAAGCTCTTCAGTAACAGGTATTGAAACACCGAACTTACGGATTTCTTCTGTTCTTTCAGTAAATGCTAATGCGGATTCGCCAAAGGCTCCACCCTCAGCTACTTCTGCTGCGTTATTTGTAAAGGTTGTCTCTTCTAAATATTTGTACTGATATTGGTTAGTATTTATTACTGAGAATAAATCTATAACAGCATTTGGATTTCTTAATGCTGTAGGAACAATCAAATCATCTCTAACAACTGCAGGCGGATAACCGCTTTCAGTTAAAAGAGTTTTGGTTTCCATAAAAGGATTCCATTTTATTTCTGATTTGATATTGAGCATTCCGTCATTTTTATATGATTGATATGCTTTTGATTCTATAACCATGTCAGCTAATGATTGTCTAGTCACTTTCTTTTCTTCATGAATAGGAAGTGAGGCAACCTCTTTACCAGATTCAAGTGCAGCTTCATTGTCAGCTTTTTGCTTTTCAAATATTTGCTGTTCTTTAATCTCGTTTGATAAGGTTTCAAGTTCTTCGTTCCTAGTTGACCACTTTTCTTTTGCGTCTGCGTCCATCTCTGAAAAGTTTACTTCTGCGAAGTTCTTTGCCTCTTCTCTTAATTCTTGAAGTTTAGATTGCTTTGCTTTTAAATCACTCATCTTTACTCCTAAATTAAATCAGAGCTGTCATCTAATAATCTGCTAGTTTCCCTAAACAAATCATTAACGTCGAGCTCATTGTCTATTACTTCTGTCCTATCAGTTGCGACTCTTAACATAGTGTCTATGTCTTGGTGCATATCTTCTAGTGCGTCTTTTAGTTTTCCTAATGCGTCCGCTGAGTTTTCTGATAGTGTTTTATCTTTGTTAATGCGTAAAGAAGTCAGTTCTTTAGCACGTTGCAAAAGTGAAACCATACTGATTAGCAGTTCGTCCACTTCGCCCACAAAACTTTTTCCGCTCTTTTCTTTTTCTTCTGGAATCTCTATTTCTGTATCTTCTATTTTTTCATCGAGATCCATTGACTCATCATTTTTTATTGCAAGAGTTCTTGTGTTTTGATTAGCTCCTACAAGAACTGGGCTAACTTCCCACACTTTTAAATCTTTTAAATATCTAACTTCTTGTTCATCGCCATTATCTTTTGTAAACATTCCTTGCTCAGAATCGTGAACTTCGAAACCAAAACTCCATTGTTGTAAATCGTCCATAGCTTTGACAGTTTCATAAGCTTCACGTCCTTTTTCTGTATTCATATTGAATGAGCCTTCAAAAGTTGCATTGTCATCATCTTGAGTTATTTTGCCTTTACCAATAACGTGTTTCCAATCGTGTCCCCACACCATTGCTACACCTTTATCGCCGTAGCCAGATCGTATTGATTTAGGCAAAACAACGTCGCCGTCTGAATCAACTTCATTAAATTTTGAGAATACTGCTTTAACAGTTCCAGTTTCTTGGTCGAATGATAATAAATCTTTACCTTTGTATTCTTTTTTGTCCAATTCTATATCCTTTTTTCGTTGTAGTTTAAAAAACATCTACAATTCACTGTCATATCCGGAGTAGCTCCTAATGAGCTATCACCTGGATAGTCTAACTTCATTCCATCATAGTCAAATAAATTGCCTTCGTCTATCTCTGTTCCGTCTAAGATAACATGAGCGTCGCGAACTTTGCCGTCCCTTTGACTAATCCATTCCTTAGTGTAGAGCAAACCAGTTGACTTTGCACCAACTAAACGGCCATAATTTGCTACTTTGTTAGTTTCAGTTCTAGCTATTGTTAAAGCTCTTGTAAGATTCTTTTGACTTAATACTTTACGCACTTTGTCTGCTACAAAGTTTTGAAAACGGCTTCCGGAATAATTTAAACTTACAGCCTCATCTATTGCTTTTAAGAATGAATTTTGAAAACGACTTTTAGAAGTTCTCGCCATGTTAGGAATCATACTATCAATTAAATCACTTAAGTAAGCTGCAGCGTCTGGATTACTTCTTAAGTTTGTTAAAGGGAATTGATCTGGATTAACAAGACGAAGAAAAAAACCTTGTGTCAACACTTCATCTTTGTCGTGCTTTTTTTGTTCTATCCTTACTGTATTTATTTCTTTAGTTAGATCTGGTAGCAATAAATCAACTTGATAAAAAGCAAAGTCGTTAGCAAGTGCTACATAATAATCAAATAGTTCAGCTTTCCAACTTTTCATGTTTTCGTCTATAGCTGTGTTTACTATTGCCTCAACTCCACTATTTGATAAATTGTTATTTAGTATCTTAAAAATTTTCATATCTTGAGTTTGGAATAAATCAAAATATACTTCTTTCATTACAGTTTCCCAATTACTTACAAATCTGTCGTGTTCTTTAAATAGAATGTCTTTGACTTCTTCACTTCTAAATTTATTAAGTCGATAATCCCAATCATTCTCTCTAAGTTCTTTTTTTCTTTCAATTAGTTCTACAGCAGTTCTAGCTTTTTCATCTCTCTTATTCATTGCCCTTACTAATTTTTGACTCCAAGACTTACCTGCCTCACCGCCCCACAATGCCCAAGCAATTCGGCCATTACTTGGATATCCGTCTTCACCTTGTCTATATCCCTCAGCTCTTTTATCAACTTCATGTCTCGGAAAATACTTTGCTATGTGTCTTACTTTTTCTGCTCCGGCTGTTGTGTTATTTAATATATATCTTGCAGAGTTAGTACCTACAGAAGTCCCACCTCTTCCAAATTCTTTTCGCCACTCTAAACCTTTTTTGGCTTCTTCCTTAGCTCCTTTTGGAATAGTAAAATCTAAATCATCATAAATACCTTTTATTGATTTTTTACTTGACATTGGATGAGCTCTAGGGAGTAAGTCTAAATCAAATTTACCAGATCTAAAGCGAAGATTTCTTAAAGCATATAAGAACGCATTAACACGAGCATAAGCCCATTGGTCTTCACTTCTTACATTCGGTCTTACTGAGGCTGGATTAGTTCTGTAAGCTCCTACACCTCTTCTAAATACTGCACCAAGCATTCCCAGAGTAGCTCTTCTCTTTGGATCGTCGCCGTATTTCTCATTATGGTCTTCAACTTTTTTTCTAAGTGCAGCTTCAACTCTAGCTGTTAGTTTCGGTGCTTTACTCTCTATCATAATCAGCTAAACGTGATTCATATTCTTCGTGAGTAGAACAAGGCATATAAATTGTATTTCCGTTTTCATCGTGAGTATGAGTTCCACTACAGCCTATTTCTTCAGCTCGTTCTCTTGCCTCTTCAATAGTTGTAAATTCATCTTTGCCTACCATTGCCTTTGGCTCGTCGGCATATCTTGATATTTGACGTAGTCTTACTTCAGCTAATTCTCTTGTGGGATAACAGCCCATATTTTTTCCAGATCCCTCTGCTATGACACAAAACTCGCCGTCTATTTCTCTTACCACTTTGTAATCAATACTTATGTCTTCATAAATCGCTAAGGTTTTTTCATCATCTTCAGTTTCAATTTCTTCTTCTTTTGGCTCTTCCTTAACTGGCTCCGGCTTTGGTTGTTCTGCGGTTAAGTCTGCCGGTGTTACTAACTTGTTAGAATCTAAATAATAAACATCTTGTTTGTCATTTGTAGGAAGTCCTACTTGTTCTCTTGCCTCAGCTACAGTAATCCAACCACCTTGTACTCCTATGTTTAACCTATTGAACAGCTCGTCCATATCTTGTTGTAAAGCTCTTACGTTTGAGAAGTCGTAAATTGCTGTAATACTTTTTTCTTCTTCATAATCTTTTAATAATAATTGTTGTGTTATTTCTTCCCCTACTTGTTTCCATAAAGGAATTAATTTATTTTCTGTAAAGAACTCTCGCAAAGTTTCTGCGTTTGAATAAGTAGCATGGGCAAGTCCAGATCCTAAACCTGCAAGAATTGCGGGCACACCAAGAACAGCTGATATTCTCTCTTCTGGAACACGTCTTAATGTTCCTATATCTAACTCAGTTGGGCTAAAAGCCATTTTCTCTACTTTCATTGCTCCTGTAACTACAAGAGGTTTACCTTTATTTTTTCCTGCAGTCTTTTGTTGATACGTTCTTGCTATTTGTTCTGCCTCTTCTGGAGTCGGAGCATATTCAGTTCTAGGGGATATTAAAACACTTGGTACACCGGAGTTAGCAAGAAGAGCTGTAGCCAATTGTCCCGCTGATTCGTCGCCGTAGATTTCTCTTAATACTGAGCGGAGCGGTGCTAAACCTTTTTTGTGGTCGTTTGGATCAAGTCCTAATCTGATATGAATTATTTCTTCCGGCTTTATTAAATATTTTTTATTATTAGTTTCATATTCATAAAATGTTATTAAATCTTCTTTAGTTCCTTGAGGTGTAATCTCTTCCGGCATTAAAGGATATAATGAAACTACTTGTCCTGCATTATTTCTTTGCTTTAATAAATAAGCGTCACCGGATATATGCATAGCATTGATAATATATTGCTGAACAATATCTCCACTCATATAGGGATTTGGTCGCCTCATAAGTGCAACTAATGGATGATTGTTTATATCTTCTTCAAAACCCTCAGCATTTGTTCTTTTAACTATTAGTTGAGCTTCACTAAAAGAAGTTCCTAAAACATTAAGACAAGCTGTAACTGCGCTGTTACTAGCTCCGTTGCCCATAGTTGATACGTCCCAAGCTCCAGATCTATTGTTCCAACCTTGAATGAAGTTTTGATTACTATATAAACTGTCGTCATCTCTAAAGAAGTTGACCCCTTTTTCTTCTTGCCTATTAAAAATTATGTCACTTAATTTTCTTCTTTCAGCCATGTTATCCTCTCTATGCTCGACAGCTGAATTAGACGCACCCAATAAATTGGAATCCAGCTACCAAGCAAATCAGTATGCCGTAAAATCTCTCTTGTTTTGAACTAACAAAACTGCATATGCAAGTGCGTCAACTTGGTCGTCGTGCTCCCCTACAGGAAACGTCAACAATTCTCTTTGTAAATCAGCATACCACAAACTTTGCTCGTTGAACCACACTTTCCCAGATTCCATTCGAGCAGCTAAAGGCAAAGCTCTTGACACTTTATCTCTGTCAGCTCTCAACTCTTTAACTGGTAAGCCCTCACGTCTAGCGATTTGAACCATTGAAAGTTGGAATCCAGTTTTTTCAATATAGAATGCTTCCGGCATTTCTCTATCATTTATGTCTTTCATTATAGGGATAATGTCCGGAGCTTCAACTCTTCGCCTTAACAAATCTAATACAATAAAATTATTTTTTGGTGTTACCGCAACTGTAACTATGACCGTGTAATCAGCTGTAGTCTTAGTGCTAGCTGCTAAGTCAACTGTACAATATTTTCTACACTCAGATAAAACTACTTCCTCATCATCTAATTGATAATAAGTATTAACTATGTTATTTCCGTTGTCGTCGTATTCTATTCTTTCAGTAGTGTCATAGAATCTTGCCCATTCACTTCTAAAGATTGCCCCAAACTCTGTAAACTCTGCTAAATATTCTTGACTAAATACTAATGATCCAAGCTCTTCTCTTGCTCCCTCTATTTCTTCTTTTGCTATATATGGATTATCAAAACTGGTAAATCTAAAAACTGCCCAATTATTTAAAGTTTCAGCTTTCATTGTGAGTTCGTGAAACCAAGTGCCCATTCCATTTGGAGTTGATATAAATATTGCCTCGCCCTGTCTATCAGTTAGAGTTGGCCTTATTACTTCCCAAACGTCTTTTTTCATAAAGGCTACCTCATCAAGAATAACTAAGTCAAGCCCTGCACCTCTGAGCCTATCCGGATTGTCCCCAGATTTACATTGAATAAATCCGCCACTACTAAACTCAATTCTTTTTTCAACTTCTCTTATATTGGTATTAGGGATCTGGTTAGCAAAGTGTTTAAATTCTCTGTAAGAATCTTGAGTCATATTGTAAGTAGGAGCTATAAACCAAACTCTGCCGCCGTTCATAGCTGTCTTAATACTATATAAAATTGATAGCCTAGTCTTACCAAATCTTCTTCCGGCTACAATTACTTTAAATCTACATGGATCTTGAATAACTTTTATTTGATTTTTATGTAGTTGAGGCAGTTCGATAATATCTAGTTCGCTCATTCTTCATCGTCCAGATCCTCTATATCATCGCTCCACTTTACTTTTATTTTTCTAACACCCTCAGCTTGTATTCCTAATGTAGCTTCTGGCTCGCCGTGTAATACTCGTTCACCTTTAATTCCGCTATCTAATAAGGCAAGTGCGTCCCTTGCGTCTAACTCCTCCGCTCTTATATTTCTAATTTTATCAAAGCCCTTTGTTTGCTTTACTACTTCAAAAGTTAAATGACGTTCACGCATTTGTTTTATTTTCTCTTTATTCTCTACTTGATATAATCTATCTTGTTCTACATCATAATCTTCGCAACGTTTAACCCAATCATATTTGCTACTCCACCTTTTTAACTGAGCAAGTATCGTATTTTCTTTTCTTCCAGTTTCTTTTGCATACATCTGGGCTACTTTTTGCATACTTCTTGTATATCCTAAATCACGATAAAGCCCAAAAGCATTGAAAGCTTTTTGCGTTTCGTTTTTAATTCTATCCCAACTATTTTCACTCATAATTCTTTACCCCACGAATCCCAACCTTTTGCAGTTTCTCTAGCAAATAATTCAATTCTTGGTAAATCGCCCATAAGCTCAACTATTTTGTCCCTCGCTACATCTGGTTTTTTACTGTGTCTTTCAATAGGAGTATCAATTATTTGATGAACTGAGGCAGATTGCCTTTCAATTGTTCCCTTAGTTGCTAATAAACATACTTCTGCATTTGCTCTTGTATAATGTCCTAGTCCAAAAAACCAACTATTTGATTTTTTATTACGTTTTACCCAAGTAAAAGCAACAGTTTTGTATTTAAAGCCCCAAGATTTTAT
>MDSV01190140.1_pt1 | contig 11957 bp, 18 predicted proteins | sample 810851 | NCBI WGS metagenome assembly MDSV01 (sample SAMN05326640, study PRJNA326480) | marine metagenome | isolation source: seawater | place: Atlantic Ocean: North East | collected 2012 | reverse complement strand
ACCAGGAGATATAGTGTTAGTAAAATACAGGGATGATTATGAAGAACACAATGTAGTAAGAATATCAAAAACGATGGATAATAAGCCAGTAGTAATAACAACAAAGATAGAAGAATTTGGAGAGATTCCAAGGACGAGGCGTGTAGGTTCAATAATTTTGGATAATACACCGTCAGAATATCAATGGTTTTATCCGGAAGATTCTGGAACTTCAATATGGAATACAGTAGATAAATTATCATTAAAATGTTGGGGAAGGAAAGATTTAGGAGGATGAATATATTAGGATTTAAAAACAAAAAAAAACAATCCTATGTTATTTTTTTTGCGTAAAATGAAGTAAAAAACAAAGAAAGATAAATGTATAATATGGGTTGTAGGATGAGTAAGGTGAAGAAAGTCCATAACGCTGGATTTGATTTGTTAGATAGTGATGGAGATAACAAAGTATCTCAGGAAGAAATAGAGATAGTAGCGCAATATTTACATACATTTCAGGTAAATCGTAGTGTAGAAGCACATAATTCTCTAGTAAATACAAGTAGCGTAGATTATTTATATGATGTTGTAGATAAAAAAAAGAATTCAAAATTATTAAGAAATGATTTTAATAAGATAGCATATATAATACCTTACGCTAAATGGCAGAGAGAATTATTGCCAATATTGAGAAGAAACGAAATTCAAAGATTAACAGAATTAACAAAATAAGTAAATTGATTAATATTATTTTATTTTAATTAAGTAATAATATTAATGGAAAGATTTTTAATTAGACGAAATAATAATGGAGAAATAGTTCCTGAATTGATAGAGGAAACTTACAAAGAAGCACATCAACAAGAAGAAGATACCAAAATAAGAGTATATACAGACGGTGCTTGCACAAATAATGGAAAAGAATATGCTAGAGCAGGATATGGTATATGGTTTGGAAAGAATGATATACGAAATGTTAGTGAAAGTTATAATGGAAGACAAACAAACAATATAGCAGAATTGTTAGCTGTAATAAAGGCATTAACAATATTAAATGATGAAATACAAGAAGGAAAGGAAGTAATAATTTACAGTGATTCTCGTTATGCGATAAGATGTTGCACAACATATGGAGAAAAATGTTTTAAGAAAGGTTGGAAAAATCCAAATAGTAAGAATAAGCCAATACCTAATTTAGAATTAGTTCAAACGGGATATTTGTATTGTCGAGAACATGAAAATATAAAATTTAAACATATCGCGGCTCATACAGGAAAACAAGATAGAGATTCAATAGGAAATGAAAATGCGGATAGATTGGCAAATTTAGCTATAGGTGTAGAAGTATCTAATAAAACAAGAAAAGAAATCTATTTAAATGTTCCATATAAAGAAAAAGATGAAGCAAAACAGATGGGTGCTAAATGGGATACTTCAAAAAAGAAATGGTATATAACAGATAATAATAAATATAAAAATATGATGTTAGGTAGATGGGGTTGAATAATTAATAATGAATGAATTACTAATAATTATTTATGAAAAAATATAATTAACATCAATATCATTTTTTTTTGCAAATTTAAATTTCTTAATAGTATCTTTATCTATATGTCTTTTAACCATAGCCCATAATAAAGCATATAATTTAGAATTACTATATACAGTGCATAATAATAATCTTTCGGGGAGAGCATCTGCTAAAATTTTATTAATATATTTAAAATATTTTAAAGAAAAGTTATTAATAGAAGAGTTAGTTAAATTAACATAAACCTTTAAATAATTATTTTTATATTTTTCAGAAATTTTCAATGCTTGTAATGCTAAATAAAGTATATATTCAGTTAATTGAGTATATCTATTTTTTTCAACAGATGGTTTAAATTGCGATAAATCTACTATAATAGTTCCATAATTTTGAATATCTTTTAATTTTAAAAAATGCTGAAATAATAATTTATAATTTTCATACTTATCATTAGTAATAGAAAGATTAGAATTCATATATAATTAATAAATATTTTTCATATGAAAATAAAACATATGAATAAATTAATTTTTTTATGAATAAATGTATATATGGATGAAATAATATGTATGGATTTACAAAGTCTTCAAAATATATGCAGTCAAGCATACAATAATATTTATTATACTGTTATTTACGTTATAAATGAAATGTATAATATGGATAATAGTATAGAATTAATATATAAAAAAGAAGATATAGATGAAGAAATGAATAGAGAAGAAGAATGGGAATTAATGAAAAATATAGCTTAATTTAAATTAAATTGATAATTTAAATAATTTATTTTTTTAATTTTATAAACAATATATTATAATGAGCACATTAAACTCTTGTAATCATCAGCATTACTTATGGAGAAATTGTATGTACACTTGGGAACATAGTGATTTAGAATCAACGTGTAAAAGATTTATGGATTCGTGGAACAAATGTAAAAACAATACAAATAGTAAAAAAATAATATTAGAAAAAACTCCAAAAAAAGTTAAAATTGAACAAAAAAAAAGATGATTAATAAGTTTTATTAATGAAAAAAAAATATGTGTATATGATTAATATAATGATTCGTATATTTTCAAATAGTGAAAATTTTTATGAAGAAGATTATAATGATAATAAAGTAAAAGTCGATAATAATAATAAAGTAAAAGTCAATAATAATGATAATGATGAATTTTTTATTCAATTTTCAGGAAATTGGTGGAATAATGGAATAAGTGAAGCTATAACTTTAAAGCGTAATGTAATAGTAAAAATACATTATATTAGACAAAAAGAAAGATTAAAGTCAATGTATATTTTTTTAGTTAGATACAAAAAAAAGTTATGTAAAACTCCAACAAAATTTAAATGTGAAGTTTATTTGCTCGAATATAATCAAATAACTAGTAATGTAATAGAAGAATATTTAAAAGAAGAAAAAGAACATCGTATAATGTCAAGTATAGCTAAAGAAATGTTAATTCTTTTTTTAATGGAACATCAAAAGTATTTAAAATGTAGCAATTATTTTTCTCTAAATTAAATTAAATCAATTAAATTAATTAAATCAATTAAATCAATTAAATTAATTAAATTAATTAAATTAAATTGATTATAATAAAAAGATAAGTTTATCATAATATAAATATAATTATGGCATTGACTAATGTAAAAGCTCCAGCAAGTAGGTTCTTAAATGAACATCGACTATCTAAATTTGAGAAAACTCCTAGTTTTAAGTTTTTATCTATTGATGAAAAATATAAGTCAAGAGAAGATTATTGTAAGATGTTAGGATGGAAGTTTAATATAGATGAATATGGGAATAGATATTTTTACAATTCAGGAACAAATCAAAAGGCAGATATATTCATTAAAGAAGTTGATAATGGAAGAAGAGTTTATATTCCAGTTTCAGATGATCCAGATGTAACTTTGGCTTATAATTTAGTAATTTCGGGATGTGGTTCTAGGGCATATGTAAGACCGAATGAATGGACGCTTCTAGGAAGTGTTTATAAAAAGAAAAGGAATCCAAGAAAGAAGACAATAAGGTTAGTATAATATTGTATAATTAATTTAATATTATTAAAATTATTTAATAATATTAATTTTTTTATGTAAAAGTTTCCATAAGTTCTGGCATAGAATCATAACCATCGTCATAACCATCGTCATAACCATCATCAGAAGTTGTATTAGAATTATTTGTAGTAGGACATATAATGAGAGGCTGTTCATTAGTTAAATTAATAATATTTTGAGAACGAGATGTTCTATTAGAATATTGATTTAGTATAGTATTGATTCTGGTTCTATAACTTTTAAATGTTTCCATTAGATTTTCAATATTAGAAATAGATATAGTATTATTAATAGAATCATCGTGTTTAACAATTTGTTGTCTAATTAGGAATCTAATAAAATTATTAATAACAACTAAATTTTCATATTGATAATAGTCGTGGTCAGGTCTAAGTCGAGCCCGTCTAATAGCATAATTAATTAACCATTTATGTAATATCAACCAAGACCAATTAATTTTTTTTGCGATTTGTTTTATAATATATACAGAATTACTACATAAATCATCATATGTAATATTATATGGTTCTATAAATCCCCATATCCAATTATCTATGATATTAGTAGTATTAAAAGCTATACTAATTTGTCTATTAAGAGCTATAGTCATTTATAATATATAGTAAATTAAAATAAAAAATATTTTACTATATACTTCAATTTATAAATAATGCTGTATAGCGCATATAAAAATACTAGTTATAAATGTTGGTTCGTATGGTTTATTATCAAACATATTAAATTTATCTAAAAAAGTATAAACTGAATAATATCTTTCAAAAAAAGTTCTAGTATATAAATTCACTAAATCTTCTAACATATTCTGATTTAATCCATTAAAAATAATATCAATATTTTCTTTACCGTGAATAAAGTCTAATGTATTATGTGTTTTTTTAATAAACAGTGGAATTAGAATATTTGCCGCGACAGACATTATTATAATAAATAATAATTAGAAATTTATTTTAAACGCATTTAACTGATTACAACTGAATCTTCAATATCTTGTAAATGTTTGACACCATTATGGTCTATATAAACCATTCTTTTATATATAAGTTGATTACCATCTCCATCATATGTTTTATTTATAAGAAATTCATCAGTAAATGTATGTTTTTGAAATCCATATTCGAATAAAGTATTTTGTGTTCTTCTCTTTTTAATAACAATTTTTTTTCTTCCAGTTTTAGTTTTAACAAAATATTTATGTTTTTTATAGTAAAATGGTTTTAATTGAATATTATGTTTTTCATAAAATCCTCTAAAAAATCCTTTTTTATATGGTGATCCATTCCACATATTATAAACATCTTTTAGTTTTGTTGAACTAAGTAATTCAAATCTAGCTGAATTATAACCATCAGTAAATTCTCCTTGTTCTTTTCGTCTAATTAAATCATTCATTGATGTTTTAATCAATTCATTTACGGCCAATAATTTTTGGTCAGCTTTATAATTATTATGCATTAAAGTTCTATTTCTTTTGAAAATAGTTCTGAATGTTCTAAATTCTTCACTAGTTCTTCTGGGAAGACTATCATATTGCCATCTAGTATAATCAACCAAATTAGCTCTACACATAGCACAAGTTTTAGATTCTTTAAGCCATTTAAAGAAACAATCAACACAATATGTATGATTGCATGGAGTGCATACCATTCTATGAGTATTTAGTTTTTTATAACATACGCTACAATCTTTTTGTTCAATATACTTAGTTTCATTTCTATCTTCAGTATCAGTTTCGTGTTCTGATCCATCAGTATTTTGATAATTAGAAGGAAAATATGGAATATATTGTGATGACGGTATAGTTTCTTGAGATTCTGGTTCATTTTCATCATCATTTAGATTAGAATTAATTTGTTCAAGATATGTTCTAGCTTCTTCAATAGAATTAAAGTTATGAGTTTCTCTATACAATGACCTTACTGTATAAGGAGGTCCAGCTTCTTCTAGTTCTTGTATAAGTTCATTATTATCAGTAATAATATTTTGATTATAATTGTATTCTTCTGATGAATTTTGAGGAGAAGGAGGTTGTGGCGTAGGTTCAGGAGAAGATATAGATACTGGAGAACTTAAACTAGCTAGACTAGCTAAACTATCATTAAGGGGATTATTAGATGGAGGTCTTGGTGTGGTTGGTGGTGTAAGAAAGTAATTAGATGATGAATCTAACATAGTATTTGTAGGAATTGGAGGAATATTTATGGTTAAATCTGGTTCATAATTAGTAAAATTTAACATAGCATCTGAAATATTAGATTCCTGAACTGGAAATATCTCATCTCCATCGGAAGAATATAGTTCTTCTTCTTCATTTTCATTTTCTTGTTGAGTAATCAATAATTCGTGAGCTCTTTGAAGTTCTTCTTCAACGTGTAATGCATTTTGTATAATATCGAATTCTTCTTCAGTGAAAGGTAAATCTTCCATTATAGAATTAGTTAATTTAATTAATTAATATAATTTTATATCAATTTTAAATTGAAATAAGTTAAAAATATTTAACCTTTATAATATAAACAAATGTCATTTGATAAATTTAAAGAAATTGGAGATAATCTCGAATCTTTTTTAGTCAAAGATTATGAAAAATTAGATACATTTTTGATAGAGAACCCGGGATTGACACCAGAAGAATGTGTTAATAAAATACAATTTCATAAATTCACAGAAAAATCATTAATGTTTTTTATAAAACAAGTAAATGAAAACAGATTAACCTTTAATAGTATGGGTCCATATAAAAAGACAGAAGGTAAATTATATTATGCTGGTAAAGTAAAGAGAGAAGACAGAATAGAACTAATTAGTAGGCTTACAGCAAAACTAGAAGAATATGAAAAAAAGTTTGGAAAACTATAAATTATTTTCTTAATGAATTTCTCCATAATGAATTGGCTTTATTATCAGACAACAAATATGACTTAGCTCCTGCTGGTTGTTTTACAAACAAATCTTTTTTAATTATTTTTTGAATATCTTCAATAACTTCATTATTTGGATTTAATTGTTGAATAAGATTATTTAATTGGTTAGATATATTTATAGCTTGAGCTACAATATTATTACTATGGTCTAAAGATAATGATGTCATTATATTAAATATAATGATATAATTTTAAATGAATTAACTTAATGCATTTTCAGCTTGTATAAGTTTATCAGATTCAAATATACCATCAGATGGAGTTCCAAACATTTCGATATATTTAAGATATTTTTCATCTATAGAAACATCAACATTAATAACGCCGTTAATGGGTGCTGGAACAGGATATGAAGTTCCAGAAGCATATATAGACAAATAATTCTTTAAGGTATCAATAAGTTGTTGATTAACTTTGTATTCATTTCTAGATTTAATAACAATATCTATAATTTTAGAAGCAATTTGAGCTAAATATTGTGTATCAGAATCAGGTCCAGATGAAAGTTCAAATTGTAGTAATCTATCCTTAACATTATTAGTAAAAGATGTAATATAATCATCTAATAATTGATATTCATTGCCAATATAATAATCAATAAATTGTGGTTTTAAATTAATATCTATATAGTTTCTTATTTCTAGTAAATTACTTGTAAATTGTGAAATAATAACAGACCTTAATCCAATTTGATGTTGAGAAGTGGTAATATGATGATTTAAAACGCCCATTGAAGAAGATTTTCTAGGCATTCCGATTATATAATATTGTATATTATAAATTAATAGATTTTCGTGATAGATTATGTTTAAAATTTTTCGAATAAGTAGATTGTATATTAGTATTTAAGAAAGAATAATCTTTATACAATAATATTTTTTTATTATTAGATGTATTTTTATAAGGCCAAAAGCTATTAGATGTATCTTGTAGTGAAGTATCATTTACATTAACGCCTGAATAATCTATCTTAGATGAGTTCCAATCATCTACATTATTAACTTTTATATTAGTGAAATCATTATTAATCCATGTTTGAAAGCAGGCACTATTATCAATAATATTTTTATTATCTTCTTTACATTTAACAAATCCTTTTTTTAAATTATCATAATATTTATGATTTTTAAAAGATTTATTAGTATTGGAGGTATGATTATTAAAAATAAGTTTATTTTTGATATTATTAGTTCTTTCGGATGAAGAGACAGATGAATTATTTTTACCAAACATATTAAAATTACTCATATGTATATAATACTGAATAAAATTAAATGAGAGTTAATGTAATTTTCCATACGTGAGCGTCAAAAATATTAGTAGCTCCATTTCCACTAATATCAGTAGTTTGTTGAGATAAATTATATGAACCAACAATTCCATTATTACTTATATCAGTGCTAAATCCCATCCATCCCCATCTTCCTTCAGCGGGAACATTATCATTACTAGCTCCTCCGGGGAATATATCTTTGATATGTATACTAGGAAGTAAATTCCCCGATACAGGTTCAACAGCAATATTAATAGTATTTCTTATAAAAACAACAATTTTATCTCCGGGTAGAAAAGGTAATCCATAAACGTATGTTTGATTTAAAGATAAATCATTAGGGTTATAATTACTCATATTTTGTATTTTATTTCTTCTAGTTTCATTATTAGATATATCAGCAACCATACTTTCAAAAAATAATTTTAAAACATTGTTAGCAACACCATCAGATATATTTTGTTTAGTATTAATATTTGTATTTAAGTGTCCTAAAATAGAATCAGATTTCAATATATTTCCTGAACTATCTCCTCCTAATAGTTTATTGAACTGACTAGATAGATTATGAACTTTATCATCAGATTTAACTTGATTTCTAAGAGCTCCTTCATTTTGTATCCAAGCTCTAGAGAATGGATTTCCAATTAAATGTATAGCTAATGTTCTTAATAAAATTTCATCATAAGTATTTCCGCTAAAATCGCTAACACTTAAATTAAAATAATTTTGAGAAGGGTCTTGATTTAAGACGGCTGGTCCAATAGGTATTTTTTTATCAGATAATGAATTATCAAAAAGTAAGTTTCCATCTTTTAAAATGACAGAAGCTAAATGTCTAGAAAAATTAGAAACGAAATGCAATGGATTAGATTGTTCACCGTGTGTATTATCTGCTCTAGAAAAGAATATTTTATCATCATTTTCAGAATTTCCTATTAAAAATAGATTTTCTAATGTAGATGCAGAAATATCTAGACCTGAACAATCTAATGCAAAAACTAAATGATGAGTGAATAAACTTTGGTCAACTTCTTCAGCAATAATTAAGGCATTAGCGCTAAGTTCAAAAACATATGGAATATTAAAAATTAAAGCATTAGACATTAATATATATTATTGATAATAATAATATAAATTATACTAATAAAATATGTAAATGCCAGCAAGTATTTTTAACATGAATAGCCGGTAAAGAAGGTATATTAGGTTTATTAATAAATATTTTAAGATGAATAAATTTTTGTTGTTGTGAATTATCAATAATGGATTTAATATTTATATCTGCTGTATTATTTAATATTTCGTGTATAATATTTTCTATACTATCATTAATATTATTTTTAACAGTATGTAAATTATTAAAAGGTTGAACTAATTGACTATTATTAAATATATTATGAGCTAAATATTGTATATAATATTGAAATATAGTTCCTAGAACAAGTTTTTGAGATGAGAAAGATTTTCCGGAATAGTAAAAAAAACTTTTTAATGCTTTATTAATACCAGCATAAAGCAATGTAATATTATTATGATTAATATGTATTTGATTAGAAACATCAATAGTAAATACATTTTTCCATAAAGATAATTGAATAGGTTGAATAGATTCTAAATGAAAATGTGTATATGTATTATCAGAGTTATCAGTATAATTTAATTTAAATAAGCTGGGATATTCCATTATAAATTATTTTTCATATAAAATATCAAATTCTAATGCAAAAGAGAAATCATTATTATTTAAATCAATAACAGTTCCATATTCATCAATTAATGATAAATGTAGTTTATCTATATTAACAGTTCCAAAATATTGTCTTTTTTTAGTAATTTGGTCAGATTGGTCATCAAATAAAACAACGCCTTTAGCTTCTCTCATAGGTATTCTAGCTAATATATTTTTTCTTAAGAAAGAGTTTTCATATAATATAGTACAAACATCTTGTCTAGTATTTTTAAAATCATCAACACATAAAAAGAAATATTTGATTCCTCCTAAATCAGCGGTAGCTTCACTAACATATTTGTTATGTCCTTCATATCTTTTATTCCTGAATCCCAACATCCATCCTAATGATTTCATAGGTGGTGCATTAGTAATAACTTTATTAGTAAAATCTAATACAAAATCAGTAGTTGAGTCAGTTATGGCGATACTAGTTCTCATAGTTATTGTATCAATTTCAATTATGCAATTAAAACTAGATAAAAGATTATTAATGGTGGTAGTTAAATTAGTGCTGTCATAATTTCCACTAGGAACATTTATATCTTTTTCTTGACATCCACAATCACCATGTTTTTTAATATAAAATGAATTAGTTCCATTAGATTGTGAAATCATATGTTGAACATTAGGCATTTCTAATGATGCTAATTTCATAGAAATAACATTTTTTAATGGAGTTGCTAAATTAATAGTAAAATCAGTAGAAGTAGTATTAAAATAATTTTTTCTAAATTTGGTATCAATACTGATTTGACTAGTAATAATATTATTAGTGAGTGGATTAACAAGACCTTGATTAACAGGAGAAACAAAAACAGTATCTTTTTCAGTTAATTGTCTTTGTATTAAATCTTTTTTTATTTCTTTAAGATGTTGATTAATATGGTCTAATTTATATTCATTATTATATAATTCTTTATCTTTATTGTTAGATTTATCATCATAATTAAGTTTATCTTTTAATTTATAATGTATTAATTGAATAAATTTAATTAATTCATTTTTTTCTTTGGCAGGTATGGAATTAATATTTTTAATTTGTGATATTTTTAAATTAATTTTATTTTGTAAATCAAAATAGTTATAATTATGTTTAAGTTGTATAAAATTCATCATATCTTCCTTATTATAATTTTCTATTTGTAAATCAATATTATTCATATATATTATAAAATGAATAATATTTATTTAATTATTTAATATTATTTAAACGAGGTTATACTTTTCATTATATTCTTCCATTTCTTTTTCATATCTAGTTTTATCTTTCTTGTTCATCTCATTATATTTTTTCTTATCCTTATCGGTCAACTTTTTCCACATTTCTCCTAATTTCTTAGCTATATTTCCAATAACAACTTTTTCTCCATTTTTCTTAGCTTTTGTAAGTAGTGCTGGGCGTTTATCATCACAGAAAAAGAAATAAGCTGACTTAGGTTTCTTAGGATGCAAACTATTCTTTTTAAACTTCATCTTCAGCTTTTCACCAAGAAATTTTTCTGTCAATTCATTAATTTTATCAGAATGTCCTAATTCAAGACAAAGACTGCGTAGAAGTGCAGAATGAGATTCGTACCAATTATCGTAAAGACCTACAGTATTATTATGAAACAAATTACTAGCCATAATTATAATATTATATAATGAGTTACTTTAAAGTCCATTTTATTAATAATTAATTAATATTTAATTAATAATTAATTAATTAAACATTACTTACAGATTGGTAAATATATCATCGAAAATAAACAAATAATGGGAAAAAATAATAAACTTAGTAAAAGTAATTTGAAAGGAATCCAACTAAGACAATGAACGCATTTAAACATACAGCTTTTATTTCTTTTATTTATAATTTGTTGATTTTCATAATAATTAACGAATAAATTATCATATATGTCTATAGCAGCTTCAGGTAAATAATGAAAATACATTTCTTCGAATTCATTATCTAGATTCATTAAAAATTCCATAGCCAAACAATTAAGTATCATATCTAATAATTCATCTTCTACAAAAACTATCCATAAATTGGCCATATAAACAAAAAGATTAAATCCAAATTCTTGAAATGTGTCCAACATAACAAGTAATGATGTGCTAGGAATCATTTTTCTTAATCTAGTTCTATCTGTTAAATTATCCCATAAGAAAAAAGATCTTATAAAATAAATAAGACAAGAAGCAAACATAGTTAATTTCTTTTTCCAATCTGCTCTATTAGGACAATATTCTCCATCAAAACTATCTAATTCATTAGCAACTAATGCGATATAAATACTCCATTGAGAAATAAAAACTAAAATAGGTAAAAATGCCAACAATGAAAATATATGAGAACAATAAAATGCATTTTTTTTCTTTAATATTTCATTTTTATAACCTTTAGTTAAATGATATTTCATTAAGGTAAACATACCAAATTTT
>MDSV01076229.1_pt1 | contig 11957 bp, 12 predicted proteins | sample 810851 | NCBI WGS metagenome assembly MDSV01 (sample SAMN05326640, study PRJNA326480) | marine metagenome | isolation source: seawater | place: Atlantic Ocean: North East | collected 2012 | reverse complement strand
TTTGGATAAAAACATTTAATTTAAATTCAAAACCTCAGAACAAAGATATAAAGATCCAGTTATTAGCAGTAGATCTCCTTGATTTAGATTTATGCTCTTGATCGCCTCTTCAATATTCTCTTTATAATTTACATTTGGCATATTTTTAAATTTTTCTTTTAAGTCTTTGCCACTAATAGAGTTTGGTTGAGTTTTAATATCTATAGTGGTTATTGATGAAACATCTTTAAAGTGGTGAATATATTTTTCGTGTTCTTTGTTTGCCATCATTGAAATAATGATATGTTTGTTACAATCTAAACTTTGAAGGTATTCATTTAAGACTCTTGCACCATCTTCATTATGACTTCCATCAATTATTAATTTATTATTTTTAACTAATTTTTTTAATTTACCAGATTTAATTTCCTGGAGTCTTGCTAAACTACATATTTTTGTAATTCCTTTTTGAAAATGTTCATCTTTAATACCAAGATTCAATGTTCTTAATGTTGCTATTGCAGTTGAAATATTTTCTAATTGGAATTGACCTAAAATATTAGGCATAGGAAGTTTTAATCCACCCAATTTATCTTCATAATAGAAGAAATCATTTTCTTTAATTGAGTAATTAAAATCATCATTAAAAAATATTTTATTGGATGTATTTTGATAAATAGTTTTTTTAATACAATCCATCGTTTCTTTAGTGCTCTGTTTAGCTACAATAATATTTGATTTTAGAAGTGCTGATGTTTTTTCAAATACAATTTTCTCAATTGTTTGTTTATCTTTCTCTAACCAATCGAGATGATCTCTGCTAATAGATGTTACTACGCTAGCGAGATTTTCTTTTAATATGTTTGTTGCATCAAATCGATGAAATAAGCCAGCCTCTATAAGATTAATATTATCAGGATACTGAGCGGCTTTATAAAAATAACAAGCTGTTAGTATTTCAAAAAATGTTATGGGTTGATTTTGATTAACACTTTCTACCTTTTCAAATAAATCAGATAGCTCTCCATCGCTTAGTTTTTCATTATTAAAGACAAACCGTTCATTTATTTTAAGAATATGGGGACTTGTGTAAACATTACATTTAAAATTGGCTTCTTTTAAAATAGAAAAGATTCCATTAATTGTGCTGTTCTTGGCATTAGTACCAACTACAGAAATAGATTTAATTTTATCTTGAGGGTTTCCTAACTTTTTACAAAGATTTTTTATACGATCTAAGCTAAGGTCAATTTCCTTAGGATGCAACTTTTGAAAGCGACTCAGAATTTTCTGTAACTTCATTTTCTTCAGTGCTTATAGCAGAATTTTTCTTTAACAATATCGATAATAAAGTTCCTATTTTTTCTGACAGCTCTTTTCTTTCAACAATTAAGTCTACGAATCCAGTTTTTTCAACATATTCACTTTTTTGAAAACCTTCAGGCAACTCCTCTTTTACTGTACCTTGAATTACTCTTGCACCGGCAAATGCAATCAGTGCACCTGGTTCTGCTATATGAATATCACCTAGCATAGCATATGATGCTGTGATTCCACCAGCAGTTGGATCAGTTATACAGACTAAGTATGGAAGTTTATTTTTTTTAAGTTCATTTATTGCAAGAGTTGTTCTTGTCATTTGAGACAATGAAATTAAACTCTCCATCATTCTCATTCCACCACCTGCGCTTACGCACAAGAAAGGGGTTTGGTTTTCAATAGCATACTGGATGCCATAAAGAAAAGCTTCACCTTCAGCAGCAGCCATTGAGGCACCTAAAAATTCAAAATCAGATGCAACTGCGGTAATTTTAATATTATTAATCGTTCCGGAAACAACCATCATTCCACAATCCATTCCAGTTTTTTTTCTGGCACTTTTTAGTCTATCTTTATAAGATTTTGAATCTTTCCAATTTAAAGGATCATCTTTAGGAATAGGAGTTTTAAATATTTCATAGTTATTTTTACCAAACAACATATCAAATCTTTGTTTCGGTTTAATACGATGATGTTTGTTACAATCAGGACAAACCCATAAGTTTTTTTCTAAATCTTTTTTTAATATTGGTCCTTTGCAGCAAGAAATCCAATCGCTATTTTCTATATCTTCCTTTGTTGCTCTTTTATGAATGGCAGTTTTAATTTTTTCTCCGGCTTTAATTATTTTAGTAATCCAGTTCATATAATTTTATTTTTTAATCTTTTAACTACATTAGTAGCATTTATGACAATATTTTGTCTTTTTTTTATAGAATTAGTAATTTCCTTACAAATTGCACTTCCTACTACTAATCCATCAGCTTTTTTGAGTGATTTTATTGTTTGTTCAGTGATACCGAATCCAATTACAACATTTTTAGATTTGTTATAATTCTTAATTTTTTGGAATTGATTTAATATTTTTTTTGGTGAAACTTTTAATTTTCCACCTGTTGTAGATAACATGCTTATATAATAAATCATTTCGTGCGAATCATTTATGATTTGTTTTAATCTTTTTTCCGATGTCGTAGGGGAAATAAGTTGTATAAAATTTATTTTTTTTTTTTTACATTTTAAAGCTAAACTTTTATTTTCAGGATGAGGCAAATCAACAACAATCAATCCATCAACTTTTGATTGTTTACACTTTTTAATAAACCTATTTTCATTATATTGATAAATCATATTATAATACCCCATTAAAATAAGAGGTTTATTTTTTTTTATTTTTTTAAATTTTTTAACAATTGAAAAAACATCATTAATTTTAATTCCATTTTTTATAGCACGGTAAGCACTTGTTTGAATTTGACCACCGTCTGCTATTGGAGTGTTATGGGGAAAACCAAGTTCACATATATCAGTATATTTTGAAATTGATTTTAAAATTTCTAAAGATTTTTTTTTTGTGTTATCACCGGCTACAGTATAAGTGATTAGAGCAGGTCTATTTTCATTCTTAGCTTTTTTGAATGATTGGCTTATTAAAGAATTTTTCATTTATATTTACCCAATCTTTGTTTTAAAATATCCCTGTCTTTTTTTGCATCTCCACACGAATTTACAATAATTATTGTGTCTTTACTTAATTTTGGGGCAATTTTAATTGCTTCAGCAAATGCATGACATGGCTCTAGACTAGGATTTAGTTTTTCAAATTTTGTAACCATTTTATATGCCCTTAAAGCTTCTTCATCTGTAGCATAAGTGTATCTTGCCCTTTTGGTATCTTTTAAAAAACAATGCATTGGACTAACTCCAGGATAATCTAATCCCGCACTAATTGACTCTGTCTCTTTAATTTGACCCTCATTATTTTGACAAACGTAAGAAGCCGCTCCATGCAAGATTCCAATTTTAGCTTTTTTACTTAATGGGGCCGCATGAAACTTAGATTTCTTTGGACCACCTGCCTCTACACCTATTAGTTCGATCTGTTTTTTATCATAATCAATAAATTCACTCCAAAAACCATAAGCAGAACTCCCTCCACCAACACAATTAATCAATTTTATTTTATTTGGTATTTTTTTAAATTCTTTTTTAATTTGATTTTTTAACTCCCTTGAAATTTGTGATGTGCTCCATCCACAAATTTTGACAAAGATATTAGGGCCAACTGTTGAACCAACACACATATGAGTGTTATCACAATTTGATACCCAGTATCTCATACACTCACTAACTGCATCAACTAGAGTTTGGCTTCCAGAATATACTGGAATTATTTCAGCTCCATTTTTTTTCATAGCATCACAATTTGGTTTTTGCCTTTTTATATCCTTTGCACCCATAAAAATTTTACACCTTAGGCCAAATTTTTTAGCTGCCATGCTTAACATTTTTCCTGCATACCCTGCACCAGTATCACCGACAATGTACTTTTTTCCCATAGCTTTACATATTAAAGCGTGTACAGTTGCATTATAAATTTTATGGGCACCTCCGTTTGCTTCTGAAACTACTTTAGCCCAAATTTGAGCACCTCCTAAATGATTAGATAAATTTTCTAATTTTATAAATGAAGTAGGAGAACCAATATAATTTTTAAAATAAAAATCTTTTTTATTTATAAATTTTTTATTTTTTCTTAGTTTTTGAAATTCATTGGTTAAATCTTCAATTGGTTTTTTCAAAGTTTCTGGAATAAAACTGCCACCAAATTTCCCCCCCCAAAAACCATTTTTATCATGTTGATCAATTAGAGGAATTTTTTTTTTAAGATTCATTTTTCAAGTTTTCAATATTATTTAAAAAAATATCTATTTTGGAAATATCTTTTAATCCAGAAGTTTCTAGACCTCCGGATATATCAATAATATCTGCTATTTTTTTTAAATTTTCAAGATTATCATTAAATTTAATATCACCTGCTAACATTACTTTTTTATCAAATTTAATATTCTCTAATAAAGAATGTTTAAATGACATACTTTTCTCATACCCTTTGCTATCAAATAAATAAATATCAGCTATATCTTTGTATAAGGTATATTTTTTGACATCATCCTCATTCTCAATAGTAAAAGCAATAATAATTTTTTTTTTATATTTATATTTTATATTTAATATTTCTTTAGGACTACAATTGTAAATTTGATAATAATCAAAATTTAAATCTTTAATTTTTTCTAATATCTCATTATTGGGTTTAACTAAAACTGCTACAAAGTTAATTTTTTTTTTGTTAATTTTTATGAGATTCTTTAATTTTTCTAATTCAATAAATCTATGACTTTTTTTATAATTACAAATAAAACCTACAAACATAGGTGGATAATTATGATTAATAATAAAGTTTAGAGTTTCAGGATCTGAGATCCCACAAATTTTACACCCTTCAATCATTGATTTAAATGGTCAATTAATCTTTTAATATTTTTGCTTATATTACCTTGGGTTATTGGTCTACCCATGACCAACCAATCACTTCCATTTCTGAAAGCTTGATTAGGTGTTAAAACTCTTTTTTGATCATCAGTTTGAGAATCAAGTCGTATTCCTGGTGTTATTATTTCTTTCTTAAAAATTTTTCGAACAAAAGGTACTTCTTTAGCACTACATACTATAGCGTCTAACTTTGCTTTGTTAGCTAATCTAGCCTGATGAACAACAAGTTTTTTTATATCTTTATCAAAGCCAATTTCTTTTAAAGCTTTATTATCAAGAGATGTAAGAACTGTAACACCAACTAATTTAGTTTTTCCACAGACTTTTTTACTTGCTCTTAAAGAATTAAGACCTGAATTTATTTGTATAGTTATATAATCTAACTTTAAATCTTTTATAGCTTTTATAGCGGAAACACAGGTATTTGGTATGTCAGAAAATTTATAATCTCCAAAAATAATTTTATTTCTAAGCTTTGCTACAAATGCCCTTCCATTTTTTGAATTTAAAAATTCCAATCCAAATTTGTAGCCAATTTTTACTTTAGAATTTTGTGTTTTATTAATTATTTTTCTGATTTTTGAAATATTGGTGCTATCACAAGCTACAAATATTTTATTCTTTTTCATTATTTAATTTTTTAAACAAATCTTTGGCCATTTTGAAGTGAATTGTTTTCTTTTCTGGAGTATTTACTTTTTCACCAGTTTTAGGATTTCTTGAAATTCTTGCCTTTTGCGTATTTGTTGAAAAAATTCCAAAATTTCTTAATTCCACTCTATCCCCTTTTTTAAGAGATGTTTTAATTTGATTCAAAATTATATCTGTAAATTTTATGAGGTCTTTTTTAAGAAAATTAGGATAGTTTCTTGAGAGTTCCTTTAAAAGCTTTGATTTTACAACAGCCAATTTATTTATTTTTTAAATTTATTTTTTTTTATCATCTTTTTTTTTTTAAATCTTCAGACAAAGATGAAAATGGAAGATTTTTTCCCGAACCTTCTGCGCCATATTTTTTCAAAGCTTCTTTTTTTTCAATTTCTTCTAAAAGCTTTATACTCAAAGAAACTTTTCTCTTTTTTAAGTCTAATTCTGCAATTGCACAATCAATTCTTTCACCACCAGTAAATCTTGAAGGTCTAGCATCTGCAGAGTTGATTGCTATCAAAGATTTTTTAATATAAAAATCCATTTGGCATGTTTCTGGTCTTACAACTAAACCCTTATTGTCAGTTGAAATTATTTTTACAGTGAGGGTTTGATTAACTTTTTTATCATTAAACCAATCAAAAGGATCTGTTTGTGTTTGTTTTATTCCCACTCTAACTTTATTTTCTGATGATTTAATTTCTAAAACTTTTACTTTAACTTTATCGCCTTTTTTGTATCTTGCTAACTCTTCTTCGGTGTTATTTAAGTATGTCAAATCGTTACAATGTAGAAAAGCATCAATGTCTGAAATATCACCAATTTTCACAAAAAGTGAGTACTCGTTTTTACTTACAACTTCACCCTCTACAATAGTTCCCACTGGATATTTTTTTTCAAAGCTTTCAAACGGATTTTCTTGTGTTAGCCTATGAGAAATTGCTACTCGTCTTTTTTCTTTATTAATTTCTGTTATTATACAATCTATTTCATCACCAACTTGAAAAACTTTTTTCGCAGATATATTTTTTTTATTCCAGCTTATCTCACTAGAATGAAGCAATGTCGTTAGACCAGGTAACTCTACAAGTTCACAGAATGCACCAAAGTCCATTAGTTTTATAACTTTAAATTTATAAACCTTATTTAATTCGTAGTTATCAATTTTTTCAAAAGGATCTGGAGATAATTGTTTTACTGAGCAGCCAACCTGTAACTTTTCTTTATCAACAGTAATAACTTTGAGATCATGTTTCTCACCAATATTAAAAACTTCCTCCGGATGATTTATTCTTGAATAAGAAATTTCTTGCAAGTGAACTAAAACGTCTAGTTCTCCATTTACGTTAAAAAAACATCCAAATGTACTATAACCTTTTACCTCTGCACCTTTAATTATGTCTCCAACTTTGTATTTTTCAATTATTTTTGCTTTATCTTCTTTTTTAAATGATGAAATAATTTCTCTTCTAGAAACGCAAGCGTTGCCTCTAATTTTATCAAGTTTTATTAAAGCAAATTTTTGTGGTTCATTCATTAAATGACTTATATCTTTGAGTGGTTTGTCACTGATTTGAGAACCAGGAAGAAACATAAGAGAGCCAGTATCTATATGTTCTACTATGCAGCCACCTTTACACTTTGAGGTAATCTTACCCATTATAGGCTCATTTTTTTCATATGCTTCCACAAGTTTATCCCATCCCTTAATCTTTTGAGCTTTGCTTGCTGAGACCAATACTTCACCATTTTTATCTTCAATTTTTTCTAGAAGAACAGAAATAGTTTCACCTAGTTTTATCTTTTCAGATAGGCCCATACTTTTGAGTTCATTAATATCTAGAACTGGTTCACTCTTTAAACCCTCAACAAAAAGAAAAACAAATTTGTCTGTTATCTTATTTATTTTTCCTTCAATAATCTTACCCTCTTCAATACTTGTTTTTGAGAGTTGGCTGTTTAATAGTTTTTCAAATTCTTGAGATGCTTTATTTGATAGATCTTTGTATATTTCCATTAATAATTTATTTCCTGACTGATATTTTAAATAAAAATCATGATCTTTTAATTAAATTTAACATTTTAATCAACAATGAATTTCGAACAAATTCATTTTCTTTTAATGAATCTTACTTAATATTATGTGATTTTTAGTGGAATCTTGCTCCTAAGCTTTTTACTTTATTCAAAAAGCTCGGAAAGGAGGTTTTGATAGAACTTTTATCTGAGATTTGCCATTTACCACCATAAGCTAAAGCTGCCACAACACAAGTCATGAAAACTCTATGATCCTTTAAGAAATTTTTGATTACTATTTTTTTATTTATTTTTAATTCAGGATTTCCATAGATTTTTATACAGTTATTTTTTACAATTGTTTTGATACCCATCTGTTCTAAAATTTTAGCTCCCCATAGTAATCTTGGACTTTCTTTTTGATTGAGCTCAGATAAGTTTTTGAAATAAGATATTCCGTTAGCTTTAGCAGCAACTAAGAATACCAGTAAAAATTCATCAATAGCTTGACTATTAAACTTTATAGGACAATTAACTGGATTTATTTTTTTTTGACTTCTAACACATATATCTCCAATTTTTTCACCTTTATATTCTCTTTTGTTCTCAATCTTTATTTGAATACCCATTAATTTAAAAATCTTTAAAACACCTGTTCTTGTAGGATTAATATTCACATTTTTAATTCTTAATTTAGATTTTTCAGATAAGATAGTTAAAACAATAAAAAATGCACTTGAACTTATATCAGAAGGAATTTTATAATTTATATTTTGAATTTTATTTTTCCCCTTAATTTTTATTAAATCATATTCATTAGTCTTTTTTATTTTAATTGGTAAATTTAAATACTTAAAAAGTAGTTCAGTATGATCTCTGGATTTTTTTGCTTTTATAATTGTTGTCCCTTTTGTATTAAGAGCAGCCAGCATGACACTACTTTTGCATTGAGCAGAACCTTTATTTTCAAAATACTTTATTGGTTTAGGAAATTTTGTTCCTTTAATTTCAATGGGCAACTTCCCTAAATTTGATTTAAAGTTAGCGCCAAACTTTTTTAATGGTTTTGTTACTCTCACAAAATCTCTTTTAGAGAGACTTTTATCACCTTTAATTTTAATATTAACTTTAGCATGGACCAACAATCCCATTATTAATCTTCCTAAGGTTCCTGAGTTTCCAGCATCTAGAGTAATTTTTTTATTATATTTAAAATTATTCAAACCACTACCATGTATCTCACAGGTATTTCTTAAAAGTTTAATTTTTACGCCAAGTTTTTTAAGGCAGTTTAATGTACTGATTACATCTTCAGACTTTAATAGATTAAAGGATTTAGATTTGCCATAAGCTTGCGATGCTAAAAGAGCCCATCTAATAGATAAACTTTTATCCCCTTCAATTTTTAAAACTTTATTATAAGGTTTTATCTTTTTTGAAATACATATCTGTCCAGTCATATTTTTAAACTAGCTGATTTTAAAAGTATCCCCAAAATAAACATTTTTTGCATCAATGTTTTGAATTAAATTTGAAGGCGTATCTTGTGCGATAACTTTACCATTATGAATAATTGCAGCAGAGTCTACGCATGCTAGTAAATCTCTAGCTTGATGGTCACAAAGTATTATAGATATACTGCTATTACTTTGTAAATTTACTATTATTTCTTGAAGAGTTTTTATTGTCATAACATCTAGAGCAGCAAAGGGCTCATCAAGTAGAAGAATTTTAGGATCTGATAAAAGAGAAATTGCTATAACCAATTTTTTTTTTTGACCACCAGATAAAAAATCTGCTTTAATATCTCTTATTGGATCTAGTTCAAATTTAGAAATTAAAGAGTTAATTTTTTCATTTCTGTAACTTAAATTCTCAATAGTTATTTCGGCAATCGCTTTTAAATTTTCAAAAACAGTTAAATCATGAAAATAACCCCCATGTTGAGGTACAAAGCCAATTTTAAATTTTAGAGTTCTTTGGTAAATAGGATATTGATTTACTTTCTCAGAATTAATTACTATAGAACCAAAATCTGGGGAAATTAAACCAGTAATTAAATTAAAAATAGTTGTTTTTCCAACTCCATTAGGACCAAGTAGACCCAAAATTTGCCCATTATTAAGTTTTAAATTTAAGTTTTCTAAAATTATTTTTCTTCCATACTTCAATGAGATTTTGTCTAGGCTTAAAATTGACCTATTTCTTTTAAATGATTTAATTCTAAACTTTTTTATATTTGACATAATTTTTAATTTGAGATTATCCCTACTTTTGTATTGGAATTATTCATAAAAATTTTAGCATCTTTTGAGATTAAATTTATTATTGCATTATCTGTTTTAATCGTACCTTGTAGCCCCTGATATACAACATTATTATAAATGTTAATAATATTTTGGGTAAAATCTAATCTTAAGTTATCTGATGAAATTGAATTATCTGTATATTTAACCAGAACATTTGTATGAAATTCAGTATCATAAGTAGAACTATCAAAATTTGCATAATCAGCAGTAATTATCATAATAGCACCATTCTGCTCAATAATTTTTGCAATTACTTTTTTCATAATTACAATTTCTTTATTATTTTCGTACGATAGTTCGCTCTCTTTGGACTCAATTATATATTCATTATTGTTATTAAATTTAATATTATATTTTAAATTTTTAATAAGGTTATTTTGATCTTCATCTAATATTTGATTATTACTTGTTTTCAAATCAATTTTTTTTGTATTTTTCTCTGGCACTAAGTATTTTAAATAAAAAATTAAAGCTATTAAAAATAATATTAAAAATAAAAATAATTGAATATATCTTTTATTCATTCAATTATCCAAGCATATTAAGTATGTTATGAATATGCAAAACTCCAACTGTTTTTCTTTTATTCCCTTTTTTGTAAACACATACATTAGTGATTTTCCTTTTATTCATTTGAGATAACACTTCTGAAGCAAGAGTATTTTCATCAACAACAAAAGGGTTTTTAGTCATGAAGTTTTTTATTTTAAGGTTTTGAAAACTCCTTTTTCTTTGCATTAACCTCTTTAAATCTCCATCTGTAAAAATTCCTGTGGTAATTCCTTGGTTGTTAATTGCTACTATAAAACCAAGTTTTTTTAAATTTATGATTTTGAGAGCATCTTTCATCAGCTTATTTTCATTTATAAAAGGAATTCTTTTTTTAGTTAACATTAAGTCACTTGCCGTTTTAAGTTTATATCCTAAATTTCCAGATGGATGAAATTTTTTAAAATCCAATTTTCCAAATTTTTTCTTTTTCATCAGAGCTATTGATAAAGCATCACCTATAGATAATTGAATTGTAGTACTTGATGTTGGCACAATACCATAGCCTGCCTCAGACACTTCTGGAATAAATAACTTTATATTTGAAGACCTATATAAATTTGAATTTTTATTTGATACTATTCCTATAAGAATAACTTTATTAGATTTTGCATACTTAATAATATTCTTTAACTCTGTGGTGTTACCTGAGTAACTAATCAAAATTAATACGTCTTTATTTGTTATTCTGCCTAAGTCACCATGGGAGCAATCGTTAGCTGATATAGGAAAAGAAGGAGTCCCAACTGATGATAATGTTGCTGATATTTTCGAAGCAATGATGCCACTTTTACCAACACCACATATAATAACTTTGGATTTACATTTAGAAATAGTCTTTACAGCTTCATCAAAAGAATTATTTATGGAATTTTTTAACTTTTTTAGAGCTTTAATTTGAAGATCTATTACGTTTTTTCCAATTTCATTAATTTCATTTTTCATGATTAGTGAGACCAAATATCTTCCTTAAATAAAGCTAGGTCAAGATCCACTCTAGTCTTTAAAAATTTAAGACAATTTTTATATAATTCTATCCTATTTTCCCTTACTAAAATTTTATTTAATTCACTGTGAATTTTATGAAGATAAATCACATCATTTGCGCAATATTTTAATTGCGCTGAAGATAAATCACCCCCAAAATCTGAGGATTGAAATTGTTTGCTTATATCAATATTCATAAATTCTTTAATTAAATTTTTTAAAGAATGATTGTCAGCATAACTTCTTGCTAATTTGGATGCTATTTTTGTGTCGAGAATATTATTTGTATCAGTTTTAAGATAATATTTTATATGAGCTATATCTGCTCTCCCGTAATGAAAGATTTTTGTAATTTTACCATCATTTAGTATTTTTATAAGATTGGGTGCTTTATAATTAGATCTATCCAACTTAACAATGTGGGCATCGTCATTTCCAGAGGAAATCTGAATGAGACATAGAGGATCACGTTTTACATTTAAACCCATAAATTCACCATCAACAGCTATTACATTGCCTAATTTTAAATCATCTGGTAAATCATTTTTATGAAGTTTAATATCAATATTCATTTTTAAACATATATATATGAAA
>MDSV01071880.1_pt1 | contig 11958 bp, 4 predicted proteins | sample 810851 | NCBI WGS metagenome assembly MDSV01 (sample SAMN05326640, study PRJNA326480) | marine metagenome | isolation source: seawater | place: Atlantic Ocean: North East | collected 2012 | reverse complement strand
CAATAGGAGCCGGGAAAAGTGCTAATATCGAATTTGTAAGTGCCAACCCAACCGGTCCACTTACAATAGGACATGGTCGCAATGCAATATTGGGAGATGTAGTATCTAATATACTAAAATGGCAAGGTTATGATGTAACCAGAGAATATTATTTTAATGATGCTGGAAGACAAATGCGAATTTTAGCAAAATCGGTGCAGGCCCTTTATTTTAAATTATTAGGAGAAGATATTCAAATTCCAGAGGATGGTTACCAGGGAGAGTATCTGAATGATATAGCAAAAATCATAGTTAATGAAGATGGGGGAAACTTAGAGGAAGATTCAAATATTTTTAAAGAAAAGACAGAAAAAATTATTTTTCATCAGATTGAACAATCTTTAAAAAACCTTGGTGTAGAATTTGACCAATTTATTAATGAAAAAACATTTTATGAAAATGGAGATATCAAAAATCTCCTTGAAAATTTGAGAAAAAAAGATTTGATATATGAAAAAGATAATGCGACATGGTTCAAAACTTCAGCACTTGGTAAAAAACAAGATCGTGTATATATAAAAAGTACAGGAGAACCAACCTATCGAGTGCCAGATACGGCATATCATATAAACAAGGTTAAGAGAAACTATGATTTGATTATTGATGTATTTGGTGCAGACCATGCAGATACATATCAAGATGTAATTCTAGCTCTTCAATCCTTAAATTATAAAACTGAACATATAAAAGTACTGATTTATCAATTCGTTACATTGTTGCAAAATGGGAAAAAAATAAAAATGTCCACCAGAAAAGCTAATTTTGTTACATTAGATGAATTAGTAAATGAAGTTGGTTCAGATGTGGTTCGATATTTTTTCTTAATGCGCAGTATGAACACTCATCTTGATTTTGATTTAAATCTAGCAAAAGATCAATCAGATAAAAATCCAGTTTTCTATCTACAATATGCATATGCCAGAATATGTAATATAATTAAGCGTGCAAATGATTTGAAATTATCAGAAGAAAATAATTATGATACATCTATTCTCGATCATGAAGATGAGATTTTATTAATTAAGTATTTATCAAGATTTCCAGAGTTTATTGATCATGCTTATGAAAACTTAGAACCTCAAATTATCACAAACTATTTACAACAACTTTCTGCTTATTTCCACAAGTTTTATAGCCAGTGTAGAGTAATTAGTGATGACCATGATACCACTCAAGCGAGGATAGCTCTTGTAAAAGCTGCCAAAATAATTCTAGGTAATGGATTTAATATACTTGGGATATCTGCTCCAGAGCGTATGTGATGATAAATTTCATTCACTCAGAATCTCAATTTTTTGTTCTTTGTCTGACAACTTTATTTACATTAACAAACCCTATAGGGATTGCGCCTATATTGGTTATAATGACTGAAAGGTTCTCAAAAAAAGATAGAGTTAATATAGCAAAAAAAGGTTCAATTACTGCATTTATTACTCTCATTTTGTTTTCACTACTAGGGTCACTCATTTTTAGTTTCTTTGGTATTACATTAGAAGCTTTTCAAATAATGGGAGGGATTCTATTCTTTCGAAATGGTTTACGAATGCTTGAAGCAAGAGTGGGAAGATCAAGAACAACACCCGCAGAACAAGAAGAATCCCAAGAAAGTGATGATATTGCAATTAGCCCAATTGGTATTCCTCTGATAGCTGGTCCTGGAGCGATAACAGCAACTATGCTGCTATCAAGCCAAACTCCACAAATACACAGTTACGCAACGCTAGGAATTGCTATCACAATTGTAATATTGATTGTTTACGTTATCTTAAGGAATGGTAATATTCTCATGGACTTATTAGGGACTTCCATAATGAGAATAATTCAAAGACTAATGGGATTAATTCTTATGGTTATTGCTGTACAGTTTATAATTAATGGAGTCTTATCTATAATTAGACCTTTAATTGCCTAACTACTTCAATAATAGCATTTTTTGTATTCTAATATCTTTACCTGCCTCTATCTGAAAAAAATAGACACCTGAGCTTACCATGTATCCTGCTTCATTCGTCCCATTCCATAAATAAGTATGTCTCCCAGAATTAAGATTATCAATAATATCAGACCTAATTGTACGGCCTGAAATATCGATTATCCTTATTTTGACATTCCTTGTATTTGGAAGCTCATATCGAATATTTGTTATGGGATTAAATGGATTAGGATAGTTTTTATAAACCATGAATTTTTCAGGTAAAAGCGTAATATCTTGATTTGAAACACCGCTCGATAAAACTATACCATTATTATCTAAAAATCGATGTTGTATTGTCCCCGAAAATTGATTTAGATCATTTTGTGTGATGTTTAAAGTAATAACTGAATCGATGCCTTTATTATTAGCAAAAGCAAATTGAAGGATGTCATTAATTGGATCATAAGACTTAAATATAAACGTACCATTATTTAGATTTGACATGCTTACTTTTTTAAGATCAATATTTGTATTGCCAATTAACAATTCTCCCATTGTTGAAAACTCAGGAGATAAAATTGAAAGACTTGATGCTCTACCAATAATATTCAAATAACTTTCTTTGCGCACCAAGTAATTGGTTGTATCAAATGAAAGACTAAAATATCTCCACTGCCACATTTTTGCAAAAGAAGATAAATCAGTTAAATCACTTATTCCATCTGGAGCAGGTATAACATATGGCGGGTCATTATTAAATGGGCCAAGATCCGTCTGAGGCCAATTTTTATTAAATAATAGTATATCTTCAATCGTTATATCATAATCATTATTCAAATCACCCCAGAGTTGCGAGTAAAATTGTATAGTATCAGTGATGACCAAAGTATTATATGCTATTGCACTATCAATAATGACTGAAACTGTATCATAGCTTGGTAGGGTATTATTTAAAGTAATAGTTACTACCGAATCATTATAACTATGTTCAAAAGTAAAATCAGAATCTACACTAGCGTTAGCCTTCAAGTTATAACTATAGATTGGTCTGTTAAACTTGATGTTAATTGTGTCATTAAATAAAACAGAAAGAAACTCAGAAGTGTCAGCAAGAAAGTTTGGATCAATCCTATTTACCATTGGTAAGGTGTTATCAAAATAAATACCATCAGTTTTTTGCACATTAGATTGATTGCCCGCCATATCGATTGCTTTGATATATGTATTATATAAAATATTTCTTTCTAGTTCTAGGCCTCGGATAGTCATACTATCAGTATTATCTGACATAACCCAATCTATGATATTTACAGTATCATTCTCTGTACCAATGGCCAACCGATAGTAATCAATGCCTATATTATCAGAAAAATTAGACCATATATAACTGAGTTGTGTCGAATCAGGTGTATAGTCTAAATCCATAAGCCAATAACCATCAATAATTGAACCTGTATCAGGTATTTCAGTATCAATTGTAATACCATTACCCCAAATAGTATCAGAAAAATTTCCAGCCGAATCTCTGGCAAATGCTCCTCCGTAATATGTTTGATTATTTAATAAATTAAGATTGTTCCACCCACCATAATTATTGGTTTTGCCGAATGTCCATGTAGCAATATCAGTCAAGGTTGAGTCAGAACCTAATGCAAAATATGATTCACGTATTCCGCTAGTTAGATCTTCTTGATTCCAATATAAAGTTATTGTATCACCAAAACTATAATATGGAATATCTGCCCCATTTTCTCCCTCGTATAAACTGTTAATTATTGGTGGTATGTTATCAATTATAATTGATGTCCCATCTGTTGTCTGCGTTATTTGGTCACCAATATTTCCCGCCGTATCAGAAAAAGTAACAATATAGGTAACTAATCCATTTATATCTTGTTCTTTGACAATATAGTCACCACTCCATGCAGTTCCAGTTCCATTTACCGAATGGGTTATGGTATCACTATAAATAACAGATATTGGAGAAACTATTCCTTCACTAGAATTAAAGGTTATTGTAATTATATCTGATGTAGTAGCCCAATAGGAATCTAAAATATTATTGGAAGTTATACTTAATTGATCTAACTCAGGTAAAACTTCATCAATATGAGTTATTCTATTATCACTTTCTCCTAATGTTTCATTGCCTGCTCTATCTTTAATTACAGTGGTAAATTTTGCGTTAATATTCTCAGAATATCCTTCAATGGATTCAAAAATATCTTCGTTAACACCTAACACAATCTTACCATTAACTGGTATAGTTGTAATTTCAATTTCACTCCCAAGATCTAAATAGTCATTATCACCAAATTTCACTTTTGGCTGAAATTTTCCTCCAATTAAAGATTGATCATTAATAGATAATGGCGCTTTTAAAATTATAGTATCATTTGATGAATTCCAATATCCTGGTATTACATTACCACCAGATGAATAAGACGAGTCCAGTGTAAATTCAGCTGGTGGTGTTATATCAAATAAAACGGTAGTTTCATCTGTTGTAGTTAGAATCGATTCCCCATCATTCCCAACAAGGTCAGCAAAGGTAATTTGGAAAGGAATAAGTCCTTCTTCTTCACTACCATCTAAAATACGTCTTGATTGATACATGGGTACAATTCCATCTATAAAGTTTGTTTCTGCTATTATTCCTGCAATTGAAACTGATATTGTACTTAAAAGTTCACTAATGGTAAAATCTAAAATTAGAGTGTCTCCTACAATTGCAAGTTCTGAATCATTAGTATTGGTTGAGTGAAAAGAGACGGGACTCATTGTTGGTAAAGTACCATCAAATAAGACTCTTGAACCATCATCAGTTACCATTACCTGCCCTGTACTGTTCCCAGCAGAGTCTATAAAGGTAATTGAAAAATTAAGATATCCATCCGGATCAGCAGCAGTCAACTCATAATTTGCTAAAAATTGAAGACCAGTTTGCTCTTGGTCAATATTTGAGCTTGATATAATTACCTCTACATCCCGTTGAGGTTCTGAAGCTGTAAAAAAAAGCGAAGCAATGTCACCAATGCCTGCGGAATCTACAAGTGCATTATTTGATTCCACCCTTACATTACTAAGAATTGGTATTGTTCTATCGTATTTAACATAGCTCTGGTCTGTAGGAGAGTTCGCACTTGGACCAGTTGCACCGCCAAGATCCGTATACTCAATATTAAAATTTATATATCCTTCTTCATCATTTTCATCTAGTATATGGTATCCTCTATAAAAAGCACTGCCATCATCAAAATGCTCTGCACCTGAACCAGAAATTATGATGTTTAAATTATCTAATGGCTCATTTGCGTTAAACCTCACATAAATAGTATCACTTTCTTTAGCCCATGTAGTATCATCATTACTAGAATAAATGGTTACTGCCAATAATTCTGGAGGAACAATATCGTGGTTAACATAACTATCATCTGTTGTTGATGTAATCTGAGTGCCTAGATTTGATGCTCTATCTTGAAAATCTATAGTGTAGGATAAAATGCCCCCTGGTTCATTGCCAGAGATATTTATTGTTGCAAGAAAGGTATCACCGTCCTGAGATAGAGTCGCCGGTTTATCTGCTATTGTTACAATTATTGAATCAAAAATTAATGGCTCAATAGATGTAAATGATAGAATAATGTCATCTCCTGTTATGGCAATAGAATTATTGTTTTCATTTGTAGATGATATGCTCACATTGTTTAGTATCGGCAAGGTTTTATCAAAAATTACTGATGAAGAATTACTGGTTTCAGAAACCACTTCACTTTCAAGGCCAACAGAATCTGTGACAACTATTTCAAAATTTATTTCACCTTCAAGATCATCGTTTTTCATTTCATATTTAGCCAAATACTTCTCAGATCCAAGGTCAAATGTGGCTGCTGTTTGGCTTGATATAGTTACTGATTGTTGAGTTAATAATTCATCTGAAATAAAAGTAACAAATATACTGTCACCAACCTTCGCCCAAGTTGAATCCGGATTGTTTGATATAATTCTAACAATGTCTAATGTCGGTTTTGTATTATCAAATATCACAATGGATTCATCTGTAGTAACAGACGTGCCTTCTTTTGGATTCCCAGCTAAATCAAATATTTCATTTATTTGAAAAGGAATTATTCCTTCAGCATCCTGGTCTTGCATTATATAATTACTGCTCCATTTGTTATCCGCTAAAGAGAATGTATTTGCATTGTTGTTGGAAATCGTCACTGTTGGCCCTTGAATATTTTCATCCGTTTTAATTGTAACAGAAATTTCGTGGCCTACTGTAGCAAGTGTCGTATCAGAAAAATTTGATTTGTAAGATACATAATTGATCGATGGTGGAATCTCTTCAATTGTTATTTGATTTGAACTCTCTGACCCGGATGTTTCATTCCCTGGAATATCAAAGATAGTTGCTCCTATCGTGACAATTGCTTCTTGATCAAAACCAACTATTAATCTTATATCATTCTCTGCAATCGAAATCATTTTGGTTGATCCAACTTCATCAGGATCTATGAAAAAATGATTACCAAGTGCCTCAAATGTATTTTCCCCAATTTTTGCAAAGAGCTGTACTCTTCCATTATCTAATGTGGAATCACTTTCAATCGGGACTACTACATCTAGACCTGTATTTGTTGAATTCCAGAATGAAACTACCTCATTCCCTCCTGTTGAATTAACAGTACCAACTGTAAAATCTGTAGGAACAGTTCTATCAAAAACTATATAGCTGTCATTTGTAGTTGAAGCTACTATATCTCCACTATTTCCAGTTAAATCAGAAAAAGTGATTTGGAAACTTACAAGACCTTCATCATCTACATTAGAAAATGTATATTCATGATTTATAGTTCTAGGGTCTATCCAGTTCTCCGTAACAGAATTATTATTAATAATGAGATTTAAGCTCAATAGATCCTCTGATGAATTAATATTTATTATTCCCTTTTCTCCTTCCTTAGCCCACTTATCATTCCAATCATTATTTGTAACAACTTCAACTAGATCAAGAATTGGTTTTGTTCTATCAAAAACAACAGTGCTTTCATCATCAGTAGAATTAGTTCCATCTGCTGGATTTCCCCTTATATCTGTATAGCTATTTATTTCAAACTGAATTATTCCCTCAGGGTCATTAGCTGCCATTATATATGTTGCTTCCCAATTTAAGCCCTCTGGATTAACAACATTTGCTTGATTACTTGATATATTTATTGCTGGGGTACTGATTATTTCATCAGCAATAAAACTTAGTTTTATTTGATCACCCACTTTTGCTCTTGTTGTGTCTGTGTTGTTTGAATGAATGTGTATTAGAGAAATGCTGGGAGCTGTTTGATCTATCACAAGTTTATTTGCACTAACAACTCCATGTTTCTGATTACCAGGTCTGTCAAATAAAACGGCCTTAAATCTTATTGTATCTAACTCAACAAAACCAGTAATGGATTCAATATCAGTTTCGGCTATTGTTACAATTTTATTAGTACCTGAATCTATTTGATCAATTTGGGAAATATCTCCTAATACTTCCCATTCATTTAATCCTATCTTAGCCAAAATTTGGATCTTTCCATTAATCAGTGTAGTGTCATTATCTACAATGGGTATCGATATATTGATGCTTGTATTTGTAGAATTCCAAGCATCAGCTATTTCATTTCCACCGGCTGCTAAAACAATACCTGTATTGAAGTCTTCAGGAGGGGTTTTATCAAAAACAACCCAACTTTGATCTGTAGAATTAGAAACATCATTACCATTATTACCTGAAGAATCAGAAAAACTTATAGTAAAAGATACTGGACCCTCATTATCTGATTCTAAAAATTTATATAGAGAATTAAATCGTGAACTATCTATACTTAAAACTTCTGCTTCTTGATCTTGTATACTTGTAGTTTTATTTAAAATAGCTTCTGATCCTAGCGCTGATATCGTTACTGTATCACCTACCATAGCCCAATTGATATTATCATTACTCGAACTGATAGTTACATTATCTAGTCCTGGTATTGTCCTATCATATTTTACGGTGCTAGCGTCATTACCAATTGAACCACCAGTATAGACTCCAGTATTGCCTAAATAATCAATAACAGTAGATTGTAGAGTATTAATTTGCCCCTCAGGCTCTATACCATTAAAAGTATAATTTGATTGGAACTGCGTTTCTGAAATACTTGACTCATCCGTATTATTACCATCAAGTGTTATATCTGGAATAGCAACATTTTCTGGATATGTCATAGATATAGTAATCTCATTTCCTGTTTTTGCTAAATGGGGAAATGTATTATCCGATATAATACTGACTATGTTTGGGTTTTCCGCCTCAATGTCAATTTCCAAAATAGTTGTACTTGTATTACCATCTGCATAATTCCCAGCTTCATCAAAAAGCCTTGCAGAAAATTCCGCATTTTTGAGATGACCAAAGTCTGGTATTATTTCAAAAGAGTCAGCAGGTGCAGTTAATGATAAAATACCTAGACCTGGCGGTACTTCTAAAATTTCTATCTTATCACCTATTGCAGTAAAATCATTATTATCTGAAATCTTAGATAATATCTGAAACTTTGAACCTATTATTGCATTTGTATTTAACACCTCTTCCTGAAAACGAAATTCAGAATCCTGCACAAAAATAGCATTTGTTATATTTGCAGAATTATTTAAATCAGTTAAATCATTTGAACTTAATCCAGTTGATTCGTCAAATTTCCAATACCCTATTAATCCTACTTCATCACCACTTAAATCAATAGTCTTATATGATTTTATTTGGTTTTCACTTCGAGTTACATTCCAAAATCTTACTTCATCAATCATACCATCAAAATATTTATATTCTCCCTGATCATAATCAAAACGACCAAGAATAAGATCACCTGAAAAACCACTCCAATCAACTGACCCATTATAGCCACTTTTTGAATCAACAAGAATTCCATCTCTATACAATTTGAGAGTACCTCCCCCAAATGTCACAGCAAAATGTGCCCATGTATCTACCGGAGCTGAGGCAACCACATGTTGAATATCAGCGAGTGCAGTTTGCTCAGTCCTTAAATAAAACCTCCATCCTCCTGAGTATAAAAATGCACCAAAACCATATTGGCTTGCTCCCTCATCATAATTACCTAAATCAAGAAATCCTTCAAAATTTTCAGAACTTCTTACATTTATATAAGTTTCAAAAGTGAAATTATAATCAACACGATAATCGTCACGCATTGGTATAGTAACAAAACTACTGACACCATTAAATGAAATAGAATTACCAGTTTCATAGTCAAAAGCTATAACTGTGGTATCCTGCGGTACTATCACATCAACCTGAACCTCGTTATCAGTGGAACTCCAAATTTCTGGTACACCATCAGCCCCTAAAGATAGTATATTATCTGTTATTGTTGGAGATACAGGTCCAGTTACATCTATAAGAACATTACTATTGTCTGTTGTTTTTCTACATGTCGGGGCTGTTATGCCATCTGATGTAAAATCGATCACAAAAGAGATTGGCCCATCGGTTGCATCTTCTGGAACTATATATTTAACAATATAATTATTCAAAGAATTGCTATAAACTACTTCATCACTTGAATTGATTAACACAAAGGGAGAACCTGGATCTGGATTATTTGGTAGTTGAAATGCCAATGAAATAGTATCACCAGGTATCGCTTTTTGAGAATCTTCATTACTGGAAAAAATTGAGGCATCCTCAATTGATTGTACAGCATCAACTCTTACATTATCAACATGCCAGTTATCGATATAATAGGAATTTGACCCATAGGTCTCCCATCTTATTTGCAATGTCTGACTCATTGTAGCATAAAAGGATTCAGTCCTTGGATATATATCGACTTGATCCCCACTACCACTGCTTATTTCATAGTTTAAAACTCGTATCCAATTGTTGCCATCACTACTATATTCAATGTTCATACCATTATAGTGTGCATCTGATGGAAACCCATCAAGGGCTATTTGAAATCTAACAATTACATTAGTGGTATCATTAACATCTATGATAGGTGAATACATATAATGTCCGCTATAGTAATTAAAGGTTTCCGTCCCAGACTGAGCTGGTCCCCAGTAATACGTTGGTGCTGGAGCGCTTGTGTTAAATTCAGAATTCCAGGTATTAATCTTCCATTCTCCTGTGTAGGCCGGATAATCATCTGGATGCGGAATAAATTCCCAACCGTTATATGGAAAACTTGAAACGTTGTCAAAGGTCTCATTCAATAGTTCCTGCCCATAGCTAAAATAAAAAATAAATAAGAAAATAAATTTGGTTTTCATTGAATTATTATTTCTGCACCTCTGAAGCCATTTATATCAACCTGATTTTCTTGGTAATCTATAATAAGACAGTTTTCCAAGTTATAATAAATACTATCACTTCCGGTACCTAAAGGATTAAAAATAATATCTGCTATATGACCAGTGCCCTCAATGTCTCTTTTTAACGTATCTAAGAAATAGGTGTAAATATCAATCTCGTTAGAATTGTTATAGGTATATGTGAATAAAGGCGTGGATTTGTTTGTGTCAGTAATAAAAAGACCGGGAAGGATAGTGTCTAGTTGTAATAAATCATTTGGAAATAAAATTTGTATATGAGAGCCTGAAAATGGTTTTGTTGAATCTTCTTTAAAAACTATATATGAACCAACAATCACAGAATCAGATTGGGAAATGGTTTGTGTTTTTGGATAAAAGACGAGCGTGGGCGCGCTAATCCCTCTTTCTTCATTGGCTTTAAAATCTACAGGGTTATCAAATAACTTCTCATAAATAGTACAAGAACTAAAAACTAAATAAAAAGAAAGTATTAGATGGAACCTAGGTTTCACAGACTACCCTGCAGGAGATTGTATTGTTGGTCTCCCTTTTTGATATATATTTGTATATGGTCTTGGGCCAAAAACCCATGCATGTACACTATTTGATATCCATCCCGTAAATGTTGTACTAGCCAAAACAATTGCTATTTTACTATATAAGACATGATTGTCCCAATCCTTTTCAGCTGAGGTTCGATAGTACGATACTTCTTTTTCATCATCAGTTGCATCATAAAGTTTTGAATTATTTAAAAAGCTTTTCGACGATTTATTATAATTATTGTAGCTGAGAATGAATGCCAATGCTAGAGAGAATTCTAGCCCACTCCAGATACCTGCTGATATCATATTTCCTGAATAAGCTTGGCCCCAACCTGGTACAACTAAACTCCTAAGTGCTGCACCCATGGGTGTTTTTTCATAATCAATTTTCTCTGGATCTGAAAATAGGATCGATTTTCTTTTTTCTTTCCACTCATTTTTTATTTGGCTCATAGTACTACCAAACCAAAGGTTGAGCTCGTTCAACTTCCCATTTTCATAATTGTTTAAATTAATTTTTCTTCTGCTTATAAGACCACCAGACCTGGTATTGAAAAGCAATCCTTCGATTATTAATCTATTATTACTATGCTTTACAGTATTATAAACAACATATTTAACATTATAAGTTTTACCTAGATCTTTAATTTTTTGCATATATTTTGCAACAAGGTTTTCTTCATTATCCAAATCCTTAAAAATGCCTTGATCATATAATTGAAAGTTAAATGATGCTTTATCAAAATTCGCGGCTATAGATTCATCAATACCAGAGATTGGCTCATCAAAATGATTTAGAACTAAGTATGATTCATTTTGATCAAAAGCTATAATTTTAGTAATAAATAAAGTACATAGGATGTATAGTATCTTCAAAATTACTAGTCTCCATTTAGGGATTTTCTTAGATGATAATTATACTTTTTTGGCTCATCTACAAGTATCATTTGTTCGTCAATTATTTCTCCAATCTTAAAAACTCGCAGTTTGTGGCTCCCTGCTTCTAGTCTTAATCGAACAGTTTGCGCATCCCACTGATGCTCACCATTTAATTCAAAGATCAAACTTTTTTCCTCTGTTACAAACTTACAT
>MDSV01128648.1_pt1 | contig 11959 bp, 9 predicted proteins | sample 810851 | NCBI WGS metagenome assembly MDSV01 (sample SAMN05326640, study PRJNA326480) | marine metagenome | isolation source: seawater | place: Atlantic Ocean: North East | collected 2012 | reverse complement strand
TATGCTGCTTTCCTGTTGCAATAACATAATCATCAGGTTCATCTTGTTGAAGCATTAACCATTGCATTTCAACATAATCTTTCGCATGCCCCCAATCTCTTTTTGCATCCATATTCCCTAGATACAAACATTCCTGCAAGCCGAGTTTTATCCGTGATATTCCCCTTGTGATTTTTCTGGTAACAAATGTTTCTCCCCTAAGTGAGGATTCATGATTGAACAAAATCCCGTTACAAGCATATATTCCATAGGCCTCACGATAATTAATCGTTATCCAATAAGAAAATAATTTTGCTACTGCATAGGGAGATCTTGGATAAAAAGGTGTATCTTCTTTTTGAGGTATCTCTTGAACCTTTCCATATAACTCTGAAGTCGACGCTTGATAAAATTTAGTCTTCTTCTCTAGGCCAAGTATTCTAATTGCTTCAAGAATTCTTAGAGTCCCCATGCCATCTACATCAGCGGTATACTCGGGTGTCTCAAATGATACTGCTACATGCGACTGGGCTCCTAGATTATAGATTTCGTCAGGTTGAGTACTCTGAATTATCCTGATTAAATTTGTTGAGTCTGATAAATCACCATAGTGTAAAAAGAAGTTTCTATTTTCAAGGTCTGGTGATTGATATATATGATCTAAGCGTTCTGTATTTATTAAAGAAGATCGCCTCTTGATGCCATGAACAATGTAACCTTTTGAAATCAGGAACTCAGCAAGAAATGCTCCATCTTGACCAGTAACACCTGTAATTAATGCTGTCTTTTGCATATTTTTTCCTATTTTAGACGAGTTTAAAGGCTATCAATGTAGATAGCAATCAACTAAATGTTTCAACCCATTTGGAAAGGTTTAATAGTAACCAGGTATTTCCTGTAGACCCTGAATTATCTTCTAGTGACCGTTTAATCTCCGATCTACATTCATCAGCATCTAGAAAGTCAATTTCTTCTAGTGATTCTGTATACTTATAAACCATCTCCTTTTGCTCTCTCAACCAAATTTCTGGGGTCCTGAATCCAATCTTGTCTCTTCTATCTAATATCTGATTTGGAACAATGCCCCTCATTGATTCTCTCAAAATTTTCTTTGTTTCACCTTGTTCGGTAACAAAGTATTCTTCAGGCAAACTAAAGAGGTATTCTGCGAAACTTTTTGTTAAAAATGGAACTCTACTTTCAATTGACCATCTCATTGAATTTCTGTCACCATGTCTTAGTAGTGCCGGAAGACCTCTTCCTGTGATTTGACTCTTCAACGTTTCCATCAAACGTCGGCCCTTGTTCTCATCGCTCTCATTTCTCTGTGGGCTAGCAATATCAACTCCCTGCTCTCTCAAAAAGTCATCTCTTATCCAAGGCGGGTTGGTATTTCTTCCTATCAGTTTATAGCCTAGATTTCTGAACTTTGCAGGTGTGTATATATCTAGTAATGATTGCATCAAATAGGATGCATTTCTGTCAGGCCATTTTGACCAGTTCCTTAAAAAGGATAACAAACGAAGGTATGATCTTTGCTCAATTAGGCTTTTCATAACAGAATATGGAAATCCGTTATAGCCAGCAAAAAGCTCGTCTGCTCCCTGGCCATCTAACGTAACAATAATTCCTTCATCTTTTGCCGCTTTAAAGATTTTATATTGAGCATATATACTTGTGCCTCCAAAAGGTTCTCCTTGTGAGACAATCATATCTTCAATATCGCTGATCAAATCTGATCCTGTCATAGCAATTTTGTGAGGAATTGCATTGATATTTGAATTGACCAAATCAACCCAGTATTCTTCGCTATCACTCTGATCTTGAGATATAAAACTAAATGTATGTATTGGCATTTCAGGCTCTAGGTGCCTCATCACACATACAATTGCAGATGAGTCAATTCCTCCTGAAAGCGCCGCTCCAACTGGAACATCACTTCTTAAGTGTATTTTTACGTTATGTATAAACTTTTCTCTTACGTTTTCTATAGCTTCTTCAAATGGTATCTGAGATGTAAGCTCTAGGGATGGATTCCACCATCTCTTTTTTTCAAGAGAGGAATTAGAAAGATCAAATATTACTAGATGACCTGGGGAAATTGTTTTTATTTCCTGAAAAAATGTTTCCTCATCATCATCATAAATATTGTATGTTAGATACCTATAAGCCCTTCTATGATTAATTTGCTTGCTTGCATCTGAGATACTCAGCAGTGAGGGTATCTCAGAACTAAAATAGAGACCTTTACTGGGAGACAAATGATAAAAAAGTGGCTTTATGCCAAACCCATCCCTAACCAAAATTAATTTTTGTAGTTTTTTATCAAAGATAGCAAAGGAAAACATCCCTTCGAACTTAGAAATACATGCTTCACCCCAGGCTTTCCAAGCATTAAGTAAAACCTCTGTATCAGAATCTGATAAAAACCTAAATCCCTTGCCCTCTAGCTCTTTCCTTAATTCAATATAATTATATATTTCGCCATTATAAGTTACTGTGAATCTATCATTGTCTATAGACATAGGCTGATGACCATTCTTTGATAAATCAATAATTGACAGCCTTCTGTGCCCTAATGCTATTTTGTGACTTGGAGTTCTGATGATATCTATCCCTGAGTCATCCGGTCCTCTATGGCTCATGTCATCTAGCATAGTGCGAAATAGATCTTGATCTAAATCAAGATTTTTATTTATACAGGCTCCTAGAATTCCACACATAACAAAAAGCTCACAACTGTAATTTATCTCTAAGCATTGCCTAGAAGTTTTTTAGTTGCTTCAATAACTATATTGGAGATATCTTTATTAAATTCACCATTAACTGAAAATGGTTCCTGAAATCCATCTACCTCATAACCACCTCTCTCTATTTCATTGGATGTAGGAATATATAAACAGTCTCCTGCCATATATCCACTGAAAATAACCTCCTGAGTGGCTATATTTTTAAGTAAAGTGGTCCACTCACAAATCATCTCCCCACTATATCCAAATATAGAATATTCTGAGCCAAAACTAATACATTGAATGTTGATTGCTCTAGAAGTTCCATCTGTATTCTGGAAAACTGAGTTAATTGTACCTTTAGAGAAAAAAGTTTTTCCTTCGTCTACTATTAAAGCTTTTTTTTCATAAGCTTTGATCAAGCTATCTCCTATATCTTTTGAATAGTTCTGATAATTCCTTTTATTGACTTTAGGAATAACCGGGTTAAAAGGTAAGAGCCAGAGTAAAATACTCTTCAGGTTAAATGATGGAAATATTGAAGCCTTATATTTAGGTATTGCTGAACCTGCTAATCCTGGTAGGTAAAGAACAACAATTTCTTCTGAAAAGTGCTTCTTTAAATAATCTCTAACCATTCCTGGAAAGTCAGCTGATACTTCATTTTGAGATGGATAAAAAGCTGGGTGTGCAGCCAACGACCATATAATGGCCTTTAAGCCCCCTTTTTCATCCTCAATTGCTAAATAATAAATTCTTTTATCAATTTCACCATTTGGATTCCTAGCCATAGCAATGCTCTTTGATAACTTAAATTTTCCTTTTTTTAATGAGCCATAATTTAATAGCCAAGATTCTTTCCTTCTGTTGATATTTAAATCTTCAAGAGCAGAGCCCTGATAAAGTAAGCATTTTTTCTCCTCTTTTGAGGACATATCTGAAATCTTATCAACAATCAAATGAATCACTTCTTCGTACCAAGAATTTTTAACCTCGCCTAATAAGGGAAGGGAAACTGCTAATGATGGTGCGTTATGTGTATGAGTTGCAAAAATAAATAATTCAATATCTTTCTTTATACTCGAAGAGATTCTATCTTTAAAGACATCATCGATTAATAAAGTGTCGATCGAAATTACTGCCACTTCTTTGTTTTCATTAAAACTAAAAATAGCCAGATTTGCTTTCAACTTAGAATGAATCTTTTTCCATGGTCTACGATTAGAATATCCAGCAAGTTCTGTGCCCTCTGGAGGCTCTGGTAATAGTATTTCTGCAGTATTAACTTTCAAGTTGATTTATAAAGATTGATTTCTCTTAATAAGAAAAAATTGATTGATCCTAAAAAATGTTCTTAAAATAATAGCTGGAAAAAAAATAAGGCCAGTCAAGAAAAGATTATTTAAAGATATACAGTCTCTCAATTCAGAAATTAAGACTTTTTTAAAACTCTCTACCCCTCTTACTTTATATAACGATGCTTTGTGCAAAAGATAAAGGCCTACATAGGACCGATAATATCTTTTTAAATATCTTTTTTTACTTTTTTTATTATCACTCAAATAATAATTAATGATGTCTTTCATTGAAAACATCATTTTTTTTATATCAAATCTAATGTCTTTAGAAGCATTATATTCAATCAATATATCATCATAAAAATATATTTTTGCATCTAAGCCTATTGCTTCAATAAATAGTGGTATTTGAATGTAATCATTGCCTTCAAATTGATTCCTAATAGCTTTAATTTTATCCTGATCAAAATTATTTAACCGAATGATGGCACTAGAAAATAATACAAAGGGGAATTGATTATTTTTGTTCATTATTTCAACTAAAGACGATGTTTCTTGGACATTCCATGTGTCATTGTCATTGCTTACATATTCTCTACCTAGACCATCACTATTCAGGAATGGCAACATTATACAATCATGATTTGACTGAGAAATATCTTCTAATTTTTCTAAAAAGTTCAAGAAATGATCAGGGTTTAAAATATCATCATCGGAGATGATCCATAAGAATTCACCCTTAGCTCTTTTAAAACATTGTATTACATTATTGGTAAAACCAATATTTTTCTTATTCTTGAAGTACCTTATGCTAGTTTGTGAGAAAATATTCTGGTTTCTTTTTGCGTCTTTTTTGTCAGAATTATCACAGATGATAATTTCTATATTTCCTGAGCATTTTTTTTCGACTATGCCAATAAAATCTTCGTACAAAGTCTGAAGATTGCTAGACCTGTTATATGTAGGTATTGCAATTGAAAGTAAGATCCTATTTTCTATCATGCGGTTAAGCTCTTGTTAAGTCATCGATAACAGATTGAATTCCTTCAATAAGTTGAACCTTGGGTTGCCAACCAGGGAGTATTGGAATGACGTCTGGTGGCTCCATGATTACTCTTTCTTTGTAATCTATTGAGCCCCATTGAATATTAATTTCCTTTCCTAGAATGTCTTCTATTATTGAAGCTATTTCTCTTAAGTTATAATTCTCATTCACTTTTAGAAAATATTCATTATGTCCCTTATATTTCTTATCCATAATAGATTCAACTGCATGCATATACCCTTGAACCACATCATCAATATGAACTAAATTTAATTTTTGGTAGCCAGGAGATAAGAAAAGCTCTTTACCAGTCATTGCTGCTTTAACAAATTCTGTAATAATTTTCTTTCTTCCGTCTGCTGGCCCATAGGTATCGTGGAGTTTTAAAGTTAGAGCCTTTATATTATTAGATTCAACATATTTCTGAAGGATTACTTGAAATGCATGTTTAGATGCAGCATATAGATCCACTGGTGAGTAGAGACTGTTATCATAATGTTCCCAGTATGTTCCTGTATTAATAAAATGTTTAACATTTGTTTTAAGCATTGCCTCAATTATCTTAGTGCCAAAAACTATATTGCTGTTTATTAGGTCTTCTAGACCTTTATTCGTATCATATCCTGTAATCTTTGAAGCCAGGTGGATTACAATATTTGGTTCATATTTACTAATTATTTCTTCAAAACTTTCATTCTCTTTGATTTTGTAAATGGTCAAAAGTTCTTGTTTATATTCTGGATTGACATTGTCTATATTTCTGACTATCAAAAGAACTTCCCAATTATCATCAAGTAATTTTTTTGTCAGATGAGTGCCTATATAGCCAGTACCACCTGTAATTAGAACTTTATTTTTTTTAAAGTGTTTATTCATAAAAAGATAATCTAGATGTTTAATTTAAAAGTAAGCATCTAATTTACATAAATGGAAATGAAGAATTATAAACTAGAAATAAATTCGTCAATCGTATTGTGAAATCTTTCGAACATGCTTTCTGTTAGCCCATGGTGTAATGGGAGAAGAACCCCATTAGTCATAACCCTATCAGAGTTTGGATAACCTAAATCTGATATTTTGATGTTTTTGCCAGAGCACATTGGTTGCTTGGTTATATTTCCAGTAAAAACTACTCTTGTTTGGATATTCCTTTTTTCAAGATAAATTTGAAACTCTTTTCTTGTAAAAGGAGCGGATTCATTTATTAGAATTGGTAATGCAAGCCATGCGGTACTACAATCATTGGGCTCAATAGGATTAGTAAAATATTCAGGATACTTGGAAAAAAAATCTGTTTGTCTTTTAAAATTATTTTGTCTAGTTTGAATATTTTGATCCAATTTATCAAGCTGGACAAGACCAAAAGATGCTCCTAATTCATTGCCCTCAAGGTTATAACCTACTGTCTCAAAGACAAATTTTGCATCGTATTCTATTCCATCAAGATCAACATTAAATCTATTCTCTATAGCTTCGCTTTTCTCATCAAAAAGAGATGAGCTTCTGCCCCATGACCTCAGCAGCTTTGCTTTCTGCATGATCTTATCATCGTTAATAGTGAGCGCGCCTCCATTTCCTGCACAATTTATAATATGAGATCCATAGAAACTAGTAATCGACATATCAGTAAAGTAACCCGTTTTTTTTCCACAGATTGTAGCTCCTAGGGTATCAGCAGAGTCTTCAATAACTACAAGATTATACTTATCAGCAATTTTTCTGATTTCAGGCCAATCACAAAGATTACCTATAAGATTTGGAGCCAGGATAGCAACGGTTTTTTCGTTAATTTGTTCCTCAATCTGCTGATGGTCAATACAATAAGTTAGTGGTTCAACATCAACAAAAACAGGTACTAGGTTATTCTTTATTAGGCAACCAACGGCAGTGGAGAATGTTAGTGCTGGAGTTATTACTTCAGACTCTTTCGGAAAATTAAATGCCTCTATACCAATGTATAATGCCGAAGACCCAGAATTAACATATAGACAATGTTTTTTATCAAACAAGTTTGCAATCCTTTCTTCAAATTTTCTTGAGTAATTACCCATCTGAGTGGACTCAGATAAACATTTTACGACTGCATCAATTTCTTCTTGCCCATACACCGTTTTAGCATAGGATATCGGTTCTAGCTCATTCATTGCTTATTCCTTTGATTATCAAACTCTTTAATGTCTTCGAAACATACGTTCTGCATATCTTTTTTTGTTTTCCAAGCCATATGCCAGTCCACTATCTTCTTAATACTATTCTCTAAACTCCATGTTGGATACCAATCTAAATCACTTTTTGCTTTATTGATATCAAGCATTAATATTTTAGACTCATAGGGATGAGTTAAAGAATCTATCTCCCATTCTAAACTAGGCAGAAACTTAGTAACTTTAGTTAAGATCTCTTCAACACTCATTATGTCATTTTTGTTAGGTCCAAAATTCCATGCTCCAGAATACTTTTTACAATTACCATATAATTTTTCGACCAATAACAAATATCCTGAAATAGGCTCAAGCACATGTTGCCATGGCCTAATTGCATTAGGACTTCTAATGAGGAGTGTTTCTTCATTATCAAACGACATAAGAATATCAGGTATTAATCTATCTTTTGCCCAATCTCCTCCCCCAATTACATTGCCAGCCCTAGCTGTAGCAAGACCTATGTTTTTTTTCTTAAAAAATGATGCCATGTAAGATTTTGTAACAAGTTCGGCGCACCCTTTGCTACTACTATATGGGTCCATACCGCCCATTGGATCAGTTTCCTTAAAGACGATTGATGATTCATTATTCTCATAACATTTGTCTGATGTAATAATTAGAATAGTCTTGACTGACTCTACTGAACGTATTGCCTCTAATAGATTGGCAGTTCCTATAATATTAACATTGAATGTCTCTAGAGGTTCATCATAAGAATATCTAACTAATGGCTGGGCAGCCATATGAATAACAATGTCTGGAGAAAAAGATTTTATACTATTACTAAGAGCGTCAAAGTCTCTAATATCGTTAATCTCTGAGTCAATTAATTCACCTATTCTTGCTTCACTAAATAAATTATTGATAGTCGGTGGTTTCAGCGCATACCCTTTCACTTCAGCGCCCATTGAGTTGAGCCATAAAGTCATCCAGCCACCCTTGAAGCCTGTATGACCAGTTAAAAAAACTTTTTTACCTTTCCAAAATTCTTTATCAATCATTTAGTTTGAGATTACCACAATTTCCAAGGCGCCCTTTCCTCTTCCCAAAGATTCTCTAAATAGTTCTTATCTCTCAATGTGTCCATGGGTTGCCAAAAACCATCATGCTTAAATGCCATCAATTGACCATCTTTTGCAAGTTTTTTAAGTGGCTCTTGTTCCCATATTGAGCTGGGACCACTTATGGTTGAGAGTATATTTGGAGAGAGAACAAAAAACCCTCCATTAATCATAGCTCCATCGCCTTTAGGTTTTTCTTCAAAAGATTCCACTATATCTTGATCGTTAATTTCTAATGCCCCGAATCTTCCAGGTGGGTATACAGCTGTAATGGTTGCATCTTTACCATGCTTATTGTGAAAATTTATAGTTTCTTGGATATTGAGATTGCTCAAACCATCTCCATAAGTTAAGCAGAAAGAATCTTCATCCTTTACATAATCACCAATAGCTTTTATTCGGCCGCCTGTATTGGATTCAAGGCCTGTGTCAACGAGTGTCACTTTCCAAGCCTCGGTTCTTGCATCATGAACATCGATAGTATTGTCACTCATATTAAAAGTTACGTCAGAATGTTTTAGTGCATAATTAGAAAAATACTCTTTTATGACATAACCTTTATAGCCACAACAAATTATGAATTCATTGAGACCATAGTGTGAATATAGTTTCATTATGTGCCAAAGAATCGGCTTTCCGCCAATCTCCACCATAGGCTTAGGTTTTATATCAGTCTCTTCGCTTAAGCGTGTTCCCAGTCCGCCTGCGAGAATAACTACCTTCATTTCTGCTCCGCCAAAGATAATAAATGGACAAGTCTATTTCATTTTAATTAAATTAGCAGTTATTTTTTCATCATAACTCGACTAGGCTTTTGAAATCATTCCACTGTCTTTCTTTTGTCCATAGTTTTGAAATCATATTATAGCCATTTTCTGCTATAGAAGTTCTCTTGTCATCATCCAATAATAGCTCTTTGATTTTATGCTCCATATCTGACACATCCTTGTATGCAACAAAATTCTCTCCAGATATGAATCCGTCGGGATAATCTCCCTCTGTCGCAATCATTAGAGAGCCACATCCAAGTGCCTCCCAGCATCTCATGTTACCTCTTATATTTCCTGCCAAATCTGTAGCTGGATTTACAATAATCTTTGCTTTTGAGTGCCTTTCAAACATTTCTCTTCCATAAACTGGAGGTTTATTAAGTCTTCTTAAGTTTTTTTGGAGTAAGTTTGGGATTGGAATCCATCTAAATATTCCTCTTGATCTAAGTCTAGATATTTTTCTATACATTAATCTAACCTCAACATGATGTGACCTGGAGAGCTTTGAAAGCTTATTTAAAGATTCTATTCTTTCATCATAAATCCCCCTTGTTTTCCTATAAGATCCTCCAAAATAAATATCACAAGGTCTATCTTTATTTCGTGCATAAAATCTCATTTCAGGATCCCATGAGGGTGAAAACCATGCAGTTCTTAATCCAAATTTTTTTCTGGCTTCTTCGTTTATTGTTTTAAAATTTGAAACTACAAGATTGTAATCACTTAGATCATTAGCCTCTAGATCTCCCATCAAAGATGCCCTCCATGCAATACTTTTTTTTACGCAACTAGGAAATCTCTTAACGATCGATGAGCCGATTATAATGGGGTCATTAGTATAAAAAACATCTGGCTTAAACTCTTCAATCTGGGCAAGCAGGATGTCTTGGAGCGACTTTGCCTTGAGTCCTTTTTCCTTAGCCCATAATTTTTGTGCAATATCATCGTCACCAAGCGCTAAATACACGTCCTTCCTATTATCATACATAGGACTCAAGACATGGGTTGAGCAGTGACGATCATCTAGTACTCTGATTTTCCTATCGCTATGCTTTTCATCACTATAGTTATTTTTAGAATTGAAATATCCGTAGTAGTGTGGCCCTAAAATGTGTGTTTGAAAAACTCTCATGAGGAATAATAGCTATATTTTTACTTTATTAGAATTTGAATGAACAATGAATATGACTATCATCCACGGCCAAATCCAGCTTGAAAAAATATAACCACTAATGAATTCCATTGATAGAAAATATATGAATAATGCTGCACAAGCATTTTCATAAAAACTATCCGATGAAACTAATATTTTTAGTGCCGATTTGACAGACAAAATCAGTATTGGAAGAAAAATAATCATTCCTATAACTCCAAGATCAACAAGAATATCTAGAACCAAATTATGTGGATAAATTTCACCATATGGTAGCCCAGCTAGGCTCCTCCATGAAAATAATCCATGCCCAAAGATTGGGCTTTGAGAAATTAAATCGATTGATAGCTGAATCCAAATCAATCTCTGTCCTATTGAAGATAACTCATTTAGATCATTGCTTACTATATCGGCTTCTAATCTCATTAAGAAAGGTATTGCTGAGCTCAAAATATCTAGGTTATTAAATAAAAACAAACCTCCATATATCAATGGTGATATAAATATAGAGCAAACAATAAGAAAGGGAAGTAATGAAAACCTTCTGTAAGCCTGAAACAGAAAAAAAGTACTTATTGCAAGAATGCTCCCAATCACAGGACCTCTTCCTCCTAGATCTAGAGCTAACCAAAAAGCTATAGCTGCTAATAAAAATAAAAATATTCTGTATTTCTTGATGAAGAAACCTCTAAGAAATAGAAGTACAAAAAAAGCCGAAATACCAACTGAGGTTACTAAATAATTTCCACCTGAACCATCATCTGTCATTTCTAATAACATCTCATAGCTAGATACAGAGGATGTTATCCTCATTAGGAGTAAATAGAAAAATAATAGTGAGGTTACAAGGATCAATCCCATTATCCAATTCTTAGCTAGACCTGAATTACTAGAGCTAGCTAAGCATAGAGCTATACTTGGTATCAGCGCGTTAGTAAAAATCGTAATGTCGTTTGTAACTAGAAGAGATTTATCGATTGGTGACCATGTCAGTGTGGTTATTGACCAAATGCAAAAAATTAAAATTAACAAATAATATCCAAAAGTATTAATATTAATTTTGTTTTTTTTTGCTAAAAGAACTAGAAACATCCCAAATAAACTTGAGAGAAGTGTAACAAAAATAAAACCCCAAATAATTTCCTTAGGGAAAGGGAGTAGCCTCAATGCGCCACCCCAAAGAGATATTACCAGCATGGTTTCCCATGATAGTTTTTTGGCATGATCCAGCTGCATATTAACCACTAGATTAGGTCATGAATTTTTGGATAGTTTTTGAGATTCCTTCGCCGTCAAGTGAGTGTAATTTGAGAAGGTGTTCATATTCTGCTGTTTTACCAAACTTATCATCAAGGCCTATTATCTTATGCCTTGTATACTTATTGAGTGATGTAATATATTCAGCAATCGCAGATCCTAAACCGCCAACAACTGTATGTTCCTCAACAGTAACAATAGGTTTACCTTTATCAACTGTTGCAGATATAAATTCTGTATCAAGTGGCTTGATGGTATGCATATTCACTACCTCTGCTCTTATATTTGATTGAGCAAGAATATGTGCAGCATCTAACGATCTTGATACCATTGTTCCATTGGCAATTATTGTCAAATCATCACCATCCATAAGTTTGATTGCCTTCCCAATCTGAAAATCATAATCGTCATTATTAACTATTGGATTATTAACCGCTCCAGTTAACCTTATATACATTGGTCC